>Ga0079224_100015628_pt1 | contig 10635 bp, 9 predicted proteins | sample Stecom2015_FD_80414 | JGI IMG/M metagenome (GOLD analysis project Ga0079224, IMG submission 80414) | Agricultural soil microbial communities from Utah to study Nitrogen management - Steer compost 2015 | ecosystem: Environmental > Terrestrial > Soil > Agricultural land | place: USA: Utah...
AACCCCACAGCACCGGCGTCATATGGCCCTCGAGGAACGACTGGCGATCGAAGGCCGGATAGCCGCCCTCGACCAGCTCCAACGCCTCGGTCAGAGCATCCTGCTCGCCGACCTCGAAATAGCGGCCGGCCTCGGCCAGCGGCAGCGACTCCGGATGGTCCGGGTCTGCGTCAGCCCCGGCGGCCTTCCTGGCATAGGGCTGGAACCGTCCCGTGCCGAGCTCGACCATGCCGCGCAGACGGTTGCCGCTCTCGGCCGGCCACCAGATCGGGGCCGGGTCCAGGGCCAGTCGTGAGGCGATTTCGTCCAGCAGCGCCATCGGGTCCTGGGCCTCGCGGTCCAGCTTGTTGATGAAGGTGATGATCGGGATGTCGCGCAGGCGGCAGACCTCGAACAGCTTCAGCGTCTGCGGCTCGATGCCCTTGGCCGCGTCCAGCACCATGATGGCGCAGTCGGCGGCGGTCAGGGTGCGGTAGGTGTCCTCCGAGAAGTCCTCGTGGCCCGGCGTGTCCAGCAGGTTGAACATCTTGCCGTCGTGCTCGAACGTCATCACCGACGCCGACACCGAGATGCCCCGCTCCTTCTCGATCTTCATCCAGTCCGAGCGCGTACGCCGGTTCTCGCCGCGCGCCCGCACCGCCCCGGCGGCGCGGATCGCCCCGCCGGCCAGCAGGATGTGCTCGGTCAGCGTCGTCTTGCCCGCGTCGGGGTGGGCGATGATGGCGAAGGTCCGGCGGCGGCCGGCTTCGTCGGCGAGGGGGAGAGGGGACATGCAAACTTCCTTGGGCGGCGGGCGATAGCGCGATGGAGCCGCCACGGCAATGCGCCGGGGCCCTCGCGCGCCGGACCTGAACCGAACGGCGGCGCTTGGCGTTGGGGGAGGATGCCGCAGACGCCCGCCGCCCTGAACGCCGATCCCTGGTGGACCCTGACGCGCGGCGGCGGGCCCGTACTGGCCACGGCCATCCACGACGGCCACGCGGTCAGGGCCGCACTGCAAGGCCGGTTCGCGCTGGGAGACGCAGGCCGGCTGCGCGAGGAGGATCCGTTCACCGGCGAGGCCATCTCTGCGGCGCCGAACCGCCTGGTCGCGCACCGTTCGCGGTTCGAGGTCGATCTCAACCGCTCGCTGGACGAGGCGGTCTATGAGACCCCGGAGCAGTGCTGGGGGCTGGAGGTCTGGCGCTCGCCGCTGACGGCCGACGAGGTCGAGGCCTCCCGCCAGTACCACCGTCGCTTCTACGCCCAGGTGGAGCAGGTGCTGGGCCAGATGGCGGCGGACCATCCGCGCTTCGCGGTGCTGGACGTGCACAGTTACAACCACCGCCGCGACGGTCCCGACGGGCCGCCAACGCCGCAGGCCGACGCCCCCGACATCAACATCGGCACCTTCTCCATGCCGCGCGAGCGGTGGGCCGGCGTGGTCGATCCGCTGATGGAGGCGCTGGCGGCCCATGACTTCAACGGACGGCGGCTCGACGTGCGCGAGAACGTGGCCTTTCAGGGCCGGGGCGAGCTGACCCGCTTCGCCCATGCGAAATGGCCCGAGCAGGGCTGCGCCATCGCCTTCGAGTTCAAGAAGTTCTTCATGGACGAATGGACCGGTGAGCCGGATCCGGCCGAGGTGGAGGCGATGAGGGGGCTGATCGCTCACGCGGTCCGGACGCTGGAGCGCCTGCTGTGACCGCCGAACGGCGCCCGGGCGAGACCACCGGCGACGACGCCTTCATCGACGACCTGTGCGGCCGGATCGGCGGCGGGCGCGCCGTCCGGCTCAAGCTGCCCCATGGGGGGCGGGTTCACATCGACCGGCCGCTGCCCTTCCTGGCGCTGCACCGCGAGCGGCCCGAGGCGATCAGCGCCGCCCTGGGCGCCACGGTGGCCAGTCCGCTCTATGTTGTATGGCCGGAAGGCGAGGCGGCCGACGCCTTCGGCCGCCGGCTGATCGCGCGGGTCGGCGCGGCGCTCAGGACCCGGCTGGGCGCCTTCCTGGCGGTCGAGCTGTACGACCTGCCGCCGCCTCCGGCGCCGCGCAAGGCCGACGCCCCGACGCCCATTCCCTACCATTATGAGATCGCCGCCTCGGAGCACGACACGGCCCGGGCGGCCGCCCATGTCCTGGCCGAGGCGCTCGGCCGCATCCGGATGCAGCGGCGCAAGCCGAAGATCATCGAACGCCGCGAGCCGCCTGGCGCGGACGGCCCGACCGACGGCCTGCCCCGGGTGTCGCTGGGGCTGCCGCCGGCCTACCGGATTCCGGAGAGCGAGGGCGTCTATCCGGGGTTGCTGCATCGGCTGGAGACGCGGGTGCTCGACGCCCTGCTGCAGGCCGCCTGCGCGGTCGTCGAACGCTCGGATCTCCCGGCGCCCGCCCATCACCGCGCGCTGGGGCGGTCCAGCTTTATCCAGGCGGCGCGGACGGTGGATCGCAAACTGGCCGGCATCGCCTCGTCGTTTGACTTCCTGATGAGCGTCTCGCCGATCAACACCGCCCAGGCATGGCGGGAGTTCAGGGCCGGCAAGTTCGCGCAAGAGCCGAAGTTCCACTACCGGCCGCTGAGCATCGATCCGTCGGAACGCAAGCGTGCCCTGTGGCGGGTCGGCATGCGCAGCGTCGAGGATCCGGTGCTGGAGACCCTGTTCACCGAGAAGCAGCAGGAGATCGACCTGCAGTTGACCCTGCTGCAGACCCGCGGGACGCGGTCGTTCAAGGCCGCCTCGACGATGCTGTACGGCCCGGTCGAGGACCGGCTGCACGACCAGGCCACGGCCCTGATCACCGCCCTTGCCGGGCGCCGCACCGATCTCGACGAGGCGGACGACGCCGACGCGGTCGACTGTCACGGCATCGAGGCCCGGGCTCTCGCGCTGATCGACGGCTACCGCAGCCGCTATGCCGCGTTCCGCGCGCAGGTGGAGATTCGCGACGACGTCACCGGCCTGATGGTCTCCGGACCGCGGATGATGATCGGGCGCGACGCCAAGGTGCGGCCGTTCCGGGTCGACGGGCTGCTGGCGCACGAGGTCAGCGTTCACCTGCTGACCCACTACACCGGCAAGGCGCAGGGCCTTCAGATCTTCCGGTCGGGCCTGGCCGGCTATGAGGGGGTGCAGGAGGGGTTGGGGGTGTTCGCCGAATACGCCGTCGGCGCGCTCAGCCGCGACCGGCTGCGGTTGCTCGCCGCCCGGGTGCTGGCCACGCGCGCCATGCTGGACGGAGGCGGGTTCATGGACACCTTCCGCCTGTTGACCGACGAGCACGGCATGTCCGCACGCTCGGCCTTTCATATCGCGGCCCGGGTGTACCGATCGGGCGGCCTGGCCAAGGACGCCATCTATCTGCAGGGCCTGCTCACCGTGCTGGACCATGTCGGCAAGGGCGCTGCGCTGGATCCCTTCTGGTCCGGCAAGATCGCCGTCGAGCATCTGCCGGTGGTCGCCGAACTGAACGATCGGGGCTTCCTCCAGCGACCGCCGGTCACGCCGGAGTTCCTCGACCGCCCCGCCGCCCAACCCCGTCTGGAGCGCGCCCGTCAGGGTCTCTCGCTCGCCGACCTGATCTGAAAGGCCGACCATGCCCGAGAAAACTACCAGCCTGACCATCGCCTTCTTCGTCAACGCCATGGCGGACGAGTATCCGCACTACACCACCACCATCCTGGCCAATGAGTGCGTGCGCCGCGGGCATACGGTGCTCTACCTCACGCCGGGGGATTTCGTGATCACCTCGGACAATGCGATGAAGATCCACGGCCGCTTTCCGCCCCGGCGCAAATACCGGACCTTCAAGGACTTCTTCGAGGCGCTGCAGGGCGAGAGCGAGCGGCGGACGCTCGACGTCGCCGAGATCGATGTGCTGATGCTGCGCAACGACCCCTCGAACGACGCCCAGACCCGGCCGTGGGCCGAGCATATCGGCATCCTCTTCGGCCAGGAGGCGGCGCGGCGCGGCGTGCTGGTGCTGAACGATCCGGCCGGCCTGGCCGGGGCGGTCAACAAGCTCTACTTCCAGGCCTTCCCCGACGAGGTCCGGGCCGAGACGCTGATTTCGCAGCACCCCGGGGACATCAAGGACTTCGCCGAGGCTCACGGCGGCAAGGTGATCCTGAAGCCGCTGCAAGGATCGGGCGGCCAGGGGGTGTTCATGCTGGACCCCAAGGGCAAGTCGAACATCAACCAGATGATCGAGGCCATCAGTCGGGACGGCTATGTCATCGCCCAGGCCTATTTGCCGGCGGCGACCAGGGGCGATATCCGCCTGTTCCTCCTGAACGGCGCGCCGCTGAAGATCGGCGGCAAATATGCGGCGCTGCGCCGGGTGGCGGCCAAGGACGACATCCGCTCCAACGTTCACGCCGGAGGATCGATGGTCGCGGCCGAGATCGGCGAGACGGAGCTGCGTCTGGCGGAAGTGATCCGGCCCAAGCTGATCGCCGACGGCATGTTCCTGGTCGGCATCGACATCGTCGGCGACAAGATCCTGGAGGTGAACGTGTTCAGCCCCGGCAACCTGCACACCATCTCCAAGCTGGCCGGGGTGCGGTTCTCGACGCCGATCCTGGAGTCGATCGAGCGCAAGATCGAGATCGCCCGCACCGCCTCGACCCGGCCGGACAACCGGACGCTGGCCGTGCTCTGACTGCGGCGAAAAGCGCCTCTCGCCAACCGGCGCATCCGGAGTCATTGTTCGTTCAGGCGAGACGACCCGGTCACGCAATCGGGCGCCGTCGTTGGAAACGAGGAACGGCCATGGCTCCCATTCCACCCGTCGACCCGCGCCCCGAAGGCGGCCCCCACCCGGCGGTCAGCCTGCTGCTGGGCTTCGGCGTGATCATCCTCGGCGCGACCGTGGTGCACGTGGTCTTCAAGGTGCTGGTCTGAGAACCGGCGCTCCGCTCACTCCGCGGCGGCGGCTTCCGGTTCAGCCTCGTCGGTCGGGGCGTCCTCCACCGGATCGACGGTCTGCCCCAGCGCCGTCTGGGCGGATGCGATCAGGGTCCTGGCGCGGCGCGCCCACGCACCGCCGTGAGGATTGTTGGCGACCGGCTGCACGATCCCCATCGCCTCTGCATGGAGGCCGCGGGCCATATAGGCCCGGCCCAGCCGCATCCGCATGTCGAAGGACTGGGGCGCCAGGGTCGCGCCCACCTCCAGCGTCGATATGTCGTTGTCGGATGGATAGCCGGGCTGACCCGCCCGGCTCTCGTTGAGGGCCCGGTAAATGCGGAAATCGAGGGGGTCGGCCTCGAGCGCGCGGGAGAGATAGGTCACGGCCTCGCGGCGGTGCCCGGTCGCCTGCGCCGGATCGGTTTCGGTCGTGGACATGTCCAGCAGCAGTTCCGCCGCCAGGCGCAGCGTCACCGGGTCGACCTCTTCTGCCGTCAACACCGGTTCAAGGACCTGGAACCCCGCCTCGGACCGTCCCTCCAGCCGGTGCGCGCGAGCCTTGACCAGCAGGCCGATACGCGAGTCCCGGTGACGCTCCCCGGCCGCCAGCGCGTCGCGGATCAGCGCCGCCCGGAACTCCGCCCTCTCTTTCACCGCCTCTTCGCGACGGGCGCGGGCCCGTTCGGTTTCGCCGTCTCGCGGTTCGAAGGGGTCGACCTTGAGGGGCTCCCGGTCCAATCGCAGGTCAAGCCACGCCAGCTCGCTTTCCGACGGCGACAGCCGCGTGATCTCGACCTCAGGCCTGGGAATATCGAGCTGCGGCGTGTGGTACTGGATCGAGCCTGCGAGATAGAGACGCATGTCGCTCTGCAGCTGTTCCGGAGACCGGCCGGTGGCCGCCTGCATGGCCGCGACGGAGTCCTCCCCGCGTGCGACGGCGGCCAGGTACTGGCCGAGCATGCCCGTCCGCTCCGGCGTGCTCATGAAATAGTGGGTCAGGCCCCAGGCCTGGGCGTAGTAGTCGCCCGCGCGGTAGCGGCCGGAGTCCGATATCCGCCATCTCAGCACGTCAGCCATGGGGGCCCAGCTGTTCACCGGCTGCTGGACGAACATCAGCATCCGGCCTTCGCTGTGGCGACCGTACTGGATGCGATCCGGCCGCACGTCCGCCGTCGCATAGTACTCCGCGAAACCCTCGACGAACCACGAGGGATAGGCCGCCCCGGCCATCTGGAACATGAAATGGTGGCCGTATTCGTGGAACATCACGTGGTCGCCCATCCGGCTTTCGGTGTCGACCACGGCGTGGATGCGGCTGCTGTTCGGCGAATAGAAGCCGCCGACCGAGGCGCCGATGCCCGGCTCGGCCTTCAGCATGTCCCGACGTCCACCCGCGAGATAGATGTCCAGCTTCGGAATCTCGTGGTCGACGGCGATCGGGTAATACGACCTGAGCAGGAAATCGAAACGCTCGATCTTCTCGGCGTAGGTCCGCAGCGCGCGTTCGCTGGTGTCGCCGTAGATGATGAAATGGTCGGTCTCGGCCCGCAGCCACTGCGCCCATGCCGGCCCGGGCGCGAACATCGCCAGCGCGATCAACGCCAGAACGGCGCGTCTCAGCATGGTCAGCATGAATTCGGCCCCCGGCTCGGCAACGCCGGGTAAAGGTAACGGGGCCACGCGCCCGCGCCAAGCGTGGCGGCGGCTCAGGCCGCCAGACGCATCCACACAGCCTTGTCGGCGGCCACGGCGTCCAGCTTGCCCTTGTCGGCGCGGCTCTGCAGCTGGCGCATCACCGGAGAGGGCAGGGCGCAGAACTGAGGCTCGACCAGATCGGGGTCGCAGCCCGGCGCCGGGGCCGCGAACAGGGCGGCGTTGATCTCGGGCGAACGGTCGTGGATCAGCCAGGCGAGGCGCCGCGCGCGCTGCGGGTCGTTGCGGTGCAGCAGCGGGTCCTCGGCGAAAAGTTCGCAGCCCAGCGTCAGGACATAGTCGAAGCCGAGCCTGTCGAACCGGCGCGCGTCGCCGGGCGTGACCGGGCAGGCCTCGTCCAGGTCGAACACCACGTCGTTCAGCAGAAAGAGCATCGAGCACACCCACCATCACGCCGGGCTCATGGCGGCCCGTTGACGTGACCATAGGCGCCCCGGCTTGCGGTTCGGTGTGCGAACGCGGTTAAGGAATTCGCACCGGCCAGGACGGGCCAGGGGGCCAGGCGCCCCTGGACCCTAACCCGCCACCTTCTCCGTAATGAAATGCCGCCCCTCGCGGTCCTCGATCTCGACGATCCACAGGTCCGGGTCGTAGCGGATCTGGCGCTGGAGATAGTCGTCGAGCTCGGACTCGAACTCGCTCTCGACCGGCTGCATCCATAGCCGCTCGCCGTCGGGCCCGAAGGCTTCACTGTAGAGCCTGGCCCGACGGTTGGCGGTGTCGAAGGCCTTGACGATGACCGTGCCGGCGCGCGGATCCCCCTTGCGGGCGACGGTGGCGAAGGCCCCGCCCAGCTCGGCGCGGCGGATCAGGGCGGACACCCAGAGGTCGGTAGACAGAAGCAATTCGCTAACCCTGATCGGAAACCGGACCGGAACGCGTGGCGCGTAGGGTGCGGCCCATGACGATAGGGCAGAACGCCTCCGCCGCCAAAGCCGTCCTCCTCGCCGCCGCCGTGCTGGCGGCGCCGGCGGCCGCGCGGGCGGAGCCCGCCGACACCTATTACGAACGGGCCTTCGTGGTCGCCGCTGACGCCCGTTGCGGCCTGTTCGACGCGCCGGTCGAGGCGGCCCTCGCCGTCGCCGCCGCCCAGGCCCGCGGGGCCGCCCTGCGCGCCGGCGCCGCCGAGACCGAGCTGAACGCCGTCGCGGCCCGCGCCCGGGCCCGCGCCGCGGCGACGCCGTGCCGCGACCCCGACCTGGCCGTGGTCCGCGCACGGGTCGATGGCGCCTTCTCGGGCTGGACGCGCACGCCGCGCATGACCTTTCCCGGCAAGACCCGGCCGTGGATCGCCGACCGCGCCGCCTGGAGCCGGCCCGGCTGGCGCCTGAAGCAGGCCTCGCGGGTCGGGGCCTCGCCGGTGACCTTCGGCTACGCCGGGGCGGACGAGGCGTCAGCCCTGACGGCGGTGGTCTCGTTCGTCGGCGAGTCGCGCCCCTACGCCGCCCGCATCGTGTTCCGCGATGCGGCCCTGGCGCCCCGAGCCTGGCTGTCCGGCGACGGCCTGGCCCCCGCCTCGGCGCGGGCCAGCGTCTGGGCCGCCGGAGTTTCTCCGGCGGGGACGGCCCTGCTGGCCGAGGGCCGCCGCGCCGGCGAGGCCTGGCGCTTCCCCGCCTCGGCCGCCGACCGGCTGGCGCGGCTCGATCCGCGCGAGACCTTCCTGATCGAATTCCACTTCCGCGACGGCAGCGTGGCCACGGCCCGCTTCGAAGCCGGCGATTTCGCCGCCGGCCGCGCCTTCATGGCGATGGGCGCACTGTAGGGGCCAGGGGCCGCGGGCATGGCGTCTGCATCAGCCCGCCTCCTTAACGCCCCGTTTACCACGAACACGGCAGTTTCTGCCTAGCGGGCGTGTTCAGGTATCCCGCGTGTATCGGGGCGGAACGCGTGGGCGGCTTCACGGCGGCGTTGCAGAGATTCGGGATCGGTCGGCTGACCGTGGTGCTGGGCGTCGCCGCCGGCGTCGCGGCCGTGCTGGTGGCCGTAATGCTGCGCATCGGCCAGCCGCCCGACGCCCTGCTGTACTCCAACCTCGACCTGCGCGAGGCCTCCGAGATCACCACCGCGCTCGACAGCGCCGGCATTAAATACTCCTCCAGGGGCGACGGCTCGACCATCTTCGTCAGCCGCGACAAGGTCGGAGAGGCGCGCCTGCTGGTCGCCGGCAAGGGGCTCGTGACCTCGGGCAGCGTCGGCTACGAGATCTTCGACAACCAGTCGGTGCTGGGCCAGACCGAGTTCCAGCAAAACCTCAATGAAAAGCGCGCCCTAGAGGGCGAACTGGCCCGCACCATCATGACCCTGCGCGGCGTCACCTCGGCGCGGGTGATGATCGCCCTGCCGGCCCGCCAGCTGTTCCAGACCGCCACCGCCGAGCCGACCGCGGCCGTGGTCGTCGGCGTCAGCGGCGGGACCCTGACCGGCGCCCAGGTCCAGGCCATCCGCAACGTGGTCGCCTCCTCGGTGCCCAATCTGAAGCCGGAGAAGGTCACCCTGACCGACACCTCCAACCGCACCCTCGCCGCCGGGTCTGACGCCGAGGGCTTCAGCGCCGCCTCGGCCCAGGAGGCCAAGTCCTCGACCGAGGCCGAGCTTCAGGCGCGCATCCAGAACATCGTCGAGGGCGTCGTCGGGGCCGGCGCGGCCAAGGTGGTCGTCACCGCCGACATCGATCACAGCCGATCGACCACCCAGGAACAGCGCTATGATCCTGATGGCCAGGTGGTTCGGTCGATGTCGACCAACGGCTCGGAAAGCGCCGACACCACGGGCGTCAACGACGGCGGCGCGACGGCGACCAACAACATCCCCGGCGGCGCGGACCCGGCGACGACGCCGATCGGCTCGCGCGACAGCCAGACCACCGAGACCACCAACTACGAGATCTCGAACACCACCACGACCACGGTCAAGGAGGCTGGCGAGGTCAAGAAGCTGGCCGTCTCCGTCGCCGTCGACGGCAAATGGACGCCCGGAGCCAACGGCGGCGAGCCGACCTACGCCCCGCGCACCGCCGAGGAGATCGCCCAGATCAAGGCCCTGGTCGCCGCCGCTGTCGGCATCGACGAGGCCCGCGGCGACAAGCTCGAGGTGCAGAACGTCCGCTTCGCCCGCGAGGTCGCCACGCCGGGCGGGGTCGAGGCCGGCTCGTCGCTGTTCAACTTCACCAAGAACGACCTGATGCGCGGCGTCGAGCTGCTGGTCCTGTTGATCACCGGCGTGCTGCTGATCTTCTTCGTGCTGCGCCCCCTGCTGAAGACCGCCACCGGCGGCGGCGCCGCCCAGCCGCAGCTGCCGGGGGGAACGCCGGTGACGCCGCTGCAGACCACCATCATGGCCGGCGGCGCCCCGATGGCCCAGCTGGCCGGTCCGTCCGACATGGAGCAGCGGCTCGACATCGCCCGCATCGAGGGTCAGGTGAAGGCCTCCTCGGTCAAGAAGGTCGCGGACTTCGTCGAGAAGCATCCTGAGGAATCGACCTCGATCCTGCGCAGCTGGGTGCACGAAGGCTGATGGCCGCCCGGATGGTCACCAAGAAGCCGGCGGTGGACGATGTCAGGAAGCTGACCGGTCCGGAGAAGGCCGCCGTCATCCTGCTTTCGCTGGGCGAGGATCACACCCGCCTGTGGCAGAGCCTCGACGACGACGAGATCAAGGAAATCTCCCAGGCCATGGCCTCGCTGGGCACGGTCAGCGCCCAGGTGGTCGAGGAACTGTTGGTCGAGTTCGTCTCGGGCATGAGCGGCTCGGGCGCGGTCATGGGCAGCTACGAACAGACCCAGCGCCTGCTGGCCTCCTTCATGCCCGGCGACCGGGTCGACGCCCTGATGGAGGAAATCCGCGGCCCGGCTGGCCGCACCATGTGGGACAAGCTCGGCAATGTGAACGAGGCCGTGCTCGCCAACTATCTGAAGAACGAATACCCGCAGACGGTCGCGGTGGTGCTGTCGAAGATCAAGGCGGACCACGCCGCCCGGGTGCTGACCAGCCTGCCCGAGGACTTCGCCCTCGAATGCGTCCAGCGCATGCTGCGCA
>Ga0079224_100015629_pt1 | contig 10635 bp, 8 predicted proteins | sample Stecom2015_FD_80414 | JGI IMG/M metagenome (GOLD analysis project Ga0079224, IMG submission 80414) | Agricultural soil microbial communities from Utah to study Nitrogen management - Steer compost 2015 | ecosystem: Environmental > Terrestrial > Soil > Agricultural land | place: USA: Utah...
CGCTGCCGGCGCTCCCCGCTTTCCCGCACGGGCAGGCCCAGGCTGCTCTCGAGGTTGCAGTGCAGTGCGAGCGACGGATCGAAGGCCTGCGCCTGCTCGCTCCACTCGACGCGCAGCGTGGCGCGCCACGGCGACCACTGCAGGTGCGCACGCTCGTTCTCCGATCGCGTCTGGCCCGCGAGCTGCCAGCGCTCCTGCACTTCGGCGGTCACGCCGAGCGACACCGGGGCGCCCGCCAGCTCCGGCAGCGTCAGCGCGACGTCCTGCCCGAAGCGCTGGCCGGCGAGAACGGAAGGGACGGCGGCCGGATCGGTCGCCTCGGCCAGGCGGAACAGGTCGCCCGATTCGACCCGGTAACGGGCGCTGTAGCGCAGCCGGCGGTCGTCGAGCCCGAGATCGACCCGGCTCGCGATCAGCGCGTTGTCCTCCGTGGCCTCGGGGGAGAACAGCGGCACCATGCCGTCCACGTCGAGGCGGATCGCGGGGCGATCGGCGCTCGTCGCGTCCCCGGGCGCGGCGCCGGGTTCCGCCGCGGGCTTGCCGGACGGCACGGACGCGCAGCCGCACTGCAACAGCAGTGCAATGACGGCGACGCGGCGAATGTCCGGCACGGCGATCCTCCCTGAGCACCCGTGATTCGATTTCGTTCTTGCGGAGCGCGGGCGTGCACGACGCCTGCCGCGCCGCGTTTCCGCGGCAGGCCGGACGTCATGCAGTGTCGTCGGCGGCGAGGCCGAACGGGATTGCCCAAGCTCCCGGGTACGAAACTAACCGAAATTGCGCTGCAGCATCAAATCGCTGGCGCACATTCCTGCGACGCGGGAAACGGCCCGGTCAGCGCGGGCCGGCGCGTGCTTCGCCGAGCGCGTCGCCTTTCGTGCCGGTGCGGTACATGAGCCAGCCGACCGCCGCCAGCACCACGAGCCCGAACCACTGGCCGAGCTGGAGCATTTCCGGCACGGCGAGCACGTCGCGGTCCGCGGTGGCCACGATCGGGATGGCGACGGCGATGCCCATGAGCGCCTCGCCCGTAATCAGGCCGGCCGCGAACAGCGTGCCCGGCCGGTGGATGCGGTCACGCTCGGCGCCGTCGCCTTTCAGTCCGTGGTAGCGCTCCACCATCCAGGACAGCAGGCCGCCGATGAAGATGGGGACCATCAGCTCCAGCGGCAGGTAGATGCCGATGGCGGCGGCGAGCACCGGCACGCGGAAGCTCGAGTTGCGCGCCTTCAGGATCTCGTCCAGCACGATCACGACGATGCCGATGGCGACGCCGATGCCGATCATGATCCACGGCAGTTGCCCGCCGAACATGCCGCTCGCGACGGCGGCCATCAGCGTGGCCTGCGGCGCGCCGAGCGGGTTCGGCTTCTCCGGCGTGGGCGCGACGCCGATGCCGTACGCGGCGTCGAGCAGGTTCAGCATGGGCGCCATGATGAAAGCGCAGGACAGCGCGCCGATGCCGAGCATGAGCTGCTGCTTCCAGGGCGTGGCGCCGACGAGGTAGCCGGCCTTCAGGTCCTGGAGGTTGTCGCCGCCGACCGCCGCCGCGCAGCACACGACAGCGCCGATCATGATCGCCGCGACTGCGCCGATGTCGGAATCGCGGCCAAGCAGGAACAGGAGCACGACCGAGGCGAACAGGATGGTCGCGATGGTGATGCCCGAGACCGGGTTGTTCGAGGAGCCGACGAGGCCCGCGAGATAGGCGGACACGGACACGAACACGAAGCCCGCGACGATCATGATGATCGTCATCGGCACGCTTACCGTCCACTGGCCGACGATCGCCTGGTACAGCCCGCCGAGCGGCAGCACGAACAGCACCAGCGCGATGAGCATCCAGGTCATCGGCAGGTCGCGCTCGGTTTCGGCCACGACCTGACCCGCGCCGCGGCGCGCGGCCGCGAGCCCGCTCCTGATGCCGGAAACCAGCGACTTGCGCAGCGAGAACAGGGTCCAGATGCCGCCGATCAGCATGGCGCCGACGCCGAGGTAACGGACCTTCGCGCCCCAGATCGCGCCGCCGGCGGCCGCGGAATCGAGGGTGGCGACCCTCGCCGCGAGCGCCGGATCGGTGTCGAGGAAGAACGCGTGGTAGATCGGGATGGCGAAATGCCAGGACAGGATCGAGCCCGACACGACGACGATGCCGACGTTGACGCCGACGATGTAGCCGACGCCGAGCAGCGCCGGCGAGAGCCCGGTGCCGATGTAGGCGATGCTCTTGCCGCCGGCGACGTAGGTCGAGAGCACCCAGTTGTCCGGAATGATGCGCAGCGCGCTCTCGGCGCAGAGCTTCACGACAGCGCCGATGGCGCCGGCCTTGGCGAGGATGCGAAGTCCCGGGCCGGGGTTGTCGCCCGCTTTCAGGACCTCGGCGGCGGCCTTGCCCTCCGGGAACGGCAGTGGATTCTCGACGATCATGGTGCGCCGAAGCGGCACGGAGAACAGCACGCCGAGCAGGCCGCCCAGGCCAGCGATGGCGAGCACCCACGAGTAACGGAAGTCGTCCCAGTAGCCGAGGATCACGAGGGCGGGCAGCGTGAAGATCACGCCGGCCGCGATGGAGGAGCCCGCGGAGGCGCCGGTCTGCACGATGTTGTTCTCGAGAATGGTGCCGCCGCCCAGGACGCGCAGGACACCCATCGACACGACCGCCGCCGGGATGGCCGTCGCCACGGTCAGGCCCGCGAACAGCCCGAGGTAGGCGTTCGCCGCGGCCAGGATGACGGCGAGCACGACGGCGAGGATCACGGCACGCGCCGACATCTGCCGCATGTTGGTGTTGCTCATCGAGTGGCCCCCTGCTTGCTCTTGTTCTCGGCCGCCGCTCCCCGGTGGCGGCCCGCGCGACGGTAACGCAAAACGCGCCCGCTGTCTCGCCTCGGCCGGCCGGCGAGCGATCTCAGGAGCACCGGCGGCAGGCCTCGTCGATGCGGGCCGCGACCGCCTCGAGTGCGGGGAGGAGCGGCCCAAGGGCGTCGGCGTGGCGCCGCCACTTGCCGGGGTCGGGCGGGGACAGCGCGGTGGGCGAGAGCGGCAGGGGAACCGGCGGCGACGGGAGGTCGGCCCCGTCGATGCCGAGGAATGCCGCCACGCGCCGGAGCTCCGCCGCCGGATCGCGCACCAGCGCCTCGTAGCGCATGGCCATCCAGCGTGCGGGGGGAAGCGCCGCGAGCGACCGGAGCACGGCCTCGTTCGCGGCCCGCCACTGGAACGCCGCGATCTCGGCCAGCGGCCGGCCCCGCAGCGCACGCCAGCCGGGCGGCAGCAGGAAGCACCACGTGCGCCGATCCCAGCCCGGCAGGTCGGGAAAGGTCGAGAAGCGGCCGGTTTCGAGCCCCACGTGCCAGGCCTCGATCAGGCTCGCGACGGCGCCGCGCGGCTCGCGGTGCAGATAAAGGAACCGTGCGTCCGCGAACACGCGCAGGAGAAACGGCACGTTCAGCGCGTTGCGCGGCGTCTTCTCCACGAGCAAAACCCGGCGCGGCCGCGCCGCGGGCTCGCGGTCCAGGTAGCGGACGCCGGTGTGATCGCGCAGCAGGAACAGGAAGCAGGCGCGCATCCGCTCGCAGGTGACGGGATCCGCGTGGCCGGCGCCGAGACTGCCGGAATCGAAGGCCGCGTTCTCCGCGCGCAGTCCGGGAAACGCGTTGAAGATCGCGTGGCTTTCGCCCCCGATCGTCCAGAGCCCGGGGAGCCGCTTCAGGAGATCGAACAGCAGCGTGCTGCCCGAGCGCGGGGCGGACAGGATGACGAGCGGCCGCTCGAGGATCGCCGCGACGGCGGCGGGCGGGTAGCCGGCGGTCGCAGCCAGCGCCGCCTGCACGAGGTCGACGCGCGGGCGCACGTCAGCGCACGGCGTGTGGCGCGCCTGTCAGGACGCGAGGCATGCGCCCGCCTCCTCCGGGTGACAGGTGCACGGAATGCGCATGCGATCCGTCTCGAGGCAGCGGGCAGGCGTGCACGGCACGTCCGGGTGCCGCTTCGCGCCGCAGCAGCACTGCTCTCCGGGCAGCACGAAATCGAGGATCACGTGCACGCGCTCCGTCGTGCCCTCGTTGGCCACCGCGTGCAGGCGGCGGTTGTTGATCTCCCAGACTTCGCCCGGCTTCAGGTTCAGCGTTTCGCTGCCCACGGTGAACCGCACGTCGTCGTTCGTGATCACGGGCAGGTGTACCCGGTGCGAATGCGCGAGCGAAAAGTTCATGTCGTGGTGCGCCGCGATACGCCCGCCGGGCCTGAGCCGCACCAGCGTCGCGCGCACGAACCAGCCGAGACCGAAGCGCGCGCAGAGGTCCCTGCCCGCCGGGCTGTTCTCGTAGTGATCGGCGACGAGCGCGAGCGCGGGCCGCAGCGCGGGCTCGAACTTCGCGAGCGCCGGGCGGCGCGTTCCGTCCCGGTGACGGAAATCGAGGTCGTAAACGAGCGGGATGGTTTCGGTGTCCCGGTGCACCTCGTAGCGCTGCTGGCGGATCGACTCGCGAGCCCAGTCCTCGTCCGTGAGCGCGAGCGCGCGCTCGCGAAGCCCGTCGATCTCGATGGCGCCCAGGCGCCTGAAGTTGCCCGGGAAGTTCATAGGCACCCGCACTATCGATGCAACCGGGGCCGTGGTCAAGCGGCGCCGATTCCCGCCGAGTTGCCTCGGCTCTCCTTTCTCACTAACGTCTCCCGCTTCGGGGAGCCGGGACGTACAGCATGCAACGGGGTCGATCTTGGCGGGCGCTGCTCGTCGTCGTCGCGCTGGCCGGTTGCGCCGCACCGCCGCCCGCCGGCGACGATCACGTCGCGCTCAGGATCCTCGCGATCAACGATTTCCACGGCAACCTCGACCCGCCGGTTCCCGATCTCGGCGGCGCCGCGTGGCTCGCTGCCCACCTTCGCCGGGCCAGGGAGCAGGCCGGGCACACGGTCACGGTCTCGGCGGGCGACCTCATCGGCGCGACGCCGCTGACGTCCGGCCTGTTTCACGACGAGCCCGCGATCATGGCCGCCGACCTGCTCGGCCTCGACTTGAACGCCGCCGGCAACCACGAGTTCGACGAGGGCTGGGAAGAGCTCCTCAGGATGCAGCAGGGCGGGCCCCGCGAGGGCGGCGACCCGGACTTCGCGGGTGCCGGCTTCGAGATCCTCGCCGCCAACGTCGTCGTCGAAGCGACCGGGGACACGCTGCTGCCGGCGTACACGGTCCGCCGGTACGACGGCATCCCGGTCGCGTTCATCGGGCTGCCGCTCAGGGATACGCCGTCGGTCGTCGTCGCCTCGGGCATCGCCGGGCTCTCGTTCGAGGACGAGGTCGAAACGATCAACGCGCTCGTCGGCGCCATCCGGGAGCAGGGAATCGAGGCCATCGTCGTCGTCATTCACCAGGGCGGCTATCCCGCCGAGGGGAGCGAGGACGAGTGCCGCGACTTCCGCGGGCCGATCGTCGACATCGTGCGACGCAGCGATCCGGCGATCGACCTGTTCGTCACCGGGCACACGCACCGCCACTACCTGTGCGTAATCGACGGCCGCCCGGTCACGAGCGCCGGGTCGTTCGGCCGCTGGTACACGGAGATCGACGCCAGGCTCGACCGGCGCACCGGTGACCTGGCGGTAGTCCGCCTCGACAACGTGCCGGTCACCCACGACATTCCGCCGGCCGACGACGTCGCGGCGCTCGTGGCCGAATACCGGGCCCGCGCGGAAACGGTCTCGCGGCAGGTCGTCGGCACGGTGACGGCCGACGTCACGAAGCAGCCCGACGCGGCCGGCGAGTCGCTGCTCGGGGCGCTTATCGCCGATGCGCAGCTTGCCGCCACCCGGGATGCGGGAGCCGTGGTCGCGTTCATGAACGCGGGCGGCGTGCGCACGGACCTGCTGTACGCGCCCACCGGGCAGGAGCGCCCGGGAGAGGTCACCTTTGCCGAGATCGCCGCGGTCCAGCCGTTCGGCAACACGCTGGTGACCCTGACCCTCACGGGCGCGCAGATCCGCGAGCTGCTCGAGCAGCAGTGGGCGGGGCAACCCGCAGCGAACATGCTGTCACCGTCGGAAGGGTTCACCTATGCCTGGAGCCGCAGCGCTCCCGACGGCGCGCGCGTCGTCCCGTCCTCGATCGCCATCGGCGGCGCCCCGATCGAGCCGGACGCGGAGTACCGGGTGACGGTCAACAGCTTCCTGGCCGCCGGCGGCGACGGGTTCACCGTGCTGGCCGAAGGCAGGGATCCGGTGGAGGGCGTCATCGACATCGAGGCGCTGCGCGATTACCTGCACCGCCATTCGCCCGTCACGCCCGAGCGCCCCGGCCGCATCCGTGCCCTCCCGTAGGCGCAGGCACCGAACCCGCCGCAACCGGCCCGTTCCCGTCGCGCGCGGTGCGCCGTCCTACAGGTCCGACTTGTAGACCTTGCCGCCCTTCATCACGAACGACACGTTCTCCAGCAAGCGCACGTTCTCCAGCGGGTTGCCGGTGACCGCGATGATGTCGGCGTAGCGGCCGGCCGCGATGGCGCCCACGTCCTCCGGCCAGCCGATCAGCTCGGCGGCGTGGATCGTCGCGGCCTGGATCGCCTGCAGCGGCGTCATGCCGTACTCGACCATGACCGCGAACTGCCTGCCGTTGTCGCCGTGCGGATACACGCCGCTGTCGCTGCCGAAGGCCATGCGCGCGCCGCCCGTGAATGCCTTGCGGAAGTTGTCGCGTTGCGCCTGCCCGACCTGGCGCTCCTTCTCCAGCGATTCCGGGAGCATCCCCACCGAGGCGCCGTGCTCCATGATGAAGCTGTGGTTATAGATGTCCATGACGAGGAAGGTGCCGTGCTGCTTCGCCAGCCGGATGCCCTCCGCGTCGATCAGGCTCGAGTGCTCGATCGAATCGACGCCCGCGAGGATCGCCGCCTTGATGCCCTCGGTGCCGTGCGCGTGCGCCGCCACCTTGCGCCCGTGCTGGTGTGCCTCCTCGACCAGCGCCCGCATCTCCTCCAGCGTGTACTGCTGGCCGCCGACGCTGTCGCCTTTCGAGAGCACGCCGCCGGTCGCGCAGAACTTGATGACGTCGGCGCCGCCCTTGATGATCTCGCGCACTTTCGTGCGCACCGCCCACGGGCCGTCGGCGACGCCGGCACCCTTGTCGCCGTACTCCGGCGGCAGCAGGTTGTTGTCGCAGTGACCGCCCGTGATGCCGAGCGCCGGCCCGGACGCGCGCATGCGCGGGCCGTCGATCTCGCCGGCGGCGATCGCATCCCTGAGCGCGACGTCGCTGTAGCCGCCCGCGCCCACGTTGCGCACCGAGGTGAAGCCCGCGAGCAGCGTCTTCTTCGCGTTCAGCACGCCGTAGAGCGCCTCGCGCGGCACCGAGATCCCGGGCGACTCGTAGCCGTGGAAGCGATGGTCGCCGGTCAGGTGCGTGTGCATGTCGATGAGCCCCGGCAGCACCGTGTGCGCCGACAGGTCGATCACCTGCGCGCCGGCCGGGATCTCGACGTCGCGGCTCGGGGCCACCTGCGTGATCCGCTCACCCTCCACGACGATGACCTGGTCGGCGCGCAGGCGCCCGTCGAGCGTATCGAGGAGCTGGCCCGCGCGGATGTAGACGGTTGCCGCGTGCGCAGGACCGCAGGCAGCCGCCAGCAGGACGGCAAGGAACGCCCTTTTCATCTCACACCCCGGTGTCGAAGGAAGCAGCGGCGCCGAACATAGCACTGCCATGGAAACGAAGGAATGGCACCTTGCCTGGCGCTGCCGGCGCAACGGCAATGGTCCGAGGAGCTGTCGCGCCGGACGTCCGGCAGCATGACAATCCCGACGAGAAGCCCCCGGACAACCAACGACAGGAGAACGACATGCTCGCGATCCGCCGCTTCACCCTGCTGTGCGCCGTCGTGGCGGCCGCGCCGGCCCTGCGGGCGGAGCTGCCCGCGCCGGCCGACCGCCCGGAGGAATGGCTGCTGGCGTTCGTGGACGTCGAAACGACCGGCCTCGTGCCCGGGCACCACGAGATGATCGACATCGGCGTGATTCTCGCGGATCTCGAGGGCGAGGAGATCGATCGCCTGTTCCTGCGCATCATGCCGGAGCACCCGGAGCGCACGAGCCCGGAGGCGGCCGCGGTGAACGGCTTTGCCGTCGAACGCTGGAACGAGCTCGGCGCGCTACGACCGGCGGACGCCGCCGAACGCCTGCTCGCGTTCCATCGCCGTCATGCGGGCGGGAAGCGGATTGTCATGGTCGCTCACAACTCCCAGTTCGACGCCGCCTTCCTCGACCACTTCATGAGATCCGTCGGCCGCAGCCGCAACGATATCTACTATTACTACGTCCTCGACATTCCCTCGATGGCGTGGAGCCTCGGCCTGCGCCTCCTGCACGGCCAGCGGCTCGCCGCGCACTTCGAGGTCCCGGACGAGCCGCGCACGGCACTCGAGCACACCGGGATCACCGGTGCCGACCTGAACCTGAGGCTCTATCGGCGCCTGCTCGAAACGGGGAACGGCCGGCGCGCCGGCGAAACGCCGGAAGCGCGTTGATCGCCGCCGATCGGTCGATCACACGATCGTGCCGAACGCGGTCCCCACTGCCGCCGTCAGCGTCATCGCGATCGCACCCCACACGAAGATGCGCGCGGCGCCCTTGAGCACGTTCGCGCCCCCCACCCTGGCTGCCACCGCGCCGAGCAGCGCGAGGGCGACCAGGGATCCGGCGGCCACCGTCGGCGCGAGGTGGTCGACGGCGCTCACCCAGATCAAAAGCAGCGGGATGGTGGCGCCGGTGGTGAAACTGACGGCCGATGCCGACGCGGCGCGCAGCGGCCGCGCGGCGAGCCGCTCGGTGATGCCCAGCTCGTCGCGAGCGTGGGCGGCCAGCGCGTCGTGCTCGTGAAGCTGGATCGCCACCTGGCGTGCGAGCTCGCGGTCGAGGCCGCGCTCGACATAGATATTCTCCAGCTCCTTGAGCTCGTGCTCCTCGAATCGCTCGAGCTCCCACTTTTCGCGCGCAAGCTCCGCCTTCTCCGCGTCCGCCTGCGAGCTGACCGACACGTATTCACCGGCCGCCATCGACATTGCGCCGGCCACCATGCTCGCCACGCCCGCCATCCACACCTCGCCGCGCGCCACCTCGGCGGAGGCCACGCCGACGACGAGGCTCGCCGTGGAGAGGATCCCGTCGTTGGCGCCGAGAACGGCGGCCCGCAACCACCCGAAATGATCGGTGGTGTGTCGCTCGCGGTGTCGGGGCATGCAATCGTTCCGGTGATCGGGGGACGACCGACATGATAAAGGACTGTCGCCGGACGGCGACCCGCGCACGCCCCCGGGGCGCGGGAGGGGGGCGATGCAGGCGCTGCTACCGGGCCTGGCAGGAGGCCTGGCCGCGCCACCGGCGCCATGCCCGGCGGGCCGGGCAGTGACGGCGCAGGAGACCTGCCGCCCGGTCACGGTGCTCCTCGACCAGCTCGATCTCGTTGCCGTCCGGGTCGCGGACGACGAGCGAGCGACCGTTCGGCCAGCGGCGGATGTGATCCGCCTCGCCGTTGCCGCCCGCGACCTTTACCCCGAGGTCCCATGCGAGCTCGCGGACGCGGTCGAGCTCGGCGACGACGAAGCCCCAGCGCCGGTGCAGCGGCACGATGCGCTCCGCGCCGCTTGCCTGCTCGTGCAGTGCGATGAGGGCGCCGCCGGGACCGGCCAGCGTGACGGCACGGCGCGGCAGCGACCGGTCCGTGCGGATGGCCCGGAATCCGAAGACGCGGCGGTAAAAGGCGATCGCGCGATCGAGGTCCCGCACCGGGACCGTCACGCCGGAGATCTCGTCGATCGCCAGGTGCGGCAATGCTCCCGCTTCCGGCCGGCAAATGAGCTTGCTCACTTTGATCATCGCTCTCTCCTCGAAGTCCTTGCCTCTCCCGCTTCCGACGATCCTGGTCGTTTGGTGTGCCGGAACATCGACAGCGGCCCGCAAGGAAATCACCCGCTGCCGGGCGAATGGCACGAAAAGGCCAGGTGCCGCCCCGGACGCGCGCGACGGGCCGGGACGAGGTGACTGCTTCCGGGAACGCCCGCGCACAAGAAGCGGCGGGCAAGGATCGGAGGTTACCATGTGCGCGCGCCGTGCCGCCAACACGGCCGGGTTGCGGACAACCGCCCGGCAACGTCATCGACTCGATCGATCATGGCGCGGCACGGCGGAACGCGACGCGACACGACGGCCGCAATTCACACCGCGCCGAGCTTGTGCGCGCAGCCCGCCGTGATAGAACGAATTCGGATACCGGGTAGCGGATGGTGAACGCACCCGCCCATGCGCGGCGGTTGTGCCGGTGGCGACGCGCACGACTGAGGCCCGGGCTTCCCTCGCAATCGCGAACGACGCGCTGTGGAAACACGATGACGGCGCGCAGTGACGCCTCGCGGCGACAGGCGGCACCGAAGCGACCACATGCGGAGCGACGAGTGCATTATGTAACATCGTTCGGTCCGCATCGCTCGCGCCGATCCCGCCTTTCGCGCTCGCGCAATTGCCTTCCGTATTACCGGTTCACGTGCTGAAAATTCGGGTTGTGATTCTCGTGTCAGGCGGGTATTTTTCCGTACGCGAATTTCGCGGTGCACCTCCACGCGGGGATTCGCGGGCAAGAACGCCTGACGGGCA
>Ga0079224_100015631_pt1 | contig 10634 bp, 8 predicted proteins | sample Stecom2015_FD_80414 | JGI IMG/M metagenome (GOLD analysis project Ga0079224, IMG submission 80414) | Agricultural soil microbial communities from Utah to study Nitrogen management - Steer compost 2015 | ecosystem: Environmental > Terrestrial > Soil > Agricultural land | place: USA: Utah...
CTTCGTCGCGATCACGACCTCTTTTCGCCGCGCACCCAACGCCTTGCCGAGGATGCGCTCGGACTCGCCCCCGGCGTATGCGTCCGCCGAGTTGAAGAAGTTGATGCCCGCGTCGAGTGCCCGGGCCACGAGCTCGTTCGCGCCAGCCTGATCGACCTTGTGCACGGCGGCGAACGGCGTGTTCGGCGCGGAGCCGAACGTCATGGTGCCGAAGGCGAGACGGGAGACGATCAGGCCGGTATCCCCGAGTCGGGCGTATTGCATGTTCGGCACTCCTTTGCTGAGAGCGCCAACAGCTTATTGCCGATTCCCCATTCCTCCAAGCCGATCGACGTGCGGCCGTTCCATGTTGTGCGTTTGCCCGGCGCGAAAGCCCGAGCGTCTCCCCTCTGGACCACCCGATACCGATCACGACCTGCGCGTCAAGCGCAGCGGCGGCATGCCTCGCGGCTAGATAGATAGCTGACATAAAAACCAGCATGTGGACCACATCTATCGCGCCGCAAACGCTCGAGAGCTGGCAAAGCATCGGCTGAATGATCAATCCGGAGTGGAACCCGGTGTATCGCGACGACGTGGGCAGCCAGCCGAGCCTTGCGTTCGCGGACCTTGACGGGAACGGGGCGCCGGGATTAGCGTCCGTCCATGCCTATTACCACCGCTCGCGGAATCTTCCTTTGCCTCGCGGTTGCCGCGGCCGCTCCATGTGCCGAGGCGCAGGACAGCAACGATAGCGTCGTCGTGTTCGAGAACGCCCGCGTGATCGTCGGGGATGGCTCGGCGCCGATCGAGAATGCGCGCTTCGTCGTCGAGGGCGGCCGCTTCGCTGCGGTCGGAGCCGCAGACGGCGTGGACGCGCCGGAGGGGGCCGATGTCATCGATCTCGGCGGCCTGACCGTCATGCCGGCGCTCGTCGACACGCACACGCATTTGAGCCGCACGCGGAACGAGCTGATCGAAGACTTGCGGCAACGCGCCCGTTTCGGCGTCGGGGCAGCGGCGAGCCTCGGGCAGGACGAGGAGCTCGCGTTCGAGGTCCGCGGCGAAGACATTCCGGGCGCCGCGCGCTTGTACACGGCGGGCCGCGGCATCACGACGCCCGAGCCCGGACGGTCGGAGATCCCGTACTGGATCACGACGGCGGATGAAGGCCGCGCGGCTGTCCGCGAGCTTGCCGAGCGCGAGGTCGACATCGTGAAGATCTGGGTCGACGATCGCAACGGCCAGTACGAGAAGCTTTCGCCGGAGCTCTATCGGGCGATCATCGACGAGGCGCACCGGCACGACCTCAAGGTGACCGCGCACATCTACTACCTGGAGGACGCGAAGGAGCTGCAGCGCGCGGGTCTCGACGCGTTCGCGCACGGCATTCGCGATACCGACGTCGACGACGAGGTCATCGCGCTCTTCAAGATGCGTCCCGAGGTCGTGCTCGTGCCGAATCTTCCCGACCCCGGCGTGCCGGTCGATCTCGGCTGGCTTCGAGGCCGGATCCCCGACGAGACTCTCGAGCGGCTCGAGGCGGCTTCGACCGAGCGGCCCGAAGCTCAGGCCGCGTTCGGGATACAGGCCCGAAACCTCGACCGGCTCGCGGACGAGGGCGTGACCATCGCGATGGGCACCGACGGCAACTCACCGTGGGCGCCGCATCTCGAGATGGAGGACATGGTGCGAGCGGGCATGGAGCCTCACGACGTGATCGTCGCCGCGACGCGCAACTCCGCCGCGCTGATCGGCCACGACGGGGGCACGATTGAGCCGGGCAGGAGCGCGGATTTCATCGTCCTCGAGGGGGACCCCATCGAGGACATCACGAACACGCGACGGATTGTCGACGTGTACCTCCGCGGCGAACGAATCGAGCGGCGATAGGCCCGTCTCAGTCGAGCCCCCTCGGCAACATATCGTCGGCGCCGCTCAGGCGGCGCAAGTGAACGGTCGTCACCTGGCGTGCCGGTTCTCCCGTGATCAGCGCGTTCGTGTTCTGCAGCGTCACGACGCGCTCGTCGCCGTCGATCTGCGCTGCGCGGCGCAGGATGGCGCCCGGTCCCGGCGACACGCCGCCGAGCACGTTGTGCGACACTTCGCCGGGGTAGACGGTCAGCGCCCCGTAGTAGCCGATGTAGCCGCGAAGCGCCGCGGCCGCCTCGTCCGCCGTGGGCGCGTCGGCCGCGAACGGCGCACGCCCGCGGGGCGGGAAATGCACGCCCACGAAACCGCCCGGCGTATACACGATCACGCTCGGCGCCCGGCGCGTTGCGCTCAAGACCTCGCCCGTAGCCGCATCGATCCGCTGCTCCTCGACGTGCTGCCAGAAGCCCACGATCTCGAGATAGGCCGGGGACAGGTGCTCGACGGACGGCACGCGTTGCCATATCCAGCGCCTGCGGCCCTGCGGCTCGGGCTCGTCGGCCGACGTGACGATGAGGCGGTCCCCGTCGAGCTCGTACTCGCGCGAGAACTCGAGGTCCTGCATGTTGGGGCTCACGCCCGCCGCGGCCGTGAACGTGATGACGCCGTTCGGGGCGTCCGCCTCGTAGCGTCCCCAGAAGCCGCCGTGCTCGGCAAAGGCGCGCTGCGCGTTCGTCTCCCCGGCTAGTGACGCCTCGGGGCTCTCTGCCTGGAAGTACTCGAACACGTGGCCGGCGCCGTCGAGGACGAGCAGACCGCCTGCGCCCCGCATACGCGTCGGCTCGCTGCCCGCATCGAGGCTCTCGAGCGCCACCAGCGTCCAGGAGCTCACGAGGCCCGCTGCGCGGTCGGCGTCTTCCGCGACGGCTACGCGCCCCGCGACGCACAGGACGATCGTGGTGAGAACGGCGAGGACTTGCTTCATTCTTATGCTCCCCGGTTGCAGGACCTGCCGCCGCCGAGGATATCAGGTCCCGCACACGGCGAGTATCCGCCGAACCGAAGCGGGGAGCCCCGCGTATGGGATAAGCTGGCGAGCGGACCGCCCGATTACGCGCAAGGGAAGCAGCGATGAACGAGCTGACGATGCATCCCGATCGCCTTGCGCGGCTTCGCCGGATCTGCCTGGCGTTGCCGGACGCGACCGAGAAGATCGCCTGGGGCGACCCGACGTGGCGCATCCGTGACAAGATCTTCGCGATGGCGAAGGGGAACTACCCGGGAGGCCGGCCTTCCGTATGGATGAAAGGACGAGAGGGCACGCAGGAGGCCCTGATCGCCACCGATCCCGACAGCTTCTTCGTGCCGCCGTATGTCGGCCACAAAGGCTGGATCGGCGCCTGGATGGATCGGCCGCGCATCAAGTGGCCGATGCTCGAGGATCTGATCGCCGAAAGCTACAGGCTTGTCGGCCCGAGACCGGGCCGACGAGCCTCGGGCCGGAAGCCGCCGTGATCGCGGCGCGGACGGGCGCTACTCCGGCACGAGCACCGCGCGGCCCTTGATCTGCCCTGCCTTCAGCTTGTCATACACGGCAACGGCTTCGCTGAGCGGAAACGCGGTGGTCTCCACATGGATTCTGCCTTCGCGCGCCATCGCGATCACTTCCATCAGCTCGACGCGAGAGCCCCAGTACGGGATGCTCACGGCCGTTCCGTACGGGGTGCTGCCGTGACGGAAGTCGTGATGTCCGCCGCCGAGCCCCACGATCGTCCACAGGCTGTTCCGACCGAGGAGCTTCGCGCCGAGATCCAGCGTCGCCTGGACGCCGATGCAATCGAGCACGAGAGCCGCACCGCTCGGACCGGTAATGCTCCGTATCCGCTCTGCGGCTTCCTCGATGTTGCGGTTGTTGACGACGTCGTCCGCGCCCAGCGTTCTCGCGTGCTCGAGCTTGCCGTCATCGACATCGGCGGCGACGATGTGCACCGGAGCGAGCGCCCGAAGAAGCTGAACGGCCATGTGACCGAGGCCGCCCACGCCGATCACCACGGCAACGCTGCCCGCATGAAGGCTCGGGAGCGCGCGTTTGATCGCGTGGTACGGCGTAAGTGCCGCATCGCTCAGAGGCGCCGCCTTGGCCGGATCCAGATCCCCGAGCGGCACCAGCAGCCGCGCGGAAGGCACCAGCATGTAGTCGGCCATGCCGCCATCGAGGCCCAGACCGCCCCCGAAGCCCTCGATCTGAGCCCAGTTCTCACAGTAGTTCTCCATCGAGAGCTGACACGGGTGGCAGCGCCCGCAGCCCCACGGACCGTACACGGCGACCGCGTCGCCTTCTTTCAGTGCGGTCACGCCCTGACCGAGCGCCGCGACCCAGCCCGCGTTCTCGTGGCCGAGCGTGAACGGCGGTGTGAAGCCGAGATCCTCCTCCATGATATGGAGATCCGAATGGCACACGCCGGCGCCTCCGATCTTGATCAGCACTTGGCCGGGGCCAGGCGTCGGATCCTGAACCTCCTGAATCTCCGGCGGACGGCCGACACCCACGAATCGTACTGCTTGCATCGCTACTCCCTGGTTCGCTTGCCGCTGCGCTCGACCTCGTCCGTGCCGGGAGCACCGGCGGTGGACCGCGTCGGCATCCGGCGCCAAGAGCCTCCCTTATGGTCGCCTCGAGGCGTCGATGAAGGAAGACGGTACGACCGCCGGCGGCCGGTATGGGTCGTCGTATCACCCAGGCCGCGTGACGCCGACTTACGCAGGTTCCGGCTCGAGGATGCGGCGCGTGCGAAGCTCGGCGCCGCCCCGCTGCACCCGCTCTACGCCTTCTGAGCCCATACGGCCGGCTTACGCGCACAGCGCGCACGCGGACGGGAGCTGTCCGAAGTAAACCTTGTCGCATCAGTCACCTACGTAGGCCTTTAACGTTAGCGCAACGGTTATTTACGCCGGCGCGACGGGGCCGCCCCCTACAATCGCGGCCTCCCACTGCTGCGTTAACCGATTGGTCTTGAAGAGGATGAGGATGCGACTTCGAACGCGGCCGCGCCGGTGCGCGAAGCAGGGTCGGCCGACCGACACCCGGTTCCGGCCGAGCGTCGTTGCGGCGTCGGTCGCGCTCGGCGCGCTGGCCGCCGCCTCCGAGGTCGGCGCTCAGGCGCGCAGCGACCTGCTCGAGGAAGTCGTCGTCACGTCGAGCATTGTCCCGACGCCGAGGCGCCAGATCGGCACGGCCGTCTCGGTCATCTCCGGAGCGGAGATCGAGCTCCGGGGCTATACGTCGCTCGCCGACGTGCTGCGGACACAGCCCGGGATCGGCGTCAGCAACAGCGGCGGACGCGGGCATTCGACGTCACTGCGCATCCGCGGCGAGGAGGCCTTCCGCACCGTGCTCTACATCGACGGGGTCAAGGCGGTGGATCCGACCGCGGATCGCGTCGCGCCGGCGTTCGACAGCCTGCTGACCACCGGCGATCTCGAGCGCGTCGAGGTGCTGCGCGGTCCTCAAGGCTTCATGTACGGCGCCGACGCGGGCGGCGTCGTGAACGTGCTGACTCGAACCGGGTCGGGCGGCCTCGGCGGCCGCGTGGGCGTCGAGCACGGCCGCTTCGGCACGCGCAAGCTCGACGCGAGCGTCGCCGGCGGCGGCGACGGCGGAGACTACTTCGTGTCGGTCACGGACCTCGAGACCGACGGCTTCAACGCACAAACGGCCGATACGCTCCTGATGGACGACGACGGGGCGGAGAACACGACCCTGCACGCGAAGCTCGGCTGGAACGCGAGCGACAACCTGCGCGTGCAGCTCGTCGCGCGGGACATCGACGCCGCCGTGCGTTTCGACGGCTGCGGCTTTCCGACGACGCACGACTGCGCCGCGACGACCGAGCAGACGACCTGGCGCCTGTCGGCCGACTACAGGACCGGCCGCTTCGGCAACGTCTTCGCGTACAGCAACACCGACATTGCCCGCGACAGCCTGGCGGACGGCGTCTCGGCCTTCGCCACCGACGGCAGCCTCAGCCGCTTCGAGTATATCGGCAGCTATCGGCACTCCGATTCCACGACACTCGTCTACGGCGTCGATCTGCAGACCGAGAAGGTCGACGGCGACGACGCGCGGGAGCGGGATCAGAACGGCTACTACTTCGAGTATCAGGGCGAGCTCGGCGACGGTTTCTTCCTGTCGGCCGGCGCGCGCTACGACGACAACGAGGACTTCGGGACGCACACCAGCGTACGCGTCAGCGCGGCGTACGTGCAGGAGCTCGCGCGCGGCTCGTCGCTGAAGTACCGCGCGAGCTACGGCACCGGGTTCCGTCCGCCGAGCCTCTACGAGATCGCTTACAACCGCGGCCCGTTCGCGTTTCCGCCGGCCTCGGGAGTGACGCTGGCCGAGGAGCAGAGCAAAGGCTTCGACGTCGGCCTCGAGTACGCGAGCGCCGGCGGCCTGCGCTTCGACTTGACCTACTTCAATCAGGACATCGAGGACGAGATCTACTTCGATCCGATCGGGTTCTCCGGATATCTACAGTCGACCGGCCGGAGCACGTCGAAGGGTGTCGAGGCCGGTGTCGAGGTCCCGTTGAGCGCGCAGTGGGCGCTGAGCGGCAACTGGACCTACAACGAAGCCAAGAACACGACAAACGAGCAGCGGCTGCGCCGGCCGCGGCACCTCGGCAACATCGGCCTGAGCTTCATGTCGGCGGACGCGCGTCTCCGTTTCCTCGCGAACTACAGGCTCTCGAGGGACTCGATCGATATCGGCAATGTCGCCCTGGACGACTACGAGGTGCTCGATATCGCGTTGTCCTACTCGCCGCGCGAGCGATTCGAGGTCTACGGCCGCATCGAGAACGCGCTCGACGAGGATTACCAGGAAGTGCTCGGCTACAACACGGCCGGACGCGCCGCCTACGCGGGCTTTCGGCTCAGCTTCTGAGGAGCCGTCCCTCGCGGCTCACCGCGCGAGGCCGAAGCCCATCTCGATCGTCGCCGCCGGGTTCCGAGAAGGCACACCTCGACTATAGCCCGTGACGTCCTTGTGCAGGCGCTCGATAGCGGCGCCTGCAGTCGGTAAGCTCCGCTGACGGCGGGGAATCTCGATGATGACATCGACCAGCTGGGGCGTGGATCCGGTCTTCCTGTGGATCGTCGGCAGCGGGCTCCTGATGAGCGCGATCGCGCTCGTCGGCAGCGTCACGCTCGTGCTGCGCGGGCGCACGCTGCAACGCATCCTGCTGCCCCTCGTCGCGTTCTCTGCAGGCTCGCTGATCGGAGGCGCCTTCTTTCACATGCTGCCCGCGGGCCTCGCCGCGGGGATGAGCGACGTCGAGGTCTACCTGCTCGCGTTGGCGGGCTTCGCGCTGTTCTTCGGCCTCGAGCTGTTTCTTCACTGGCACCACTGCCACCGCCGGCAGGTCGAATGCAAGAAGCCGCTCACCTATCTCGTGCTGCTCGGCGACGGGCTGCACAATCTGCTCGGCGGGCTGGCGGTCGCGGGCGCCTTTCTGGTCGACATCCGTCTCGGCGTCGTCACCTGGCTCGCCGCGGCCGCGCACGAAGTGCCGCAGGAGCTCGGAGATTTCGGCGTCCTGGTGCACGGTGGCTGGGAGAAGCGTCGAGCGCTGCTGTTCAACGTGCTGTCGGCGCTGTCGTTCCTGGTCGGCGGCGTGATCGCCTACTTCGCCTCTTTCCGGCTCGACGTGTCGTTTCTCGTCCCGTTCGCGGCCGGCAACTTCCTCTACATCGGCGCGTCCGACCTCATCCCCGAGGTCAAGTCGTCGACCGACGCATGGGCAGGCTTCATTCATTTCGCCGCCTTCCTCGCCGGCCTCGGTCTGCTGCTGGCGATCAAGCTCGTCCTTGAGCCGTACGTCCACTGAGGGACGATTCGGCGTGTGCTGGTCAATCGATGCCGCCCGGCGGTAGGATAGCCGCGGAGCCGAAACGCTCGCGGCGCGCACCCGCTTGTCTCGCCGGCCTCGAAAAGCACGAAGGGGGACGAATCATGCCGACGGAAGACAACCTGCACCGTAGAGACTTCTTGAAGGGCAGCCTCGCGGCCGGAGGATTGGCGGCGACGGCGGGGATGCCGTTCTGGTCCAGGCTCGCGCTCGCCCAGGACGAGGTGCTCGTACCGTTCACCGACGTTCCGGAAGGCTTCATGGCGCCGCCCGTCGCACCCGGAGCCATCCACTTCCTCGACACGCGCCATATCGAAACCTTCTACACGCCGGTTGGCGATTTCTACATCGTTCATCACTACGACCAGCCCGAGATCCCCGAGGACGCGTATCGGCTGCGCATCACCGGGATGGTCGAGCGGCCGGTCGAAATGACGCTGGCGGAGCTGAAGAGCCGCGAGAAGGTCGAGATCGACGCCGGTTTCGAATGCGGCGGAAACAATACGAACATCTTTCACGGTCTGATCGGGAATGCGCGCTGGGGCGGCGTACGATTGCGCGATCTGCTCGCCGAGGCCGGCGTGCAGGACGGCGGCATCGAGGTCGTTTTCTACGGTGCGGACAAGGGCATCGAGGAGGTCCGAGACGTTCAAGTCGAGCAGAACTTCGCGAGAAGCATGCACATCGACGACGCGCTGCGTCCCGAGGTGCTCGTCGCCTACGAGATGAACGGCGCGCCCCTCCACCTCTACCACGGCGCGCCCGTCCGCCTGATCGTTCCCGGCTGGTACGGCATCGCGAACGTGAAATGGCTCGAGCAGATCCACGTGCAGGATCGGCGTTTCATGGGCCGCTACATGGCACGCGACTACGTGACGCTGAGCCGCCGTGACGTCGGCGGCGTCGAGCGCTGGGAGGAGCGCTCGGTGACGAAGATGCGGCTGAAGTCCTCGATCATCCGCGTGACCAGGCGCAACGACGAGCACATCGTCACCGGATTCGTGCTGAACGACGGGACGCCGTTGCGCTCGGTGGAGGTCAAGATCGACGACGGTCCATGGCGGCCGGCCGAGATCGACCCCCAATCCACGCAGTACTCCTGGAAGCTGTTCCGTTACGTGTGGTCCGACGCGACCCCTGGAGAGCACACGCTCGTCTCACGCGTGACCGACATCAACGGCCAGGTTCAGGCGACCGCCGACCAGCTGCCGGAGAAGCGGACTCGGTGGGAGAACTACGCGCAGTTCCCGAGGACCGTCCGCATCTCCTGAAGGGTCAGCCTTGCGGCGGGCGCCCGACCTGCCCCGCGTTGTTCGTGCCCCAGCAGTACGCGCGCCCGTCCGTGCCGACCGCGCAGGTGTGACCGAGCCCGATCGCCAAGGCGATGAAAGCGTGGTCGCTGTCGAAGCGCTTCGGACGCCTCGGGGCAGCCAAAGCCAAGTCGTTAGCGACGAAGCAGAACACCTCGCCGCGGCCGGACAGCCCGCAGGTCTCGCTGCCGCCCGCGCTCATCTCGACCCATTTCGGGTCCACCGTCCATAGCCGCACGGGGAGTGCGCCGTGAACGAAGGTGGCCGTGCGCCGATCGGGCACGCGCCTGTAGGGCCCCTGAGGGAAGCCGGCTCCCCAGCAGTGTAGCGTGCCTTCCTTGTCCAACCCGCAGCTGTAGCCGGACGCCGCTGTGATCCGCTCGAGCTCGAGCCCGCCCTGCACGGCGACCGCCGCGCGGCTTTCGCTGACGCCGCCGTTTCGTCCGGACACGCCCGTCCCGAGCTGGCCGAGGTCGTTCGCCCCCCAGCAATAAGGGCTGCCCGCCGCGTCGATACCGCAGGCATGAAGGCTGCCCACGTCGATCGCGACGATCGCCGCGCTCGCGGCGACCAGATCGGGAGCCACGAACACGGGCGGACCGCCGCCCGGGGGCGACTCGTAGCCCCAGCACCACACCCGCCCTTCCGCCGTCAGCCCGCAGGTACGCGAGCCGATCGGGCTCGAATCCAGCGCGACGAACCGGTGGCCGCCGGGAAGCTCGACCGGCACGCCGCCGCCCGCGGGCGAGCCCCCGAAGTCGAATCCCCAGCAGTACGCGGCCCCCGAGCCGTCCAGCCCGCAGGTGCCCCACCTCGACGCGGCCAGCGCGGTGAATCGGGGTACGTCCTCGAGGCGCACGGGCACCGAGCTGCACGTGAACGTTCCGCGGCCGCACGTTTCGGTCACCTGGGCGCTGCCGAGCTGCCGCCGCTGGTTGGACCCCCAGCAGTACGTGTTCCCGTCGATGTCGAGCGCGCAGGTATGCTCGCCGCCGGCCGTGATCGACGTGAACGTGAGCGTCTCACTGACTCGAACGGGCTTCGCGTAGTAGTCCGGGTGCGACGGCGGCAGCCCGGCGAGGGCTCGAGCGGCATGCGCGAGCATCTGCGGCAGGTTCGGCTCGCCGCCGGTCGCGCATGCACCGAGAAGAACGCACGAAGCGAGCGCTGCGAAGCAGCCGACCGCCGCGCCTCTTCGGAGCCGACGAGCGCGACGCGGCATAACCGGGTTGCATCCCTTCCCGATCATGGAATCAAAATCTACCGCGGCCTTTGGGGGACGACAATCTCGGGGCAACCCGCGCGCAGGTCGATGTTCGCGCGCCCGCGTCATTCCGTCTCGCCCTTCCATCACGGAAGCGTCAGCAAAACGTCAGCCCTCCGTCAGGACTCGCCGGCCGCGCCGCACCGACACTATGCCCTACACGCTACGGCGGCTGCCACGAGCCGGCGAGAGCGCCCCCCAAACACCGAGGACAGAGCCATGTTGACGCGTACGACCTCCAGAGCGACACAGATCCTGATCATCGGCGCCTTCGTCGTGGGTTCTATCTCGCCGATCGCA
>Ga0079224_100015632_pt1 | contig 10634 bp, 10 predicted proteins | sample Stecom2015_FD_80414 | JGI IMG/M metagenome (GOLD analysis project Ga0079224, IMG submission 80414) | Agricultural soil microbial communities from Utah to study Nitrogen management - Steer compost 2015 | ecosystem: Environmental > Terrestrial > Soil > Agricultural land | place: USA: Utah...
CCGCGGGTACCAGGGTGACCTCCACCGGTACGGCGGCGTCGGGTCCCGGCGGGGTCCCGGCTGCGTCGGCCGGAAGCAGGCGCCACCCCACCACGGCACCTGCCGGCACCGCCAGCGTCACCACCTCGCCTGGGGTCCGGGACCGGGCGGGCCCGGCCAGCCGGCGGCCGGTGACCGGGTCCAGCGCCCAGGCTGCCAGCAGGCCGCTTCGGGGCTGCAGGGAGACGGTCCACCCGCCCGCGCTGCCGGCGGTGGCGCTGCCGCCGGCCGCTCCACCGTCGGGCGCGCCACCGCCGCCCGTGGGCCTCAGGTAGCGGGGCTCCCCGGCGGCAGCCTGCACCACCCGCCGCACCGGGCCCGGTCCCGGTGCCGCCACCGTGACGACCTGCTCCCAGCGCTCCAGTTCGTCCACCACCCGATCGATGACGGCGCGGTGCCGCGGCAGCGAGGCCGGGTCCACGCCCCACCACCCGTCCACCACGTGGACCAGGTCGTCGACGTCGGCCGGCCAGGGCAGGTCGGCGCCGGCTTCCAGCAGTTCCGGCTGCGGAAGGAGCAGGACCAGCGGGCCCGCCAGCCGCCCGCCGATAGCCACCACCCGCGGGCCCTGGGACCGCGCGCCCCAACCGCCGGGCAGCCGCACCGCCTCCAGCCAGAGGTTGTGGTCCAGGGGCTCCAGGCGCCGGACCGGTGCCGCCAGCGGCGACGCCCCCGCGGCGCTGCTGAACAGGGCTTCCAGCGCCGCGTCACGCCCGTGGGCAAGCCACGGCGGCCCGTAGGTCCTGAGCAGGTGGGCCGCCCGCCCGGCCAGGAAGCGGGCCAGGGCGGCCCGCCACCCGCCGGACAGGTCGCCGAGGTCTGACTCCCAGTCCTCCAGCAGCACCTCGCCCACCGGGCGCAGGCTGTGGTAGACGGCCCGGGCGGCGTCCAGGGCTGCCTGCTCGTAGTAGGCGCGGGTCAGGTCGGTGCCGGCCTTCCAGAGCGGCGGCCCACCCGGCACCGGCGGGTCCCGGGAGAGCAGCACGGCCGCCAGGTCCGGATCCCGGTCCTCGAGCCAGTGCCAGAATTCCGGCGAGGGGTGCGGGTCGTCCGGCGGCCGCAGGAACCACGCTTCCCGCACAAAGTGATGGTAGGCCGGCTCGTAAAAGTCGTAGGCCCTGGAGACCACGTAACCGGCCTCGTCGAAAGCGGGCCCGGGTTCCAGGCCTGCGTAAGGCTGGGCCGGGCCGGTGTTGCGCGGCAGCCCCTCTCGCCGGTGCCGCTCCAGCAGCGCCGAGCGCAGGGCGGCGGCCCGCACCGCCGCGGCCCCTTCGTGGCCCGCCGAGAACGGCGCGATCAGGATCAGGTGGCGGATGGCCGGCAGCGGCTGGGCACCCGGCGATCCGCCGCGAGGGTCCGCGCCGCCCGGCGCCGCCCCACCGGCATGGAGCAACTGCTGCACCAGCAGGGCGCCGCTGGTGTGGGCCACCACGTCCACCGCCGGGGTCCCGGCGGCCGCCGCAGCCCGGCGGAGCAGCGGCGCCAGTTCCTCGTGGGCGGCGGTCACCGGGTCTCGCCAGGGTCCTGCCTCCGACCAGAACAGGGTCTGCCCGGGCTGATAACCTGCGCGGGCCAGGCGGCCCAGCAGCCCGTCGCCGCCGGGTTCGCCCCAGGTTTCTCGGGCCGGCCGGATGCCGTGCACCAGCACCACGGGCACCCGCCGTGCCCGGGTGGCCGGGTCGGGGACTTCGGGCGCAGCCAGGGCGGCCGGCGCGGGCCAGGCCCCGTTTGCACCGCCGGACGGGCCGGCATACGCGGCGGCCGGCCCGGCAGCAGGCCCAGGGCCGCCGGGGACCACCGCCAGCAGCGCAGCCACCAGCAGCAGTGCCAACGGATGGCGCGCCTTCACAGCCCCTCACCCCCGGAGGCTTCCACCCGCCACCGCCCGTGGTGGAGCAGCCGCAGCACCGTGACCGGACGGTCCTCGTCCAGCGCGGCGGACAGGTGCCTGGACCACTCCCCCGCGTCGACTTCCACCACGCCGCCGCCCTGGGCCACCCGGGCCGACGCCCAGGCCTGCCCTTCCTCCAGCCGCAGGACGCGGCCGTCCAGCTCCAGGTCTACACCGCCGGCGGGATCAACGCCGGTGATCGCCAGGGACCGGGGCAGCAGCCGGGCAGAGGAATCGCCTGCTGCAGGCGGCGGAACCACCGGCAGCGGGAATTCGGCAACCGGGGTGAACGCTTCACGGACCAACCGGTCATGGTCGTAGACGCCGTAGCGGACCAGCAGGGCCGGGGCCGCGCCGCGGGGGGTAAGGGCAGCAGCGTCAAGCCGCAGCACCCGGCGGGCTTCGTCCACCACCGCGGGCGCGCCGCCCCCGGGATCCGGCTTCGTGCCGTCAGCGCCGCCGGGCACGGCCGCTTGGCCCGGAGGCAGCAGGCGGTTGTTGATCTCTTCAATCCAGAGCAAGGGAAGTTCGGTCCACAGGAGGGGAAACTCCGCAGGCTCGCCGGCGCCGCCCTGCCCGCCGCGACCCGGCGGGGAAGCCGGCAGGCGCCACAGGAGCACCGCGGCGGCGACAACCAGGGCCGCCGCCAGCACCGCGCGCCGTGTCACCATAGGGGCCACCTCCCGACGGAGATGGCCCCTACTTCTCCCTCAGATTACCAGTTTCCTGCCAGGAACTGTAAAAACCTCAGGCCCCGCCCTGGGCCTCGCGGCCGGCACCCTCCTGCCCGGCTCCCGCCTGGAACCGGTGCTGGCGCCCGGGTTCCACCTCGGTGGGCTCTTCGGTGACGTCGCGGACGGCCTTGCGGAATTCCCGGATGCCCTTGCCCAGCGCCTGGCCGATCTCGGGCAGCCGCCGCGGTCCGAAGATGACCAGGGCGACGCCGGCAATCAGGATCAGTTCCCAGAAGCCCGGTAGCTGCATGGGCTGCACTCCTCGTCGCTGGGCCCGGCGCCTGCGGCCCCGCGGCCGGCGCCCGGTCCTGAATCATCTTCATCCTACCCCATGCCCGGTCCCTTGACCAGCGGCGGGCGGCGCCGGGCGGGCTCCCGCGCCGCCGCATCCCGCCCCAGGTCCCGGCGGCCGCGTGACCGGCAGCGGCCGCGTGACCGGCGGCGGCCCCGGGCATAGTAACGCTTGAACGCCGTGCCCCCGGGGAGGTTGGCCGGCGATGCCGTTCTCGGCCTGGGACGCATTCCTCCGGACCGTCTTCTTCTACTTTTTCCTGCTGTTGATGGTCCGGCTCACCGGCAAGCATAGCGTCGGCCGGCTGAGCCCCTTTGATTTCGTCGTCACCATCATGCTGGCCGAAACGGCCACCATGGCCATCGAGGACCAGAGCAAGCCCCTGGCCGCCGGCGTCGTCCCCATCGTGACGCTGGTGGGCCTGGAGATCGCGCTGGCCTACGTGATGCTGAAGGTGCCGTGGCTGCGGCCCTGGATCAGCGACCGGCCCACGGTGGTGATCCGCCACGGCCGCATCGATGAGCAGGCCCTGCGGCGCCTGCGCTTCAACCTGGACGACCTCATGGAAGAACTGCGCCTCAAGAACGTCACCAGCGTCCAGGACGTGGAGTACGCGGTCTGGGAGCGCAGCGGGGAGTTCAGCGTGGTGCTGCGCCCGCCGACGCAGCCGCTGCGGCCGGTGGACCTGGGGCTCGAAGGCACCGCGGGCGGCCTGCCCATCGTCCTGGTCGAGGACGGGCGCTGGAACCGGTCGGGCCTCAAGGCTGCGGGGGTGGACCACCGGCGCCTGGAGCAGCGGCTGGAAGCCGAGGGCGTCCGGGTGCGAGACGTCCTGCTGGTCACGGTGAACCAGGGGGGCGAGGTGTTCGTCCAGCTGAAGCAGCGCGCTGGAGGCGGCCAGCACCGCCTCCAGCTGGATCCGGAGGGGTGAGGACCAGGGCCGGGCCGGCAGGCCGCCGCGCGTGTGAAGAGGCCGCGCCTGCCGGCCGCGGCGCCTATTCTTCCATGTGCCTGGCCAGGAAGCCCGCCGCGGTTTCCGCCAGTTTCTGCTCGGTCGGCCCTACGCTGCGGTCCTGGTCACGGGTGCAGAGGATCACGGCGCCCAGCGGGTCGCCGCCCACCACCACGGGGGCGATGACTTCCGAGGTAAAGGGGCACGGCGCCTCCTCGTCCTCGCCGATCAGGGGGCCGGGGTGCCGGTGGTCCTCCCTGGTGAAGGCCACCGGACGGCGGTCCTCCATGGTCTGGATCACCACGGGCCCGATGGGCCGCTGCACGAATTCCCGCGGGCCGGCGCCGGCGGACACCACCACCCGGTCCCGGTCGGTGATCAGGCAGATCATGCCCGTGGCCTCGTGGAGGGTATCGGCCATTTCCTTAACAAAGTCTTCCATGTCGGCGATGGCGCTGTACTTCTTGAGGATGACCTCGCCGTCCTTGTCGACGAAGATCTCCAGGGGATCGCCGTCGCGAATCTTCATGGACCGCCGGATCTCGATGGGAATGACGATCCGGCCCAGATCATCGATGCGGCGGACGACGCCGGTTGCCTTCAAAGGTGTCACCCCTCCTGCGAGGGTACCGGCCGCCGGCCGGGCAAGCCGGCCGCAGGCGGGCCGCTGTGGCGCGGTTAGTATGTGCCGCGCGCATACCCGTATACCGGCGCGGGCGGAGGCCGCTGTCACGGCCGGACCGGGCCGTCACGAACGCTGTTCCTGCTGCTCCCGGTTCAGGTCTTCCAGGTAGGCGCGGAGCAGTTCCTCGATGACCTCGTCGCGCTCCAGGCGCTGGGCCAGGCTGCGGGCGTCGCGGTGAGCGGTGATGTAGGTGGGTTCGCCCGTCAGCAGGAAGTGGGCGATCTGCCGGACGGGGTCGTAGCCCTTTTCCCGCAAAGCCCGGTAGATGGCGGCCAGGGCTTCGCGGGTCGAAAGCTGTTCGCCGCCGCCGGCACGGCTGCCGAGGATGCGGGTGTGGTCGCTCCTTTCCAACGGCGACACCTCGCCGTTTCCTTCCATCAGGACGCAGCCATCTCCTTCAGCGGGCGGCGCCGCCCGGGATCCGTTTCCCGCCGGGCGGCGAGGGCAGCGGCGGCATGGCGCCGGCCATCGGCCGTCAGGCCGGCCGCCGGGGTGCCGCCAGCGCCCTGTCAACGGCCGCCCACGCTTGGGGCGTGCCGAAACCCAGGCGCCAGAAGGCCAGCCCGCCCAGGTCGTGGCGGGCCACCAGGCCGGCCTTGGCTTCCAGCGATGGGGCGTCGTCGATGTACAGCACCCAGGGCCGCCCCCCGGCATCGGTCCAGGCAACCCGCCGGCCGCCCGAGGCGCGGTCGGGCTGTTCCTCCACGGCCTGCGCGCCCTCCAGCAGGCGGCCCGCATCGGCCAGCGGTACCAGGCGGCCCGCCGCGTCCCCCGCGCCGCCGGGGTCCGGGTCAGCGTCCTGCCCGCCCGCAGGCCAGGCGCGGCCGTACAGCGGCAGGGTCAACACCAGCCTGCGGGCAGGGACGTGCAGCAGCGCGTGGTCGATGACGCTCTCCAGCCAGCCCTGAGGGGCCACTGCGCCGGGTCCGCCCAGCACGTGCAGCCGCCCGGCGGCGTCGCGGCGGATCCGGGGGCGGACGGCGTAGTCGCGGGTATCGACGATAAATAGGTCCGCGTACACCGCCAGCGCCCGGTAATCGAACGAGGCGGCGCGGGCCTGCAGCCAACCTCCCGGGTCCGCCAGGGGGTCGGGCGCCGCTGCCGCGGCCGGGTCGGTCACCTGGGGCGGCACCACCAGCGCCAGGCGGGCGCCGCTGGCGTGCAGCGCCCAGGCCAGTTCCTCGACGAAGGCTGAAAAGGCGTCGCGGCCTTCCGGGAAGGCGCCCGCCGCGGCCAGCGTCACACCCGGCAGGCCGCCGTCCCTGCACAGGCGTTGGACGGCGTCGGCGGCCCGGCGGCGGCCCTGCTCGTGGTCCAGCAGGGACCGAAGTACCGCGCCGTCGTCCTCCGGGGTGCCGATGACCGGCCACACGGCGATGCCACGGCGCCGCCAGGCCTCCATCCGGCCCTGAGCCCAACCGGCAGGATCCCGGAAACCGGACGGTTCCGGCGAGCCGTCCGGTTCCTGTGCGCCGGCGGGATCCAGCGAGCCGCCAGGGCCCGCGGGGACCTCGTCCGGCCGGGGCTCCAGCCGGCCCTCGGCGTCCAGGACAAACCAGCAGGGCGCAACGTGGGTGATACCGGCGGCAGGCGTGCCGGCGTCGGCCAGCGCGGCGGCCTCGTCCCCGGCCACCCAGCCGAAGCGCACGTAGCGCGGGTCAGGCAGGTTCGTCATCGGCGTCAGGGTCGTCGCCGCCGGCGGCGTCGCGGCTCCGCACGTAGTCCTGGAAGGCGCGCAGCCACTGGGGGTGGCGGTTCATGAACTCCACCAGTCGGCGCAGGGCGTTCATGGTGGTGAGGCTGACGTGGTGCTCGATGCCCTCGACGTCCTGCTGGATGATGTCCTCATCCTCGACGCCGATCAGCCGCAGGAACTGCTCCAGCGTGCGGTGGCGCCGGCGCATCTGCCGCCCGATCTGCTCGCCCTTGGCGGTCAGCACCAGGCCGCGGTACCGCTCGTAGACCACGTAATTCTGCTCGTCCAGTTTCTGGACCATGCGGGTCACCGACGACGGCTGCAGGTCCAGGGCGGCCGCGATGTCGCTGACCCGCGCGTAACCCTTTTCCTGGATCAACTCGTAGATGGTCTCCAGGTAGTCCTCCATGCTGGCGGTGGGACGCGCCACGACGCCACCTCGCTTCCGGGCCTCCATTATAGCCCGTGCAGGCCGCCCTGGGCTCGCGGCCCAGGGGCTTTGCCCTTCTCCGAGAATTTTTCCCTTGACCAAGAAAGTTGTACTCATATAATTTTCTTACACCTGACCAAATTTGCGAGGAGCGCGACAAGAGATGCGACGCCCAACCCGTTTTCGCAACGCCGCCGTGCCGGCGGCAGCGGCGCTGGTCGCCCTGCTGCTGGGTGCCTGCAGCGGGGCCGCTTCCACAGCGGCCCCGGCCGGCCCCGGCCAGGTCGACGACAGCCGCCTGCGCCTGGTCACCACCTACTCCATCGTCTACGACCTGGTCCGCCAGGTGGCGGGCGACCGGGCCGTGGTCACCAGCCTGGTGCCGGTGGGCCAGGACCCCCACACCTACGAGCCCAAGCCCGGCGACCTCCAGGCCGTGGCCGAAGCCGATGCCGTCTTCTACCACGGCCTGAACCTGGAACTGTGGTTCGATCGCTTCATTCAGAACGCCGGCGGCCGGCGGCCGGTCTACGTGGTCACCGAGGGCATCGAGCCCCTGCGGGTGGAGGCCGGCGCCTACCGGGGCCTGCCGGACCCCCACGCCTGGATGGACCCGCGCCTGGTCACCCGCTACGTGGAGAACATCCGCGACGCCCTGTCGGAACTGGACCCCGGCGGCGCCGAAACCTACCGGGCCAACGCCGCCGCTTACGTCGAGGAACTGGAAGAACTGGACGCCTGGATCCGCGACCAGGTGGAGCGGATCCCGCCCCAGCACCGCAAGCTGGTGACCAGTGAGAACGCCTTCCGCTACTTCGCCCGGGCCTACGGCTTCGAGATCCTGGGCTTCATCTACAACCTGGCCCCCGAAGACGAGCCGTCGGCTCGCCACATCTCCGAGCTGATCGACGCCATCCGTGAGGCTGACCTGCCGGCGGTGTTCGTGGAGACGACCCTGGACCCGCGGATCCTGCAGCGGATCGCCGACGAAACCGGCGCGGCCATCGGCGGCGCGGTGTACGTGGACTCCCTGGGGCCCGAGGGCAGCGAGGCCGACACCTACATCAAGATGATGCGCGCCAACGTCACCCGCTTCGTCGAGGGACTGGGGGGCTGAGGCGGCCGTGACGAGCAACGGGCGGATCGGTGCAGCGCAGCCGGCGACCCCGCTGCTGGAGGTCAGCAACCTGACGGTTTCCTACCAGCGCGAGCCGGTGCTGCGGGCCGTTTCCTTCAGCTGCCCGCCGGGGGCCGTGGTGGGTATCATCGGTCCCAACGGCGCCGGCAAGTCGACCCTGATCAAGGCGGTGCTGGGCCTGGTGCCGCGGGAATCGGGAGAGGTCCGCGTGGGCGGCCTGCCCGTGGACCGCGCCCGGGACCGCATCGCCTACGTCCCCCAACGGGAGGACGTGGATTGGGACTTCCCCGTCACCGCCCTGGACGTGGTCCTCATGGGCCGCTACCGGCAGGTGGGGCTGTTCCGGCGGCCGGGACCCCGGGACCGCGCCCTGGCCCTGGAACTGCTGGAGCGGGTGGGACTTGAGGGCTTCGCCCAGGCCCGCATCGGCCAGTTGTCCGGCGGCCAGCAGCAGCGGGTGTTCGTGGCCCGGGCGCTGGCCCAGGAAGCCGACCTCTTCTTCCTCGACGAGCCCTTCGTGGGCGTGGACGCCGCCACCGAGCGGATCATCCTGGAGTTGATGGCCCAACTGCGGCGCGCCGGCCGGACCATCGTCATGGTGAACCACGACCTCGGCGTGGTCCAGGACCACTGCGATCTGGTCCTGCTGCTCAACGGGGCCGTGGTGGCCTTCGGGCCGCCCGGAGAGGTGTTCCGGCCGGACCTTCTGCGCCGCACCTACGGGGGCCGCCTGGTGGCTTTCGAGCAGGGCGGCAGCCGGGTGGTGGTGGGACCGTGACGGCCTGGCTGCTGGCCCCCCTGGCCTACGAGTTCATGCAGCGGGCGCTGCTGACGTCGGTGCTGGTGGGCGTGATCTGCGCCGTGATGGGGTCGTACCTGATCGTCAAGCGCTGGGCGCTGCTGGGCGACGCCATTTCCCACGCGGTCCTGCCGGGCGTGGTCATCGCCTACATCCTGGGGATCCCCTACTTCGCCGGTGCCGTGGTCACCGGCCTGGCCACGGCCCTGGGCATCGGCTACGTGGAGCGCAACACGCGGATCAAGTCGGACGCCGCCATGGGGATCATGTTCATCGGCGCCTTCGCCATGGGCCTGGCGCTGATCAGCCGCGTCCCGGGCCACATCGACGTCCACCACATCCTGTTCGGCAACGTGCTGGGCGTCCGCGACGCGGACCTGTGGCTGGCGGCCGCCACCGGCGGCCTGGTGCTGGCGGTGGTGGCGCTGCTGTACAAGGAACTGCTGATGTGGTCCTTCGACCCGACGGCAGCCCAGGTCAGCGGCCTGCCGGTGCGGGCGCTCCACTACCTGATGATGCTGCTGCTGTCGGTCACCATCGTGGCGTCCATGCAGGCGGTGGGCATCGTGCTGGTGGTGGCCATGCTGGTGACGCCGGCCAGCACGGCGTTCCTGATGACCCGGCGGTTCAACGCCATGATGGGCCTGGCGGTGGTGCTGGGCGTGGCGGCGTCGGTGACGGGGCTGTACCTGTCGTACTACGCGAACGTGGCCTCGGGCGCCGCCATGGTGCTGGTCAGCACGGCCATGTTCATGCTGGCGATGCTGTTCTCGCCGCAGGAGGGGCTGGTCTGGCAGGCACTGCAGCGGCGGCGCCGCGCCGGGCGGATCCAGCAGGAGGATGCCCTCAAAGCGCTCCATGAGCTGGAGGAACGGGGCACCCGGGTCGACGCCGGGGCCCTGGCGGCGTCGCTGGGCATCGAGCGCGGCCGGGCGCAGGCGCTGCTGCGGCGGCTGCGGGCGGCGGGGCTGGTGGCTCTGGCGCCCGACGGCAGCGCGGCCCTGACCGGCGCAGGCCTGCGCAAGGCCCGGGGTCTAGTCCGCACCCACCGCCTGTGGGAGCGCTTCCTCACCGACGCCGGCGGCCGCCCCTGGGACCTGGTCCACGACGAGGCCCACGGCCTGGAGCACTACACGCCGCCGGAGGTGGCCGAAGAACTGGCGGCCCGGTTGGGCCATCCCCGGCACGACCCGCACGGTGCGCCGATCCCGTCGGTGGAGGGCATCCTGGACGCTCCGGCCGACCGGCCGCTGGTGGAAGCGGAGACCGGAGCGGAGGTCCGGGTGTCGCGCGTCGACGACGAGAACCCGCGGGTGCTGCGGACCCTGGCCCGCCTCGGCATCGGCCCCGGCACGGTGCTGACGCCGCTGCCCGGCGGCAACGGGCGGGTGGTGCTGAGGGTCGGCGGGGAGGAACTGGAGATCGACGCCGAGACGGCCCGGCACATCCGCGTGGAGGTGCGGCCAGGGCCCGCACAAGGTATCTCAGGTGCCTAAACGGGTCACCTTCAGGGGGTTCCAGGCCGGTCAAGGCGCCCCCGGCGCCTTATTTCCGGTCTCCCGGTCTCCCAACAGGTGGAGCGGGGCCGAATAGGGCGTCTCGAACGCCTAAGGTCCGGACCGCCCCCCGCCTCCCCGGGAATTAGGGCGTCAGGAATACCTCTTTGGGCGGTACGGGGCGGCGCGGCACCTTTACCCGGATTCGAGGGCGCCGTGGGCCTGGCTGCGGATCAGTTCCAGGTCGTCGAGGCAGATGTGGACCCAGCCGCCGGGGTCGTCGCCGCTGCGTTTCAACGCCAGCACCGGAAGGTGCCTGCCGCAGAAGTGGCAGCGGTCGTCGGCCAGGACCAGCCAGAGACCCGGCGCGTCCTCGCGGGTGGGAAACATGCGGCGGATCCGCTCGGCGTCGCCGGGGTCGTCAAGGGAGCCGGTGCCGTCCGTTGCCGTGCCCGTCGCCAGATCGGTGACCGGGGCCGCCG
>Ga0079224_100015633_pt1 | contig 10633 bp, 7 predicted proteins | sample Stecom2015_FD_80414 | JGI IMG/M metagenome (GOLD analysis project Ga0079224, IMG submission 80414) | Agricultural soil microbial communities from Utah to study Nitrogen management - Steer compost 2015 | ecosystem: Environmental > Terrestrial > Soil > Agricultural land | place: USA: Utah...
CTGTTTATCTGCAATTGAAACACCTCCCATTCCTCTATTAATAGTGTGTTTGTTATTTAAAAAATAACCTACTCCATACATGGAATATGGGATATTTTCGGTATTTGCTTTAGGGGCCTTTAATTCTTCTTGCACATTAGGTTTTTGAGCAAATGTCAAAAAAGACGAGCTAATTAAAGCAGATAATAGTAAGAGTTTATATTTTTTATTTTTCATTATGAATCATTATTGCATTTAAGCCACGTAATAAAATTGCTTCATCCATATGAATTTTATTTTTTAATTTTTTATGGATATAAGAAACAGTCCCTCCAGTAAGAACGGATTTTATGTTAGGATATTGTGTTTTGTAATAATCAATCATGGATTCTATTTCAGCTGCTATTCCATAAAGAACTCCACTTCGTATAGAAGTTGCAGTTTCATGACCAATCAATGGGCAATATCCATCTTTTTCTACCAAAGGTAATTGATTACTATATTCATGAAGTGATTTTAATCGCATATCTATTCCAGGGCTAATAGCACCTCCTCTAAAGAAACCCGATGATTGGATAAAATTATAAGTAATTGCGCTTCCTGCAGCTATAATTAAACAATCTTGATTAGGAAATGCTTCTTTAGCACCTACTGCTAATGCGAGTCTGTCCATTCCTAAAGTTTCTGGAGTTCCATATGCATTAACTAAAGGCACTTTAGTATTAGAATCCATAACTAAAAGGTTATTCTCATCTTCTAAGGCTGTAATAAGACTGTGAGAATTTTCATGAACACTGCATAAAATACTAGGAGGAAACTTTCTATCTTGCATGATACGCATAATTTTTTCTTTTGCTTCTTCCTGACTAAAGTTATGAACAAAAATAAGGCGATTATCGTTTTGGAAAATACCTACTTTTACTCTTGTATTTCCCCAGTCAATAGCTATTCTATGATTCTGCATATGTAAACTTTGTTTGAAAGTCTGCAATATAAAAAAAATCTATAAAGATGCCTAAAAAACGAATAATATTTGTACAATTTAATTAAGTAAAAAGATTTATGGATATTTGTATTTCATCTTTTTTTACATGCAAGAAAAATTTATTAGCATATTAGGACCCTGTAGCGCAGAAAGTGTTGAACAAGTAATGCAAACAGCAGATGGCATAGCAAAAAATAATTTAAAAGTTACTTATTTTCGAGCTGGAATATGGAAACCAAGAACGCGCCCGGGCTCCTTCGAAGGAGTGGGGGAAAAAGCATTCCCTTGGTTGCAAGAAGTGAAAGATAAATATAATTGGCAGACAATTGTAGAAGTAGCTTCTAAAGAGCAAGTTGAAAAAGCTTTAAAAGCTGAAATGGATGCTTTATGGATAGGAGCGCGCACTTCAGCAAATCCCTTTAGCATGCAAGAAATAGCTGATGTGTTAAAAGGAGTGGATATACCTGTTTGGATTAAAAATCCTATTAATCCTGACTTGGAGTTATGGATTGGTGCAATGGAACGGATTGCTGTCGCAAGTAAAGGTCTTATTGGATTGATTCATAGAGGTTTTTCTGCGTTTCGACCACAAACTTTTAGAAATCCACCTACTTGGGAAATTCCTATAGAAATGAAACAAAGATATCCTGATTTGCCCAGGCTTCTTGATCCTTCACATATTGCTGGAGAAAGAAGTTTAATACCTCAATTATTACAGATTGGAGTAGATTTGGGATATAAAGGTTGGATGGTAGAGGTGCATCCCAATCCTCAAAATGCTTGGAGCGATGCCAAACAGCAATTAAAACCTGAAGATTTTGCAACTGTATTAGAAAATATTGAATGGAAATTTAAAGATACTGAAGTCTTAGAAGAGGATGAAGCTTTAAAGAAATTGCGTGCTTCTCTATTGGATATGGACAAGCAACTTTTAGATTTGTTAGCTCAAAGAATGCAAATTTCCCAAGATATAGGTAAATTTAAAAAAAATCATCAAATTACTATATTACAAACAGAGAGAGCAAAAGAAACTTTAAAAAAATGGCTGAGTTGGGCAAGTGAAAATGGATTCTCTGAAAATTTTATCAAAAAATTATATGAAGTTATTCACTTAGAATCAATAGGTAAGCAAGGTCGCAAACTTTATGAATAAAAAATTATGAAACAGGAATGGATAATAGGAAAGCAAGAAATAAAAAATCGTTTGAAAAAGATAGCTGGAAAGAAAATAGCATTTGTTGATGAAAATGTTTTTAAGAAATCTAAAAATATATTGGATGATTATTGCTTTGAATTATTCTATATAATTCCGTCAGGAGAAGAATCTAAATCATGGGAGACTGTTCAAAATATGATTGCATTTTTATTAAAAAATGAAATTGATAAAAATGATTTTATATTTGGAATTGGAGGAGGGGTTGCAACAGATTTAACAGGATTTACTGCTTCAATATATAAAAGAGGGATAAGATTTGCTTTCATTCCAACAACAATTTTAGCAATGGTTGACGCTTCAATTGGCGGAAAAAATGGAATTAATACCATTTATGCAAAAAACATGGTGGGGACTATTGCTTTCCCTGAATATATAGCTTGGGATTTTCGATTTTTGAAAACTTTGCAAATAAAGGAATGGAAAAATGGCTTTGCTGAGATTATAAAACATGGCTTTTTGTTTTCTGAATCATTAATAGATACACTGATTCAAAAAGATATATTTTATTATGAAGATAATTTAATTGATTTGCAGAATATTATTTTGCAAGCGGCAAAATTAAAACAAAATATAGTAGAAATTGATCCTTTCGAGCAAGATTTACGTAAAAAATTAAACTTTGGACATACCTTAGGTCATGCTTTTGAAAAATACGAAAATATTGATCATGGACATGCAGTAATTAAAGGAATGTATTGGGAGTTGAAATTTCAAGAAAAAAATTCCATACTTACGAAGGATAGCTCAAAAATTCTTGTGGTTTTTCAGAAATTACAAGAAAAATATTATCCAATTGATTTGGATTTTGTAGGTGAAGATGCTTTAATTGCATATCTGAAATTAGATAAAAAAAGAAATAAAGATAATATTACATTGACTACTATTTTAGAACCTGGAAATAGTAAAATGGAAAATATCTCAATAAATAAGTTAATTGATTTTATTTATGAAAATGCTAATAGAACCTAGTATTTTTTCTGGAGAAATAAGTGCACCTCTATCAAAAAGCTCAGGACAAAGATACTTATTGATGAGCCTTTCTCAAGAGAGAGTTCAAATCGAAAATCTGGGCGATGATGCAGATACCCAGGCTGTTTTAGCCGTATTAAAACAACTTCCTTTGGAAATTGAGGAAAAAGAAGGGAAAGTTGCTATTTCATCAAAATGGGTGGTGAATAAAGAAAATATTGGAACATGGAAAGATGAAATTAAAATAGAGGTCGGAGAAAGTGGTTTTGCATTAAGGAGTTTAGTATTTCTATTACCACTCTACAGTAAAAGAGTTGAAATTCGATTGCAAAAGAGTTTGAAAAATCGAGATTTTTCTGAACTGCAACAATTATTAGCTTTACTTGATTTACAATATGAAAGAAAGGAAGATATTATAATTATATCAGGAGAATTGTCATGGAAGAAGGTTTTTGAAATAGAAACAATTCCAGATGTGAGTAGTTCTCAATATGTTTCTGGACTTTTGATTTTGATTGCTCATTTGTCGCAATGGGGTGTAATAGATATTAATAATTTAGTATTAAATTTTAATTCCATTCCTAGCATGCCATACGTTATGCAAACTATGGAACATTTAAAGAATATAGAATTAGCATTTATAGAACTGAGAGGAAAAACTTTTTCTTTTAAGAACGGAATTCAAAAACAAGAGAAAAAAGTTAAAATTGAAAGAGATTGGAGTGGTGCGTCCTTTTTATTTGCTGCTGCAGCAAAAACAAATTCAGAAGTAGTTATTCGTAATTTAGATTTGTTTTCCAAACAAGCCGATAAAAAAATATTAGAGGTTTTACAAAATATAGGTTTGCATTTATCTATAGAACTTGAGAAAATTACTATTCGGAAAACAGAGAAAAGAAGTGCTTTTCATGTTGATTTAACAGATGCTCCAGATTTATTTCCGGCTTTGGCTGTTATAGCAAGTACCTGTGAAGGACGTTCTGTTTTGGAAGGGGTGCATAGATTAAAAAATAAAGAAAGTGATAGAGCCTTTGCAATTGTTGAATCATTTAATAAATTAGGAATTAGTGTAGATATTCAGGATGATTTAATGTTAATAATAGGAGGAGAAAGTAAAGGAGGTTTTGTTGAATCATATGGAGATCATAGAATGGCCATGGCTTTGAGTATTCTCGCTGCTCATGGAAAAAAACAGATAGAACTTGATAGTTCTGAGGTTATTAGAAAATCGTATCCTGATTTTTTTATTCATATGCAGAACTTAGGAATGCAGTATTCTGAAGTCAAGGAATGAATTATTTGATAATATTTAAGGATATTTAGCAAAATTCTTTTTTGTATACTCAATTTTCTTATTTTTGTGTTTATTAAATTTTTAAAAAATGCGTTTTAAACAAGTAAATAATATTGTTGGTTGGTTAATTTTTGCAATTGCTAGTTTTGTTTATTTAAGCACAATTGAATCTACAGCAAGTTTATGGGATTGTGGAGAATTTATTTCAACTGCGTATAAATTAGGAGTTGCTCACTCTCCAGGAGCCCCTTTATTTATGATGATGGGGAGGGTGTTTAGTTTATTTGCTGCTAGTCCTGAACATGTAGCTTTATTAATAAATGCCATGAGTGGATTAATGAGTGCTTTTACCATTTTATTTCTTTTTTGGACTATTACGCATTTAGCTAAGAAGATTGTCATAAAGCAATTTGGAATACTTGAAACAGAGATTGATTCTTCTTATTTATTAGGAATAATGGGTGCAGGAATTGTGGGTTCTTTAGCTTATACCTTTTCAGATACTTTTTGGTTTTCAGCTGTTGAAGCAGAGGTGTATGCAGCATCTTCTATGTTTACTGCTTTAGTATTTTGGGCTATTTTTAAATGGGAAAATGTAGCAAATGAAGCTTATTCTGATCGTTGGTTAGTATTTATTTTTTACATGATGGGGCTTTCCATTGGTATTCACTTATTAAATCTATTGACTATTCCTGCTTTGATTATGGTATATTACTTTAAGCGTTATACACCAACACTTAAAGGAGGAATTATAGCTTTCTTAATTGGAACTGGTATTTTAGGATTTATTCAATTTGGAATTATACAATATTTGCCAATTATAGCTTCAAAATTCGATTTGGCATTTGTAAATTCATTTGGCATGCCTTTCCACTACGGTACAATTACTTTTATTATAATATTGGGGATATCTATATTTCTTTTATTACGTTGGGCACATAAAAAACAGAATTATTTATTACATGTAGTTACTTTATGTGCAGCATTTTTAATTATTGGATATTCAAGTTATGTTACAGTAATTTTACGATCTTCAGCAGGAGTACCTATTAATATGACAAACCCGGACAATATTATGAGTCTAATTCCTTATTTACAAAGAGATCAATATGGCTCACAACCTTTGGTTTCTGGTCCGGATTTCGATGCGCGTTTAATTGATACAAAAGAAGGTAGAGCACTATATGCAGGAATTAAAAAGGATGGAAAAGATTTCTATTATAAAACGGATAATAAACTATCTTATGTCTTTGATAAAAATAGAGTTTTCCCAAGATTATGGAGTACGCATGATGCGCGACATGAACAGTTTTATCGTTCTTATTTAGGATTAGGAGAAAATGAATCTCCTACAGGCATAGATAATATGAAATTCTTCTGGGGATATCAAGTGAATTGGATGTGGTGGAGGTATTTTATGTGGAATTATGTGGGAAGACAAAATAACTATCAAGGGCAAGGTGAAGCTAAGAATGGTAATTGGGTTTCTGGTATTCCTTTTATTGATAAGGCATTTGGAAGAGGTGATGTTGATTTGTTACCAGATGATTATGCTAATAATCAAGCTAGAAATCATTTTTATTTCTTGCCGTTTATATTAGGAATAATAGGTTTGCTCTATCATTGGAAAAGAGATAAAGAGGATACTATAGTAATATTTTTATTATTCTTGTTTACTGGATTTGCAACTGTAGTGTATTTGAATAATACGCCATTGCAACCAAGAGAAAGGGATTATGCATTTGCTGGTGCTACTTATGCTTTTGCAGTATGGATTGGTTTAGGAGTATTAGCATTGTCAAATGGTTTACGTAAAGGGATTAAAGGAGTAGGCGCTCCTGCGATTGCAACTTTATTGTGTTTAGTATTGGTTCCTGGTATTATGGCAAAAGAAGGTTGGGATGATCATGATAGATCAAAAAACACTTTAGCAAGAGATCATGCTTATAATATTTTAAGTTCTTTAGATCAAAATGCAATTTTAATTACTAATGGAGATAATGATACCTATCCTTTGTGGTATCTTCAAGAGGTAGAAGGGTTTCGTAGAGATGTTAGAATAGTTAATGCCAATTTATTAGGAATGGCTTGGGCAAATGATCAAATGACTTATAAAGTTAATGATGCTGATCCTGTTCCAGTTATTTGGAAACAAGAAGATTATATTGATGGAGAAATGAATTATATTTTATATAATAAACATCCACAGTTAAAAGAAAATTCTTTTTATGATTTAAAAGAAATTATAGAATTTTTCTCTAACGATAAGAATAGACTTCCTACACAAGGTGGTGGAAGAAAAGCATATTTCCCAACGAAAAATTTCTCAGTTCCTGTGGATAAAAATGCAGTTTTAAGCTCTGGATGGGTGGATGAATCGTTAGAAGAATATATACCTGAAAGAATAAAATTTACCTTTGATAAAAGCTCTATGTCACGTGCTGATATGGCTATTTTAAATATAGTTGCTGGACAAGCTGAAACAGGATGGAATAGACCTATTTATATTGTGGCAAACAATGACAGATATGGATTAGATGATTATTTTTATCGCGTTGGTGCCGTTGAAAAATTAGTTCCTATTGAGAAAAATCAAATGACAGCACAAGGAAAAGTGCCACAATATTTAATAGATCAAAATGCTGATTTAATGCTCAATGTTTATCAATATGGTAATGCTAATGAAAATAAAGCACATTTTGATGATAAACATAAATATGTTATCATGGGATATAGAAATCAAGTGGGTGAATTAGGAATGGACTTAGCATTAGCTGGTAAAAAAGACAAAGCAATTGAAGTATTAGATGATTTTATGAATAGAGTAAGCAAAGAAAACTTACCTTATGCTGTAAGCATGTACGATCATTCGTTCATAAAAATCATTTCAGCTTATTTATTAGCTGAAGATTTAGAGAAAGCAAAAAAATATTCAGAAGCTTTATTATATAACGGTCAAAAAGAATTTAAATATTTTCAAAGTTTAAAACCAAAAATGAAAGGTGGAACTAATGCATATTTCGCACAAGTTTATATACAGTCATTAATGGAAGTCATAAATATGTGGAAAAGACATGATGCTAAATATGCGGATGATTTTGAAAAAGAATTAATGAACTCTGTTCCAGTTGAATTATTAAATGGTTGAGAAATCTAAATAAAAAAAGAAATAAGTAAAGTTTAAAAAATATCCGTAAGTTTGTATAACAAAATGAGTTTGTTTGAAAATTTAATTTTTAAACAAACTCTTAGCTGTTTATAAAAAAGGAAAACCCAATACTTATAAAATAGAATAGCGATAAAAATTTAAAAAGTGCGTTCTAAATAAGTAATTGTAATGTTTTATTTACAGCGACTCGTTTACCTATTATTTTAATCTATGGATACAGTTCCGGTCTTTGACTATTTATTATTTATAAGTAACACCGCGGATGCAGGTATAAATATTTTATGGTTACTACTAACCATTTTCCTGGTTTTTCTTAATGGATTCTTCGTAGCTGCAGAATTTGCTATAGTTAAAATTCGTTCTTCACAAATTGAGGTGGAAGAAAATCTCAATAAAAGAATTGCAAAAACTTCGAAGAATATAATTAATAATTTAGATGCCTATTTAGCAGCAACTCAATTAGGAATAACTTTAGCTTCTCTAGGTTTAGGTGCCATTGGGGAGAAAGCATTAACGCCTTTAATAATTGGTTTCTTTAAGCTTTTAAATTTAACAGATCCTTATTGGTTGAATGTAGCTGAAAAGATTTCTTTTCCATTGGCTTTCATAATCATTACTATTTTACATATAGTTTTTGGTGAATTAGCTCCTAAATCTTTAGCTATTCGACACCCTAGAAAAACAACTTTTGCAGTATCTTTTCCTTTACGTATTTTTTATTTAGTATTTAGACCATTTATTTACGTACTAAATGGTTTTGCTAATTTTATTTTAAAACTATTTGGATTTCAACCTGTTTTAGATGGAGATATTCACACAGAGGAGGAGTTGAAAGTAATTATATCTGAAAGTCATGAAGGCGGAGCAATAGAAGATACAGAAAGAACTTTAATTCAAAATGTTTTTGATTTTGATGATAGAAGAGTGAGTAGTATTTTAACATTAAGAAAAAATATTGAAGCTGTTGAAATTAACAGTACTGTAAAAGAAGCTATTGAATTTGCTATTGATAAAGGTTATTCTAGATATCCTGTTTATGAGGAGACTTTAGGGAATATTAAAGGAGTTCTTTATACTAAAGATTTAATACAACATGTTTTAAATAATCCTGAGGATAAAGAAATTGCACCTTTAATTCGAGAAGCAACCTATATTTCAGAATCCGCTAAAATAAAAAATGTTTTAAAGGAATTCCAAAATTCTCATGTACAAATGGGAATTGTAACAGATGAGATTGGAGAATTAACAGGTATAGTTACTATGGAGGATATTTTGGAAGAACTTGTTGGAGAAATTCAGGATGAATATGATAATGAACAACCTATTGTAGAGCAAATTGGAGAGAAAACATATATAGTGAATTCGCATTATGCATTGTCAGATATTAATATATATATTCCTTACCAATTAGAAGAAGGAGAGCATTATGAAACCTTATCTGGCTTGATTACAGAAATTACTGAAGACGCAGATTTAGAAGAAGGTGATATAGTTGAAATTGAAGGTTACGAGGTTGTCATACTTAAGATGTTTAGAAATTCTGCAGAAAAGGTACAATTAACATTAAAAGAAGATTTAAAAGAACAAGAAAAAGATTTATGAGAAAATTTTATTCCGATGAGGAAGTAAATATTCAAAAAGAAAGTGCATTGTTAGTAAGTAAAACATTAAAAATGTTAGCTGAAGAAATAAAAGAAGGAATGAGCACCTTAAAAATGGATGAATTAGCAGAAGCTTTTATTCGAGATCATGGAGCTGTACCTTCTTTTAAAGGTTATGGTGAGCCAGGAAATGAGTTTCCTTATAGCTTATGCATTTCAGTGAATGATGCTGTAGTTCATGGATTTCCTTCGAATTATGAAGTGCGTCCAGGAGATGTTTTATCTATAGATTGTGGAGTTTATAAAAATAAATTTCATGGTGATCATGCTTATACTTTTATTGTTGGTGAAGCTGAACAAGAGGTAAAAGACCTTGTAGATAGAACGAAAGCTTCTTTATATTTAGGAATTGAACAAGCAGTTCTGGGTAAAAGAGTAGGTGATATTGGTTTTGCAATTGAGAATGCAACCTTTGGAAAATATAAATATGGTGTTGTGAGAGAATTGGTAGGGCATGGTGTTGGAAGGAATTTACATGACGACCCTCAAATACCAAATTATGGTAGAAGAGGATCAGGTAAAAGACTTAAGGAAAATATGATTTTAGCTATTGAACCTATGATTAATTTAGGAACAAGACATATTTATACAGATAAGGACGGTTGGACTATTCGTACGGTAGATGGGAAACCATCAGTTCATTTTGAACATAATGTTTGTGTGAAAAAAGATAAAGCCCTTATATTATCAGATTTTTCAATTATTGAAGAAGCTGAGAAGAAAAATCCTTATTTATATACTTAAAATTTTAAAAAATATTATGGGATCATTTATAATTGATGGTGGTAAGAGATTGCAAGGAGAAATAGAACCGCAAGGAGCAAAAAATGAGGCATTGCAGATTTTATGTGCTGTTTTATTAACAAAAGAAAAGGTGGTAATTCATAAAATTCCAGATATTTTGGATGTAAATCTTTTGATTCAATTATTAAAAGATTTAGGAGTAGAAGTTGAGAATTTGGGAAATAATTCTTATTCTTTTCAAGCAATAGATGTTAATGTCTCTTATTTACAAAGTGAGGAATATAAAAATAATGCAGGAAGATTAAGAGGTGCAGTCATGCTTGCAGGACCTTTAATTGCACGATATGGTAAAACATTCCTACCACAACCAGGCGGTGATAAAATAGGACGAAGAAGATTGGACACACATATTCGCGGATTAGAAGCTTTAGGTGTTAACTTCGTTTATCATCAAGGAGTAAAAGAATTTGTATTAACTGCTCCAAATGGGCTTAAAGGTACAAAATTATTATTAGATGAACCTTCTGTAACTGGAACAGCAAATATTATTATGGCTGCTGTTAAAGCAAAAGGAAAGACTGAGATTTATAATGCTGCTTGTGAACCCTATATTCAA
>Ga0079224_100015634_pt1 | contig 10633 bp, 6 predicted proteins | sample Stecom2015_FD_80414 | JGI IMG/M metagenome (GOLD analysis project Ga0079224, IMG submission 80414) | Agricultural soil microbial communities from Utah to study Nitrogen management - Steer compost 2015 | ecosystem: Environmental > Terrestrial > Soil > Agricultural land | place: USA: Utah...
GCATTTCCTCAACAGAAGGTATTCGTTGCAAGCGGGCTTGGTTTTGGTTTCCCGGTAGGGGACATCAATCAGACACTTTCCCCTAAAGTGTCAAACATATTAGGGCTTAACATCCCTTTGAAAAGTCATCGCTATTTTTTGTATCCTGTAGTCGATTTTTTGAGGTTCTCGTATGACGAGACTATCAGCGATCCTGAATTTGACTACCGGATTCTAAATGGCACCTCTAATTTATATGGACTTTCAGTGATGCCCGGTTTAAACCAATTCTTGGGCTCTTTGCGTTTATACGCATATGCCGGACCTTCACTTCACTTAATTTACGAGCCTCGCGTAGATGTTAATAACTCCAGCGGAGAAGCAGCAATTGAAAAGGTCACTTCGTTAACGGGCGGATTGCGTGGAGGAATCGGTGCTCATTATCAGATGGGAGATTTCTATCTTTTCGTTGAATCTGCGTATATGCGTAATTTTCAGGAAATGCAGGGTAATCATCTGAATGTAATTACGCTCCACGGAGGATTAAAGACGGATGTTACCAAACTTATCGAAAAGATATTTTAACTTTTTAGTGGAGCTGGATCGTCGATGGGTAGCGGTGAAGATCCGGCTGTCATAGGATCCTGATCAGGAAGCACACCTAAAATGATATCTGAACTTCTTCTCAAGTCGTCCGTTATTCTTCTCAACTCTCTGGTTTGGGATATAAGAAATTTTTTTTCTTCCGTGTTCACCAGATCTGTCAGCAAAGTCTCAGGTATATTGAATTTCGTTGGTTCAAATGGATTCTTGTTATCATCTTCGAACAGATCAATCAATTTTTCCATTTTTACAGCAATCCGTTTTAGATTTCTTACAGGTCTACCGCTGATGTCCGAATGATCTGTTGATTGAACTGCGTCAATTAAATTTGCGGTGTGCGATGTAAACAGGTGGTTGACGACAATAAATTTATTAATGCTTTTCGAGTTCTTCTGTTTGCTCTTTGGTTCCGTTATCATTCGCTGGTACGCAGACGCCATGTTGGCACTTGCTACGTAAACTTCTTTCCTGGCCAATTTATAGTCGGTTTCTGTTAATTCCGTAGTAACTAAAGTTTCGGGCACTTTGACAAAGTAGTTATAGTTAGCAATCAAAAGCTTTCGCATGTACTTCTGAATCTGCTCACCCTCCCAACTAGGTAAAATGATATAACTTGATATAAATGCCAGGCCGCAACCAATAAATGTTGCAAAAATCCGTTCTCTTGCGATATCGATTGTTCCCTCACCCAAAAAACTAAACATAATTAAAAGGTAAGGCGTCATAAAAATCATCCCTAAAATATAGTTTATCCTTATTAAGCTGTATGTTAATACCATAAAGACAAGCAACATAAAGAAGCGAGCAGTTGGATCTGTCACCCAGATTAATAAGATTATTCCCATGCCACCGCCAACAATTGTTCCCACCAGTCTTTGAAAATTTCGTTCACGCGTTAAACTCCAACCTGGTTTTAAAATAACGAGGATCGTTAAGAGTATCCAGTTAACATGCTGTCCAAAATTTATCATATACGCTAAAACAAAGGCTACAATCATCACAACGGATGTGCGTATAGCATGTCTAAATATATCTGACTTTAGCGTAAGGTTATTTCTGAAGATCTTCAGATCGATTGTTTCGTGAGAAATAAACTTGCTAATGTCCCCGACATTGCGTTGAGTGTCCACTTCTTTGCTCTGAAAATAGCTAAACAGTGTCTGCGTCCTTCTGGATATACTTCTTATATTAATCAGTACCTTCTTCAGGAAAAATGTATTTTCATCTTCTTTTGTCGTTGTTCGATCAATAACTTCTTTTAACTTCTCTAAATCAGCCTGCAGGTTAAACAACATTTTCGGTCGCCCGTTTGCTGCCAGGTAATAACCGAAATTATGCAGTTCGTTAGACAAACGTATCAGTGTGAATCTGATTTCTTTTAAAGCCTCCGTGTCACCAAATTTTCCTCTGATTTTATCGTAATTGAATTGAGTAGACATTGCCTTTTCGAAGAGATCGATAAGATCTGAAAAAACTAAAATCAACGTTCTCCCAATCGGAGTAGGATCTTTGACGATCAGCTTACTTTTAAAGAGAATCTCTCTTAGGCTGTGTAAGTGGGTGTTGATCTTAATCTGTTGGTCGATTAGTTTTTTATAGGATTTATCAATGTTACTTGCGGGGTCATAAAACTCTGATTTTATCCGGATAAAAGTTGCTACTTCTCGAACAGTCTCAGCTAATTCTTGCTGTGCAAGACGGTAGGGCATTACTTGTGTTAACGAAAGACTCAGAAGCGCATACCAACCGCTGCCGAGCGTGATATATGCAGAATATTCTACAATATCATGTCCCCCTTCGGGAGGCTCAATGTTCAAGAATATGATTAACATGGCCGTCGTGCCGACAGCCGCCGCACGGGGGCCGTATGCGGCAAGCATTGAGAACAAAAAGGTAAAAACCAGTAATTCTAGAATGAGAAGAATGGGGTTACCGTTCACGAATTGCGTGAGCAGCGTCATCAAGAATACCAAAACCAAGGTCGCTAACAAAGCATTTCGTCGGTGAGCAACTGGTCCGGGGGTATCTGCGATACTAGCATACAATGCTCCCAACGATATGGCAATCCCGGTTACTAAGTCTCCAAAATAGAAACCTACTAAGGCAGGTATAATTGCCCCAAAAGATATCCGTAAACCATTTGCAAAGTCTTGGCCGTGCAAAAAGTGTAAGAAATCTGCCTTTTTTATCATGTTAAGCCCGTTATGGGAAGACTAAGAAGTGAACGTAATTTATTCAGCCAGTAATTAGCAAAGATAGGGAAACAAGGTATCAGTTACAACGCAAGAACAATTGATTCGATTGCACATTTCTACCATCTGTTTCAATCACTTTGGCTGTATATAGCTTCTTCATTTTTATTTGATATTAATTAGATGAACTTACCGAGTAAACAACAGGATAAATGATTTGTTTATAGGATTGGTGACGAGATGAATGAGCAATATTATAAAAAATAAAGACTTTGTTAATAATTTTATATTTATTAAGTGTTATTTATATTATGGTTTCAATAGAATGAGATATTAGAAACAAAATAAATAATGTTAAAGGTTTTTTATTCAATTTATTTCAATTACCTTCGAAGGTTGATAAAGCCGACTACGCTCAGAAAAACATAGATATTGTATGAGAATTGAAAAACAAGAAACAGTCTATCAGAACGAGGTGCTAACTCGATTCGAATTGTATAATAGTTTATTTCAAACATTACCCTTCCAAAAGATAAAGTACACAGGGGCCTTGCTGCCGTTTTTTACCCTTCATTGTGAACGCGAGGTAGAAAATCAAGTAGATCCAAAAACCATCATCGAGGATTTCTTTGAGAAGTACGGACAGTACCAACAGGATATGGACGAAGTGGATCTCTTATTCCGGATTATCCAGTACATTGAAAGGCGTGTTGTGTTGTTTGATGCCATAGAAGACGCAGCCTTTGTCAAAACCGGGCGGTCTGAAGATGCTTATTTGTTGGGTAGTTTGGTTAAGCAAGCAGTTTCCAACGAAGCCTTGAATGAAAAGATTATCGAGAAGTTGAAGAATTTTTCTCTACGATTGGTGTTGACAGCTCACCCGACTCAATTTTATCCGGGCGAAGTCTTGGGAATTATCACCGACCTGACCGATGCACTTAAAAAGAATGATCTCGATAATATCGTATTGCTTTTACAGCAATTAGGTAAAACACCCTTTATAAAGAAAGAAAAACCGACACCAGTTGATGAGGCAATCAGTTTGGCCTGGTTTCTGGAAAATGTTTTTTATCCGGTGATTTCAACAATTCGGAAACAACTGGGGAATAACTTTGAAAGTCTCGAGTCTAAAGATCAAATTATCCAGCTAGGTTTTTGGCCGGGCGGCGACCGTGATGGGAACCCTAACGTAAGGGTTGAAAGTACAAAGGAGGTGTCTGCACTTCTGCGAACTATTTTGTTTCGGGCATATTATCGTGATTTTCGCGTTCTCAAACGGCGGATCACATTCCGAGGGGTAGAAAAATACATGAGCAATCTGCAACAAATCCTCTATGAAAATAGCTTTAATCCTTCTCCTGAACCTGAAAATGTAAAACCCTACATCATTGAGAATCTCGAGTCGATTCGAGACGTGTTAGATGACCAGCATAACGGTTTGTTTACCGAGTTGGTTGATGATCTTGCCCTGAAGGTGAAAACCTTTGGGTGTTATTTTGCAAGTTTGGACATTCGCCAAGACAGCAGCATTCTCCGCAAAGCTCATCAGCTAGTTCGAGAACAAACCTATCCAGCCGAACTTGTTAAAGATCGATTCGACGAACTTCCCGAACAGGAAAAGAATGATTCCCTGCAATTTAAAGAAACAAAATTGTCGTTGACTGACGTTGATGATCCGCTCGTTATAGATGCTTTCGAAGTCATTAAGTACATTAAAACAATGCAGGAGGCCGGTGGCGAATTGGCGTGCCACCGCTTTATTATTAGTAATTGCCAATATGCCTCTGATATTTTGCAGTTAATGGAACTTTTCTTGGCCAATGGGTGGAAGATAGAAGAATTGCCGATTGATTTTGTTCCGCTTTTTGAAACGGTAGATGACCTTCAGCGTGCGGCAAATGTGATGACAACGCTCTACTCTCACCCCGTATATCAAAAGCATATTCAAAAAAGAAAAGGCCAAACCATCATGCTTGGTTTCTCTGACAGTACCAAAGACGGAGGATATCTTAGAGCGAACTGGTCTATATACAAGGCGAAGGTAGAACTTACAGCTGTGTCCAGAGAGCATGAAGTTGATCTAACTTTCTTTGATGGAAGAGGCGGACCTCCGGCCAGAGGTGGTGGCAAAACGCAGGCCTTTTATGCGTCCATGGGCAGTGAAGTTGAAAACAATCATATTCAACTTACCATCCAAGGGCAAACCATCAGTAGTCTATACGGCTCTTTCGATACTGCACACTACAATATAGAACAGCTTTTACAAGCCGGTTTAGCTTCAACGCTGAATCCTAGACCAGGCGATACGCTGAACGATCAGGAGAAATCGCTGATCGAAGCAATGGCTGAAGTTAGCCATAAGAAATTTCTTGATCTTCGGCATCATCCGTTATTTTTAGAGTATTTGGAGGAGAAGAGCCCATTAAAGTTTTTGTCAGAGATTAATATCAGTAGTCGTCCGGTTAAAAGAAACGGAAATAGTAAATTGCGTTTAGAAGATCTGCGAGCGATCAGTTTCGTGACCTCATGGAGCCAGCTTAAACAAGGAATACCAGGCTTTTATGGCGTTGGTTCAGCACTTGAACATGCAGAACAAACCGGCAAATGGGATGCCGTTCAAGCGCTCTACCGAAGCTCGGGAATGTTTAAAACAATCATTGATAATTGTTCGATGGCCATGTCTAAGATCAATTTCAACATCACCTCTCACTTAGCGGAGGATGAAAAATATGGAGAGTTTTGGAAGGTCATGAAAGATGAATATGACCGTACTAAGAAATATCTTGTCAAAATAAGTAATGGCGATAGTTTAATGGATGAATTTCCGGTTGATCGTGATTCTATTGCTATGCGTGAGCGGATCATATTGCCATTGGTTGTTATCCAACATTACTCGATACAGAAATTAAGTGAAATAGACGAAAGTGATCCTATGCACAAAGTCTATTCAAAGCTAATAACACGTACAATTTTCGGTATTGTCAATGCAGGGAGAAATCTGGCTTAGGTAAGTTGAAATAAATAGCTAAATTTACCCACTCAAAATATTTATGTAATGAAACAGCCATCTTTTTTTTATTCTGGTCTGCTCGCTGCAGCCTTATTTATGAGTTCTTGTGGAGATTCAAACAAAACTTTCCGATACAACAATTATACGAAAGTTGATACGGAAGCATACAAGGCTCTTAATATCGTTTATGAAGAATCACTTTTTCAGGAATATGCGGCTCTTAATTTGAACCCCAAATCAGAAGAGTTAGCAACGAAGTATAAAAATCTGGCAAACGAGGTGGCAAGTTTAGCTATTGAATCAAATCTTATCCTCTCCGAATTTGCAGAGGATCATTTTGATATAAGAGCCGGTATAACTGGGACACCGGTGACTACTGCTCCTGCTCCGATTGATAGCTTAGGAACAGATTCAATTACAGTAAGTCAGGTTATGGTGGAGTCTGCTCCGGCGCTTTCAGCTGAAAAGGTTGCAGAAAACTTAAAGCATTCACAAGGAGAAATTGTTCATCAACTGGAAAATATAGCCAGAAATACCAATACGGTTATACAGGATTTTGCAGTTGAAAAATTAAAAGAGTTTGAACATTAGTAAACCCATAAAAACCGGACTACTGTCTTACGGTATGTCCGGTAAATTATTTCATGCCCCTTTTGTAGCTGAAAGCAATCGTTTTGAATTTGTTGCCGTTGTTGAACGTAGCAAAAAAGAAGCTCAACGGAGATATCCTGATGTCAAGTCTTATGACTCGGTTGATGAATTGATGAATGATCCGCAAATTGAGCTGGTTATTATTAACACTCCGAACAATACACATTATGAATTTACTGTCCAGGCGCTAAAAGCCGGGAAAGATGTGTTAGTAGAAAAACCCTTTGTGGCGACGAGCGCCGAGGCAAAGGAACTTTTTGATCTGGCTAAGTCGTTGAATAGAAAGCTGTTGATCTACCAAAATCGACGCTGGAATAGTGATTTTTTATCTGTAAAGGAAGTTCTGGAAAGCGGCAAGTTAGGCAAGCTGATAGAAATGCACGTCCGTTTTGATCGCTATAGAGCAGAAATTGGACCAAAAGCTTTCAAAGAAAACCCAATCCCGGCAAGCGGCATCGCTTATGATTTAGGGTCCCATATCATTGATCAGATCATCTATTTGTTCGGTAAACCAGATAAAACCATTAAGATCGGAACGAAGAATCGAAAAGGTACTCAAGTAGAAGATTATGTTTTGTTTATTCTTTCCTATAAAATAGGTTTACAGGTTTTTGTGACGACCAGTTATTTAGCGGCCGATCCGACTGTCGCCTATACTCTTAATGGCAGCACAGGGAGTTTTAAAAAAGATCGTTCGGATGTCCAGGAGCTACAGTTGATCGAAGGCGTAAAACCTACCGATCCAACTTACGGATTAGAGCCGGAGGAGAGCAGGGGCAAACTGACCTATTTCAACGACGAAAGTGATAAAATAGTTGAATATGTCGAAGCAAATCGTGCCAATTTTATGGATTTGTTCGAATGTGTTTATCAAACTATAAGAAACAAAAAAGCATACCCGATAACCGAGGAACAAGTTATTCAGCAGCTAGAAATCCTGGAACAGCCTTTCTGGAACTAAAAAAACAATCTTATTATATTAAATTGCATACTGTTAATATTAACTTAACAAATACTTTATATTGCATTGCAATATTTGTATCAGACTTAAAGTGGCCGTTAATAAAATATGCAGCAAGATATAGAATCAAACGAGATTGATATTCCCTTAGTTAACAGAGAGCTGAGTTGGTTACATTTCAACGAGAGAGTGTTACAAGAGGCGGCCGACTCCAGTGTCCCTTTAATAGAAAGACTACGTTTCCTTGCTATTTTTTCCTCAAATCTAGATGAATTCTACCGCGTTCGCGTAGCTACCTTAAATCGACTTGCTGACGTAAATGTAAAGGCTAAAGAGTTTTTGGGGTATAGCCCCAAGAAGATATTAAAGTTGATTAAAGAGCTCGTTGTAATCCTCGAACGGCGCTTTGATACACTTTATGATGAGATTATTGATTTTCTAGCGAAAGAGAAAATATTTATCATCAATGAAATGCAGCTCAATGTTGCTCGTGGACAATTCGTTCGAGAATACTTTGTCGAGACCGTATTACCGAAACTTGTTCCGATTATGTTGGATTACGGTAAAATCCGTAAACCGTTTCCCGATTTAAAAGATCGGAGAATTTATTTTTTGATTAAATTTCAGTACAAGAAGAAAACTGGTTATTCCCTTTTAGAGGTACCTTCAAACGCAATCTCACGGTTTTTAATTCTACCCAGGGAAAGAAACCTTAACTTTATTATCCTCTTAGATGATATCATCCGTTATTGCTTCGAGGAATTGTTTTTCATCTTTAAATACGAAAGCATTGAGGCTTATACCATCCAGCTTACACGGGATGCGGAATTGGATTTAGACACCAATGTAAATGATGCTTTTATTAATATCCTTTCTTCAAGCCTTAAAAAACGAGAAAAAGGAAAGCCTATGCGGCTATTGTATGACGCGGATATGCCACAAGATATGCTAGATTATCTGGTGGAGAAGACCAATTTGGACCCCGATGCGCTTATCCCTGGAAACCGATACCATAATTTCAAAGACTTTATTGATTTTCCGAATGTCGGTGGCAAAGAATTGGAGTATAAACATTTACCAGCACTTAAGGTTGCCGATTTTGACTTGCAAAAAAGTCTTTTTGATCAAATGAAAAAGTCGGATTATCTCGTCAATCTTCCCTATCAGTCTTATGATTATATTATTCACTTTCTGCGAGAGGCAGCCATTGACCCCAAGGTTGTTAACATATCCATCTCACTCTATCGATTAGCAGAGAATTCAAATGTTATCAACGCTCTGATCAATGCGGTTCGAAATGGCAAGAAAGTTTATTGTTTTCTGGAGTTGAAAGCTCGGTTTGATGAGAAGGCAAACATAGACTGGGGAGAAAAGCTTACCGACGCTGGTGTCAAGGTTTATTACGGACAGGCTGATTATAAAGTACATGCCAAGGTCTGCTTAGTTGGTCGGCGTGAACAGAAGACTGTTAGATACTATGCTACTTTAGCGACGGGGAACTTCAACGAAAAGACAGCCACCAAGTATTGTGATCATAACCTGTTCACCGTAAATAAGCATATCGTAGACGATCTAATAAGGCTTTTTTCTGATCTTCGTCACAACAAATATAATGATGATTATGACTCGATTATAACTTCGCCATTAGAGACCCGATCTGCATTGAATGAGCTCATTGATCGTGAAATAGATCATGCCAAAAATGGGCGAGAAGCCTACATGATTTTTAAGATGAATTCACTGACCGATGAGGCTGTCATACGTAAACTTTACGAGGCCAGCAATGCTGGCGTAAAAATTGATCTTATCGTACGCGGAATGTGTTGTTTAGTTCCGCAGGTACAGGGTTTTAGTGCAAATATTCGCGTTCGGAGCATTGTGGGTCGCTATCTAGAGCACGCTCGGATTTGGGTATTCTATAACAATGGTGAAGAAGATTATTTTTTAAGCTCGGCTGATTTTATGAACCGAAACCTGGATAAGCGGGTAGAGGTGACTTTCCCGATTTTGGATGAAAGTATAAAAGCAGAAATCAAACAGATTATTGATTATCAATTGAGTGATAACACCAAAGCGCGCGAGATCAATGTCAATAATGACAATCGCTATATCCCACGTGATTCCGGTCGAAGTTATCATGCTCAATTAGACACTTATTTATATTTAAAAGATAAAATAAACTCATGAGATACGCAGCAATCGATATAGGATCGAATGCCGTTCGTCTGCTAATATCAGACATATCGAAAAACGGTAATGATTACAGCTTTAATAAAGACACCCTTGTTCGGGTGCCATTGCGCTTAGGTGATGACGCCTTTCTGGATCAAAAAATATCTGATAAAAAATCAGGATTGTTAGTGAAGACGATGTTAGCCTTTCGTAACTTAATGGACGCCTATGAGGTGAAAGATTATATGGCTTGTGCTACTTCAGCCATGCGCGAGGCTGAAAACGGTCCTGATCTTGTTAAAAAGATTGAAAAAGTAGGGGTTGATCTGAAAATTATTGATGGTGAAGAGGAGGCCAGGATTATTTATTCAAATCAATTAGTTAATAAACTGGACCCTCGGAAAACCTATCTCTATATTGACGTAGGCGGTGGTAGCACTGAGATTTCGATTTTGAATAAAGGCGAAATAGAGGCTTCTAGATCCTTTAATATCGGTACCATTCGGATTCTTGACAACCAAGACAAAGAGGAGACTTGGCTTGAGATGAAAAAATGGATTAGGGACCAAACGAAAGAATTTAAGAATGTTATTGGTGTTGGATCCGGCGGCAACATCAATAAACTTTTTTCGTTGTCCAATGAAAAGCCTGACAATTTACTTAGTTACGAAAAGCTTAAAGCCTTATCAGATTATCTGAACAGTTATTCGCTCAAAGAGCGCATCCAGGTCCTTGGCCTAAAACCGGATCGCGCCGACGTGATTATACCTGCTTGTCTGATTTTTATCAGCGTCATGAAATGGGGAAAGCTAAAAAAGATTGCTGTACCCCGCATTGGGCTGGTTGATGGCGTCATTCAGACACTAATTGACAAAAACCTCAAACGCTAATACGCAATAAATGAATTGCTTATCTTCAAATATTAAAAAAATGCATCTTAATGTTTGTAGAATTGCTTAAAGTATGTACTTTTGCCCCCGGAGAGTTGGCAGAGTGGTCGAATGCGGCGGTCTTGAAAACCGTTGTCTGTCACAGGACCGGGGGTTCGAATCCCTCACTCTCCGC
>Ga0079224_100015635_pt1 | contig 10632 bp, 5 predicted proteins | sample Stecom2015_FD_80414 | JGI IMG/M metagenome (GOLD analysis project Ga0079224, IMG submission 80414) | Agricultural soil microbial communities from Utah to study Nitrogen management - Steer compost 2015 | ecosystem: Environmental > Terrestrial > Soil > Agricultural land | place: USA: Utah...
ATGCGAAATACATGACCCGATGGGCAGGTGATTTTTATACGGAAGCAGAATTCCGCGAGTTGATGGCATATTGTGCAGATCGCCATATCCTATTGTTGCCAGAAATTGACATGCCCGGCCACAGTGGTGCCTTTAAACGCTATTTCGGGGTGGACATGCAATCGGACAGCGGCATCATGTATATTAAGGAGCTGTTGGAAGAGTTCGCCACGACCTACCCCGGACTTCCTTATTTACATATTGGAGGTGATGAGGTGAAAATCACGAATAAAAACTTTATGCCGGAAATCACACGATTTGTGGAAGAGCTAGGCTACAACACAGTGGGTTGGGATCCGGGCAGTAACTTAATGCCACAAACCATCCGCCAGCTTTGGATGGGTGGTCCAGAAGCCGTGACAGCACAAGGAGAGATGGTATACATTGACTCGAAACACCTCTATATTAACCACATGGATCCTTTAGAGACTGTAACGACACTTTTCTTCCGTCGGATCGGCGAGCAGGATGCAGAACATCGTAATCTGAAAGGAGCAGTATTGTGTTCATGGCCAGACCGTGCTGTCGCTGCTCCCGAAGATATGTTTTATCAAAATGCCATTTATCCTTCCTTATTAACCTTTGCGGAACGGATCTGGCAAGGTGGAGGCAAATCGGGATGGGTTGCAAATATCCCACCGGTAGATACCGAAGGCTATACTGCTTTTCGGGAATTTGAAGGAAGGCTGCTCGTTCATCAGCAATGTTTCCTCTCGGATAAACCATTTCCTTACACAAAACAGACAGACACGCAGTGGGAACTGATCGGTCCATTCGACAACGATGGGAAGCTATCGCAATCTTTCGCCATAGAGAATAACCTTTTGGCCGACACGGTAGAGCCTGCTAAAACGGTAATGGGTGGCACCGTGATTTTAAGACATTGGTGGGCAGATATTATACCAGGAGTGATCGATAACCCCAAGCCTAATACAACCTGGTATGCCCGAACAAAAATATGGAGTGATGAAGCGGGATCGAAACCTTTTTGGATTGGGTTTGATAATCTTTCGCGCTCTTACGCCAGTGACTCGCCCGCAGCAGGTACCTGGGACAACCGGCAAAGTAAGCTCTGGGTAAATGGTACCCTCATAGAACCGCCAGTATGGAGACAGGCGGGACAAAAAGGGGAATTGGAAACCCCGCTCATCGATGAAGGGTATTCTTTCCGTGAACCGACCATGATTGCGCTTAAAAAAGGATGGAACAATGTTTTGATTAAATTGCCTGTCGCATCGTTTAAAGGAGCGGACTGGCAAAATCCTGTAAAATGGATGTTTACCTTTATACCTTATACTGTAGATGAAGATTAAAAATGATAAAATATAACAATATGAAAAAGCTATTATTAACTTTTTGCGTGGTAACCTTTTCGCTGCTATTGCATGCACAGGAGGTTACTGTTTTCAAGTCGGGCGATGACGGTTATGCCAGCTATCGTATTCCTGCCATTATTAAACACAAAACAGGTGAATTGATTGCTTTCTCCGAAGGACGCGTAGATCATGCAGGAGATTACGGAAATGTGGACATCGTATACAAAATCAGCAAGGATGGGGGCAAGACATGGGGTGCCCTACAGATAGCGGCAGATTACGAAGATCTCCAGGCAGGAAACGCAGCCCCAGTAGTGGACCTGTTTGATCCGCAGTATCCAGACGGCCGTATCTTCTTGTTCTATAATACCGGAAATAATCACGAGCATGAGGTTCGTGCGGGCAACGGTCTTCGCGAGCTGTGGTATATTACATCGACAGACGGTGCCAAAACTTGGTCGGAGCCGGTCAATATCACCACACAGGCGCATCGCCCTAATCAGCCGTCTGCTAATCCGGCCTATAACTTCCAAGAAGATTGGCGTGCTTATGCCAATACGCCCGGCCACGCTTTACAATTTGATTCCGGTAAGTACAAAGGCCGCTTATACATTCCTGCCAATCATTCCGCAGGCGAGCCCAAACAAGCAGGAAAAGATTATTTTGCTCATGCCTATTACTCAGATGATCATGGCAAAACATTCAAAATTGCCGATAAGATTACTTTTGAAGGTGGTAACGAAACAATGGCTGCACAGGTCTCGGATACGGAACTGTACATGAACACCCGCAACCAACAAGGGAATGTACGGAATCGTATTATAAGCTATTCCGGCGACGGTGGCGTGACCTGGGATACCACCTATTATGATCGTAATCTCCCTGATCCGATCAACCAAGGTAGCACGTTATCTTGGAAAAAAGGTAACAGCTATATATTGGCTGTCTGTAATGCAGCTGACGAAAAAAATAGAGATAACCTTACCTTACGCCTTTCTAAAGACAAGGGGAAAACCTGGTACTATAACAAAGTGATCACTAAAGCACCGGAAGGTTACAAAGGAGCTTATTCAGCCTACTCTGATATCGTTGTGGTGAAGAAAAATCAGATTGGCATTCTCTATGAAAAAGATAACTATAAAACGATTGTATTTACCGTGGAAAAAGTTAAATAATCTATAATACCTCCATTAATTTCTCAAACGCCATTCCACGAGAACCTTTCAGTAGGATCGTACTGTTAACAACAGGCTGTTCTCTGAGGGCTTCTTTAGCACTGTCCGTCGTTTCGTAAAATTCCGCTTTCGCATTTTGATGGACATAGAATGCCTCTCCCACAAAGATGGTCCGATCGGCATCGATGGCTAGCGCTTTGTCGACCACGTATCGGTGTTCTGTCACAGCGTCGTCACCCAATTCAAACATATCGCCCAATACGATTACCTTATGTTTCGCGTCGATAACTGCCAGATTCGCCAACGCAGCTTCCATGCTGCTTACATTTGCATTATAATAATCGGCAATGATGGTATTATGTACCGTCTTCGTGATTTGCGAGCGATTATTGGTGGGGGTATACGTTGTAATCCCTTGATTAATCCAGGCATCATCTATGCCAAAAAAATGTCCTACTGCAACCGCCGCTAATATATTTTCCGTGTTATAGGAACCTGTCAATTGCGTTTGTACTGTATGATACATCTCCGCATCGCAGATTTTCCAAGAGACACAAAGAAGCGGATTGGCATATTCCAATCGTCCTACGATGTCGCTTGTCGGTGAAAAGCCATAGCGAACAATCTTTGAAATACCACGCTGCATTTCCATTTCCCGCAGATGTTCATTATCCCCTTGCAGGAACAGTACGCCATCATGCGTTTTAAGGAAATCATACAGCTCGCCCTTGGCTTTCTTCACACCGTCAAACGAGCCGAAGCCTTCCAGATGCGCCTTTCCTACATTGGTGATCAATCCGTGTGTCGGTGCGGCTATATCGCACAGAAAGGCAATCTCTTGCTGATGATTTGCGCCCATTTCGATAACCGCCATCTCAATGCTGTCATCTATAGAAAGTAACGTTAGCGGGACACCAATGTGATTATTGAGATTTCCTTTTGTTGCATACGTTTTAAAGCGTTGCGATAACACCGTAAATAATAACTCTTTGGTCGTCGTTTTTCCGTTCGTTCCGGTGATTCCGATAAATGGTATATCCAGTTGGCGGCGGTGATATCGAGCCAGATCTTGCAACGTAGTCAATACATCTTCCACCAGAATATAGCGCTCGTCCGTTACATATTTTGCTTCGTCGACGACCACCCATTTAGCACCGCTCTCCAATGCCTGCGCCGCAAATTCATTTGCATTAAACCGTTCTCCTTTTAGGGCAAAAAATATACTGTCGGGTACTATGTTTCGTGTATCCGTGGATACGGCATGATGTATTTTATATAACGAATATAACTGTTCGATTGTCATACTGTTCATATCTTTTTCTTTATCTTCTCCTGGTTGACAAAAATATCCACCGTTTCACCCTTTTTACCATGCACGTTGTAACTTATTACCCGACCATCTTTCCATCGGATGTCCACGGTATAATTTCCTCGTGCTTTCAATCCTTTCACCTCACCACTATGCCACGCTTTGGGTAAGGCCGGGAGCAAGTGGATATAACCGTCATGCGACTGTATGAGCATTTCGGCAATTCCCGCGGAACCACCAAAGTTACCGTCGATCTGAAATGGGGGATGCGCACAGAAAAGGTTCGGATATGTTCCTGCCCCCACCCCTTCATAGGTTGTTTTATCTTTAAAGGCAGGTCTGAGCAACTGCCGCAGAATCTCCAAAGCATGATCACCATCATGCAATCGCGCCCAGAACAGAATCTTCCACGCCCGAGACCACCCCGTACCCTCGTCTCCTCTTACAAGTAATGTTTTTTTTGCTGCTTCCGCCCACTCGGGTGTGCTGACCGGCGAAATGAAATGCGCAGGATATAGTCCATATAAATGCGACACATGGCGATGTTGAGGTTCAATTTCTGCATAGTCTTCCAGCCATTCCATCACACGACCTGAGCTGCTGACTACCACCGCGGGTGGTACATCGCGAAGTTGCCGCTCCAATTCTGCTACGAAAGGATCCTCTAATTGAAGTATATCATTTGCTTTAATCACGGCTTCATAAAGTTCCCTTACAATCTGGTTGTCTATCGTTGGTCCCATCACGACTGATGCCACCTTGCCGTTCGGCATCTTAAAAGCATTTTCCGGCGAAACCGAGGGCGCAGTGATCCACCAACCGTTCTTAGGCTCTTTAACCAATGTCGCATGATAAAAAACAGCCGCCCCTTTTAGTACAGGGTATATCTCTGCAAGGTAATCTTCATCTTTCGTAAACTGATAATGTTCCCACAGATGATTACAAAGCCAGCCAGATGCTGTACTTGCCCCCCAGGATGCCTGCTCACCTGGCGCCGAATACCCCCAGATATTAGTCATCATATATACCACCCAGCCAGGCGCATTATAATAGGCTTTGGCAGTCTTTTCTCCTTCTTTCGCAATACGCCTAATCAAGTTGATAAAGGGTTTATGGTACTCAGAAAGGTTATTTACTTCGACGCCCCAGTGATTCATCTGTGCATTAACATTCAAATGATAGTCTCCGTTCCAGGGTGTTTGGATTTGATGTGCCCACAAACCTTGCAAATTTGGGGGCAGCGCCTTTTCTTCTTTCGGTGCCGTACTGGATATATTAAGATATCGTCCAAATTGATAGTACAAAGCGGCCATCGTGTTATCCTGCGTAGGATTCTCAAAAAACCGTTGGATGCGTTTATCGGTAGGGATATCCCTATTGTCCCGGTTGTCTTCCAAACGTAGAGAGACACGATCGAAAATTTCCCCAAATTGCTGACGATGTCCTTTCCACAGGCTTTTGTATGTCCATTTCGAAGCATCGGTCAATAAATCCTCAACTGCCTCTTCAGGATCGTGTCGGTAATAATCTGTCGACGCCGCAAAAACTAGCAGTACTTCATCCGCATTTTTCACGATAATCTGATGGTCATACGTCATGTTGCTGCCACCTTTGGTGATGATTTTTACTTTTCCCCCAAACCGCAATCCTTTCCTGCCTTTTCCGTCAGGCAAAGCACCATTCCATGTCATTTCGGTATCGGTCACTTGCATATGGCTTACATTTTCATCTCTGTAAAAATGTGTGGCAAAAGTAATGGCTCCTCTCTTATTTGCCGATAAGCGTATCACACCTATGTTCCGATCAAAAGAGGTAAAATACTCGCGCAGATACCGTACACCATCCGCTTCGAACGAGGTCGTCGCGGTAGCGCTTGCCAGATTCAGCGTACGTTTATACTGCGAAACCTCGCCAGGTATAGTATGCAGAAAGTTGAGGTATCCGAAGTTCTGAAAACAGCCATAAGGTACTTCTGCCCCTTTTCCGTGCCCCGAGCCTTTTCCTTTCGTAACAAAGTTTCTGTTGACCAATGTCTCTGCCTCATCGTTCTTCCCGGCGAACAACAGCTTTTGAATGCTATCAACACTTTTATAAGCGTTGTCATTATTCGGGTCTTCGGCACTTCCCGACCACATGGATATTTCATTTAATACGATGGATTCGTCCAGAATTTTTCCATCGGGCATCATACCAATCTGACCATTACCCAAAGGCAAAGTTTCTTCCCAACGAGCAGCGGGTTTATCATACCACATCGTCAAATCCTGTGCAAATAAATTGCAGGCGAAATGAAGAAAGATGATAAGGCTTACTATTTTATGCGAGAACAGTCTATTATTCACCCTCTTCTATTTCTTATCCAGCTTAAATGCTTTGACGCTATTGCTGTTAAACGTAGGAATGTATATCGTATTCGTCTCCGGGTGTATGCCCAAATCTGCCGTATTCATCTCACCTTGTACATCCATCAACTTCTCGAAACTACCATCTGCTTTCACATAATATACCAATCCTCCCCAGCAGGTCACTAGAAAATCACCTTTATCACCTACGGGTTCCAGTCCATCGCCACCAAGTTCGAAGCCTTCCGCTATAACCGTATGCTCCTTATTGGCATCTATCTTCCAGAGTTCAGGGCCTACTAGCGCATAGAGATTTCCGTCCGCAACCTTCAAACCATTAGCATTCGGCGCGTTTTCCAAAAATACCATCGGTTGGTTATCCTGCATCTGATAGATGGTACCGGTACGTGTGTCGGATACATAGACTATACCATCTTCGTCCACCGTAACATCATTCAAAAAGACCGCATCGGGAAATTCAATTTCATGAAGCACATCGCCTGTCTCCAGATCAATAACAGTGACCGCGGTAATATCGGCCACATACAACAAATTCTCATGAATAGCCATTCCTTTGGGTGCATGCATACCGGTTACCCAATTTTGATTCTTAACGCTCCCATCGAGATTCAATACAGCAACCCCACCCTTTCCATCTTTCTCAGCTCCGTCACCGTCAATCAAGGACACATATAATACGTTGTTTCCCTCGTGATAGAGTACTGACTCCGGTGTAGGTAGGTTTTTAGCCTCCCACAGTTCCGTCAGTTGCAATTGATGCTCCTGTTGTTCCTGCCCGTCTTGTTGTTCCTGTTGTTGCCGTTGACCGCATGCTGCTGTCAAGAGTGTGGCTCCAACAGCTGTTACCGCAAAAAGAAAAAATCGTTTCATAATCATCTTTTGTTTAAATCCTGACAAGATAACAATTTTTTAGGAGTTTGGTTTATGATCTACCGCGCCCGGCTTGCTTCTTCCGATTCTGCATCTCTTTTTCTAATTTGCTGTTTCAAATTTCCGAATTTATAGGTATAGGTCAACCGGATTGCTTGATTGTCGTTGTACTGACGGATCATAGAGTTGAATTGCCCAAAATTTGTAGAGACATTGTTTTGCTGTGTCCGGAAAATATCCGTTCCCGCCAATTTCAAAGAGCTCCGCTCATTTTTGAAATTATAGTTTATTCCTACATCTGTTCCCCAACGTGCATGAATTTTATAGACATTATATAGAAATGTACTATTGTAATTAACAGACAATTCTGCAGAAAACGCTTTGTTTAGCTTAAAGTTATTTGTACTGCGCCCTTGAAAGAAAGTAGAGCCTAAGTCAGCGTACTCCCCTGCGATAGGACCTTTAAAATGCATGTAGATGGTCGTTAGATTATTATTCATCGTCCAAAATTTACCGATTCTTACCGGTGCATTAATATTCAAATAAGATGTCACCGTATTGGCTAAATTCTCCCGTGTAATCCACGCCTGACCAGTTACGGAATCCTGCCCTAAGCTTTCTACCATCGCATCGTTGGTCAAGTCCGTTCCCAATGTAAAGTTGAACATCTTGTATAGGGTATAATTTAATGTAAAACCGTTGGTATACTGCGGATTGACATAGGGATTCCCCCTCATAAACGTAAATTTGTCGATATAATATTCGAATGGATTCAAATGTCTGTAATTTGGGCGTCCTATCTTTCGTGCATAGCTTAGCGAAAAGATATTGTTTTCATTAAGTGTATAAGATAGGTTTGCCGAGGGGAACCAATCCAAATAATCACGCTTCACACGTTTCTCCAATGTAATAGAGTTTCCATCGGAAACGGTATACTCCGTTCGAAGACCCAGTTTCATCGACCATTGTCCGAATCCACGGCTATAGTCCGCATAAGCTGCGGCTATCTGTTCTGTATATACAAAATGGTTAGGACGTCCTGCATAGTCTTGCCATTGGTCGTCCACAAAATGCTCAAACTGCAAGTCATTATCTGAGCGTACATTACTATATTTCAGACCTGTCTCCAGTTTTCCACCTTTTCTCAACATTTTTTCAAAATCCAACTTAGCAACATAGATATCAATATCTACGGGCATCCGGCTTCTTTCTAGCTCAGGATCATACAACAGGTTTCCGGCAGGATCGGAAGTGCGATATTCATAATTGATATTGGAGTTGTTCCGGAAAGCGCTCCAGTCCAAATCCAAGACCAGTTTACTACCCAACGTATCCAATTGTAGCTCGTTGTTAAAGTTGACCGAGTAACGGTTAAAAGGTGTTTTAGATTTCGAGGAGGCATCCAATACAGAGTCTATAATGCCGATGCGAGGACCGATATTGGTTAGACTGGCATTATTCGAAACTTCCTCGTCATTATCACCTGAAAACTGCAATAACATGGTATTTCTTTCCGAGGTCTTTTGCTCTACGCCTACTCTATAGTTATGCGTTTTGTTTGTCTCAATAAGGTATGCATCCTGATCAAATACTCGGTCGGCACCATCTGACGGAATAACCCTTTCCATGTTGAGGTCAAATTGTCTTTTATTCCGGGTGAAGCCATAAGTTCCAAAAATCGTCGTATTGTTTTTCTTGTAATTGAGGTTCAACGAAGAATTTCCCCGGGCATGTTTACCGTGGGCGGCACTTGCCAGAAATGAACCGTTAAAACCTTCTAGTCTGTTTTTCTTCAACACGATATTGATCGTACCTACTGTTCCTTCCGCATCTTCTTTTGCACTTCTTATCGTGCTGACTTCCACACGCTGGATCTGATCACCGTTCGTGGCTTTGAGAAAGGCGGCTAGCTGCTCGCCGCTCATATACGTCTGCCTGCCATCAATCGTTACATTTACACCTTGCTGCCCCATTAATTGAAGATTTTCATCCTTATCAACACTTACGCCAGGAGCACGCTGCACCACTTCAAGCGCATTATTGCCTGCTGCCAGTGTGGAGTTTTCTACGTTCAAGATCAGCTTTCCGTCTCGTTGCTGAACAAGCGGCACCTGTCCTTCCACCGTTACCGCATCGATTGTTTGCGATTCGGGTTTTAATATCATATCGTCCATCTCGATTGACCGTCCCGTTACTTGTATCGATATAGATTTGAGCGTTTCGTATCCCACAGAAGATGCCTGCACTAAAAACTCACCGTTGGGGACATTTTTTATCACATATCGTCCCTGCTCATCGGTTACCTCTGTTTTGATGAGGGCACCTACTTTTGCTGTCAATAAGTAGATCGATACATTTGCCAACGGCTCTTGCTGTTCATTAAAAACACGACCGCTCACTTCCCCTTGTTGTGCCTGTGCTGTAAATACAGTAACGAGGAGAAAACATACATTTAAAATAATGCGCATAAATTAGTTTTCTTCTTTTTTGGTGTTGATTTTTACGTTGTTGTCTTTCACTTCAATTGTCACATTCGAGCCGTCGATACGGATGACGGAATCTTTCTTTATCTCTACGTCATCCAATAAAGCTTTCTTTCTAGACTTCACGTTCTCTTCCTCTTCTTCTTTTGGCTTTGGTGGCTGAGCACAGCGCAATCCTACGTTGGACATTGTCCACTCGGTGTATTTCTGTTGATTTTCATTAGGATAGTTATTCCGACATTCCCAATAGGAAACATCCCGAATTTTATGCTCTATTTCTCTTTGGAGCACTACCTTGGCGCCTTGGGGGAGATATACCGTCACCGTTACCTGTTGGTCTCTATCCAACGCATTTTTCTTCAACAGAAAGTGGCTGGGAAACAAGAGGGTCTTATCTTCCTGAATAGCTTCATAAGCGATATTATGTGCTCGTTCCGAAGCCAATTGATAGGTTTTTCCTTTGGCAGAATAACTATACTGTATATAGGGTTGGCTTAGGGAGTCGATGCTCTCAAAATAGATACTGATATTACGATGCAGATAATTCCGTAAGTCCTGTCCATCTAGCTTAATATTGAATTTTGATTTTAGAGAGTCTTGTTCGCTAGCATCGAGAACACGGATATCTTTCTCTGTGAAATAGTAGGTTTCCTGTGGCTGTATGCTTTTTTGCACATTGATGGTGCTCTTTTCCCGAAAATCTTGCGACGCAGCTATACAATAGTAGATAATCCCGATAATGGACACAATCCAAGCAGCAAACATGGTCAATGATAAATAGCTGTTTAGTTTGTCCGTTTTAAATAATATCCGGGTAAGCCAAAAAAACAATGCGAAAAACGGTATAGCAATCGCCAGAAAGCCAAAAGTCAATGCAATGATAGCATCATTGGTCGCTAGCCCTTTCAATGGCGGGAAGAACATCGGATTTTCAAGTCCAAAGAAGTTCATCATATTAAACACATAAAAGATGAACAATCCCAATAAATTTAAGCCTGCAAAGATAAGCATGACCCATGCAATCATCTTCCCAATCAGACCTAAACAACCACTCAATAGATTTCCTGCTGTACGTGC
>Ga0079224_100015636_pt1 | contig 10631 bp, 6 predicted proteins | sample Stecom2015_FD_80414 | JGI IMG/M metagenome (GOLD analysis project Ga0079224, IMG submission 80414) | Agricultural soil microbial communities from Utah to study Nitrogen management - Steer compost 2015 | ecosystem: Environmental > Terrestrial > Soil > Agricultural land | place: USA: Utah...
CTTGTTCAGTCATCCGCTTGCTCCCCCGAAGATTAGCTCCAAGGCCCCGTGCCCTTAGAGAATTAGGTTTGGGAATAGATCCCTTAGCCAAAATTGCTGCCACATAATCTCGTGTCCTCCTACGCGGGTATCCGCAACGGTTTCGCTTTGGCCGTGGCATATTGGGCCTAACGACCGTAGCAGCAACGATGAAGGGGCAGGCCATCAGCCTGCCCCTTGTTACCGCGAGATACCCCCTAGGGGTATCTCCTACTGTCATCGTGAACGTGATTTACTGACACCCGAGCGTGACTTACTGACATCACGAATGAGACCCGACAACTACTCAAGATAATCCTTGAGCTTCTTGCTCCGGCTGGGATGGCGCAGCTTGCGCAGCGCCTTGGCCTCGATCTGCCGGATGCGCTCGCGGGTAACCCCGAACACCTGGCCCACTTCCTCCAGGGTGCGCGGCCGGCCGTCGTCCAGGCCGAAGCGCAGGCGCAGCACATCGCGCTCACGGCAGGTGAGGGTGTTGAGCACCTCCTGCAGCTGCTCCTTGAGCAGCGTGTACGAAGCCGCCTCGGCGGGCGCCAGGGCTTCCTCGTCCTCGATGAAGTCCACCAGGTGGCTGTCCTCTTCCTCGCCGATGGGCGTCTCCAGCGACACCGGCTCCTGGGCGATCTTGAGGATCTCGCGCACCCGGTTGGCGTCGATGCCCATGCGCTCGCCGATCTCCTCCGGCGTGGGCTCCCGCCCCAGCTCCTGCACCAGCTGCCGCTGGATCCGGATCAGCTTGTTGATGGTCTCGACCATGTGCACCGGGATCCGGATGGTCCGCGCCTGGTCGGCGATGGCCCGGGTGATGGCCTGCCGGATCCACCACGTGGCATAGGTGCTGAACTTGAAGCCCTTGCGGTAGTCGAACTTCTCCACGGCCTTCAGCAGGCCCAGATTGCCTTCCTGGATCAGATCCAGGAACAGCATCCCGCGGCCCACGTAGCGCTTGGCGATGCTGACCACCAGGCGCAGGTTGGCCTCGGCCAGCTTGCGCCGGGCCTCCTCGTCGCCCTGCTCGATGCGCTTGGCCAGTTCCACCTCTTCCTCGGCGGTCAGCAGCGGCACGCGGCCGATCTCCTTGAGGTACATCCGGACCGGATCGTCGATGGCCACCCCTTCGGGGACCTCGAGATCGTCGTCCGGCTCTTCCTCGCGGATGCGGCCGTTGCCCGGGGCCGCGGCTCTGGACTTGCCCTCGTCCTCACCCAGGACGTCGATGCCCATGGAGTCGAGGCGGTCGTAGAGTTCCTCCACCTGCTCCTCCGTCAACTCGACGTCCTCCAACGCGTCCATGATCTCGTCGTAGGCGAGGGTCCCCTGCTGCCGGCCCCGCTCCACCAGTTCACGAACCTGCTCGATCTCGAAAACCTTCACGCCGTCCTCCGCAACCCCGTCCTGCTGGGGCACGTTCTTGCTGTTCTGGTCCTGCTTGCGGCTGCGCCTGGCCACCCTCGTCACCTCCTCTCGCTCTCGATCCCCCGGAGTTTGCGTTGGAGCTCGTCATGCTCTAGAATCAAACTACCGGGAACCTCTTCTCCGGCGCTCTCGCGCTGAAGAATCAGTTGCCTCAGTTCACTGGCGCGCCGCTCTATCCTGGCGCGCTCCAACCTCTGCACGCAGTCGTCCACCAGCGCAACAGCGTCGCCTGGCGGCGGTCCGGCCATGATGAGGCCGCCGACCCAGGACGCCGCCTCATCCGTAAGTAAGTTATCGAATACTAGCCGGCCCCATGGTTTCCTTTCGGGGCTTGTTTCGCCTGCCGTTACTTCGCCCGCCGGCGTCCCGTTCCCCCCGGCGGCTGCTCCCACGGGTGATGCACCCGCCAGCCTGGCCATAACCTCCACCGCCTCGCGGGCCCGCGGGTCGGTAAACGCGCCGGGCTCGACCCGTGCCAGCACCCGCCGCACCAGGTCGGGCTCGTGCAGCAGCGCCCGCACCAGTTCCCGCTCGGCGCGCACGTGCCCCGGGACCGCCGGGACGCCGCCCGGATGGATGGACCTTCCACCGCGGGACCTTAGCCTACCCACGGCCTCCCGCGACTTATTCCGAATTCCGTCACCACCCGGGCCGGCGACGCCGCGGCCCGCAGCGGCCCGGCCGCTGACGACAGGATCCGTCACAGCACGGCGCCGTCCCACCAGGCGCGCCAGTTCCGCCCGCAGGGCTGCCTCGTCGACGCCGAGGCGCTCTGCGAAGCGGCGCATGTAGTCGCTGCGGGCCACCGCGCTCTCCAGCGACGCCCACCAGGGAGCCACCAGGCGAACCACCTGGGCCTTGCCCTCGGGCCGCAGCACGTCGTGAGCCTGCAGGGCCCGGTCGAACACGTAGTCCACCAGCGGCTGGGCCCGGTCCAGCAGGGCCTGGAAGGCCGCCGCGCCCCGCTCCCGGATCAGGCTGTCGGGGTCGTGGCCCTGCGGCAGGCGGACGATGAACACGCTGGAGGCTCGTCCCAGGCGCGCGAAGTGCTCCAGCCCCCGCATGGTGGCCCGGTCGCCGGCGGCATCGGCATCGTAGGCGATGTAGATCCGGCCGGCGTGCCGCACCAGCATCCGGGCCTGGTCCTCGCTCAGCGCCGTGCCCAGCGACGCCACCGCTTCCTCGAAGCCCGACTGGTGGGCGGTGACCGCGTCCATGTACCCCTCGACGATGATGGCCCGGTCCCGCTGGCGCATCCGGCCCCGGGCACGGTCCAGCGCGTACAGGACCCGGCTCTTGTGAAACAGCGGCGTCTCCGGGCTGTTCAGGTACTTGGGCTGGTCGTCGCCCAGGGTGCGGCCGCCGAAGGCGATGACGCGCCCGCGCTCATCGCGGATCGGGAACATCAGCCGGCCGCGGAAGCGGTCGTAGGTGCTCCCGTCCTCCTTGCGGATGACCAGGCCCGCCTCCACCAGCAGGTCCGGGGCGACGCCCCTGGACCGCAGCGCCGAGCCCAGGGCGTCCCATTCGGCCTCGGACCAGCCCAGCCCGAAACTGCGGACGGTTCCGGCCTCGAGGCCCCGCCGGTGCAGGTACTGCCGGGCTCCTTCCGCCGAGGGTGCCCGCAACAGCAGGTTTTCAAAGTACCGGGCCGCCCGTTCCATCACATCGAGCAGCGCCTTGCGCTGCGCCTGCAGCCGGCGCTGTTCGGGGCTCAGCGCCCGGTCGGGGAGCGTCACGCCGGCCCGTTCCGCCAGCAGCTCCAGGGCCTGCCGGAAGTCGAGACCCCGGTGCTCCATCACGAAGGTGAACACGTCGCCGCCCTTCTGGCAGCCAAAGCAGTAGAACATCTGCCGGTCGGGCGACACGTTGAACGAGGGCGTGTCTTCGTCGTGGAACGGGCAGAGCCCGACGTAGTTGCGGCCCGTGCGGCGGAGCGCCACGTGCTCGGAGATCACGTCGACGATGTCGATGCGGCTGCGCACTTCTTCGACGACATCGTCGCGACGGTCGTGCACGCTCCTCCTCCCCGCACCTTCGATCTGGGCCCGTTGACGCTTCGACACCTTCCGGTCAGGTCCTGTCGCTTTAATTATAAAGATTTGTTTCCTATCAAGATTCTCTCTTAATTTTATGACGGTTCCAAGCCGGCCGGTGTTCCGGGGTCGGCCAGCGCGGCGTGGGCGGCCGCCAGGCGCGCCACCGCCACCCGGAACGGCGAACATGATACGTAGTCGAGGCCCGCCCGGTGACAGAAGGCGATGGAATCGGGGTCGCCGCCGTGCTCGCCGCAGATGCCCACTTTGAGGCCGGGCCGGGCCGCGCGGCCGGCCGACACCGCCATCCGGATCAGGCTGCCGACGCCTTCCACGTCCAGGGTGATGAAGGGGTTGGCCTCCAGGATCCCTTCCTCCAGATACCGGTGCAGGAACTTGGCCTCGGCGTCGTCCCGGCTGAAACCGAAGGTGGTCTGGGTCAGGTCATTGGTGCCGAACGAGAAGAAGTCGGCGAACCGGGCCACCTGGCCGGCGGTGACACACGCCCGGGGCACCTCGATCATGGTGCCCACGGGGCAGTCCAGCGGCACGCCGGTCTCCCGGGACACCCGGGCCGCCGTTTCCTCCACCAGGCGGCGCAGCCGCTCCAGTTCCCGGGCCTCGGCCACCAGAGGGATCATGACCTCGGGCCGGGCGTCCACGCCTTCCCGGCGCAGCTGGGCGGCCGCCTCGAACAGGGCCCGGGCCTGCATGGCGTAGATCTCGGGGAAGGTAATGGCCAGGCGGCAGCCGCGGTGGCCCAGCATGGGGTTGGCCTCGGCCAGAGCCCGCACCCGGGCCAGCATGCGCTCCACCCGGGCCAGTTCGGCCGGATCGCCGCCCTCCTGCCGCAGCCGCTGGGCCTCGGCCGCCAGGTGGCCCTCATCGGGCAGGAACTCGTGCAGGGGCGGGTCCAGCAGGCGAACCGTGACCGGCAGCCCGGCCATGGCCTTGAGAATTCCGTAGAAATCGCCGCGCTGGACCGGCAGCAACTGCTCCAGGGCCTCCCGGCGCTCCTCCTCCGTTTCCGCCAGGATCATGCGCTGGACCAGGGGCAGGCGGTCGGCGCCCATGAACATGTGCTCGGTCCGGCACAGGCCGATGCCCTCGGCACCGAAGGCCCGGGCACGGGCGGCGTCCTCGGGGGTGTCGGCGTTGGCGCGCACCCCCAGGCGGCGGATCTGGTCGGCCCACCCCAGCAGCGTCTCGAACTCAGGCCGGGTCTCGGGGTCCACCAGCGGCACCTCCTGGGCGAAAACCCGCCCGGTGGAGCCGTCGATGGCGATGCGCGCGCCGGCGGGAAGTTCCACGTCGCCGATGCGGGCCACGCCCCGCTCCAGGTCGATCTGGACGGCGTCGCAGCCCACCACGCAGGGCTTGCCCATGCCGCGGGCCACGATGGCGGCGTGGCAGGTCATGCCGCCCCGGCTGGTGAGGATGCCCTGGGCGGCGATCATGCCGTGGATGTCGTCGGGCGTGGTTTCGGGGCGCACCAGGATGACGGCGGTGCCCGCGGCGGCCAGGCGCTGGGCCTCGTCGGGGTCGAAGACGATGGCTCCCACCGCAGCACCCGGCGACGCCGGCAGTCCCTGGGCCACCGCCTGGCCCGCCGCTTCAGGCGCCACGGTCTTGTGCAGCAGCCGCTGGATCTGCTGCGGTTCCACCCGCCGCACGGCCTCGCGCTGGTCGATCAGGCCTTCCTGGACCAGGTCGCAGGCGATACGGACGGCGGCAGCGGCGGTGCGCTTGCCCGCCCTGGTCTGCAGCAGGTACAGGCGGCCCCGCTCCACCGTGAACTCGATGTCCTGCATGTCGCGGTAGTGGCGTTCCAGGCGGGCCGCCGCCTCGCTCAGCTGAGCGTACAGGTCCGGGTGCTCCTGGGCCAGGCGACTGATGGGCAGCGGCGTCCGGATGCCGGCCACGACATCCTCGCCCTGGGCGTTGGGCAGGTACTCGCCGTAAAGCACCTTCTCGCCGGTGTTGGGGTCGCGGGTGAAGAGCACGCCGGTGCCCGAGTCGGGGCCCATGTTGCCGAAGACCATGGCCTGGACGTTGACGGCGGTGCCCAGATCGTCGGGGATGCGGTGGGCGCGGCGGTAGACCACCGCCCGCTCGTTGAGCCAGGACCGGAACACGGCGCCCACCGCCAGCAGCAACTGCTCGCGGGGGTCCAGGGGGAAGGGCCGGCCCGCTTCCCGGGCGGCCAGATCCAGGTACTCGGCCGTCAGCGCCTCCAGGTCCGCGGCATCCAGGTCCGTGTCGGCGGCGGCGCCCCGGGCGCGCTTCCGGGCCTCCAGGCGCTCCTCGAAGCGGGCCAGCGGCACCCCCAGCACCACGTCGGCGAACATCTGCACGAAGCGGCGGTAGCAGTCCCAGGCGAAGCGCGGGTCGCCGGTCTGGCGGGCCAATCCCTGGACCGTGCGGTCGTTGAGGCCCAGGTTGAGGATGGTGTCCATCATGCCGGGCATGGACACGGCGGCCCCGGACCGCACCGACACCAGCAGCGGGTTTTCCGGGTTTCCGAAGCCCTTGCCCGTGCGGGCCTCAAGGCGCGCCATGGCAGCGAAGACCTGGTCCTCCAGCCCCTCGGGGAAGCGCCCTCCCTGCGCCAGCGCCTGCCGGCAGGCCTCGGTGGTCACCGTGAAGCCCGGCGGCACCGGCAGGCCGGCCCGGGTCATCTCGGCCAGGTTGGCGCCCTTGCCCCCCAGTAGGTCCCGCATGCCGCCGTCGCCCTGGTCGAAGTCGTAGACGAACCGCGCCGCCGCGCCGCCTGCTCCCGCTCCCGCCGGCGCTCCCGCGCGCCCTCCCGCGCCGCCGGCGCCGTCAGTCGTAGCCAACGCCGAACGCCCCCTTGTTGAGGATCTGCATGACCTCGGCGGCCGTCTCTTCCACCGCCTTGTTGGTCACGTCGATGACGGGACAGCCGATGCGCCGGAACACCTGCTCGGCATAGGCCAACTCTTCCCGGATCCGCTCCGGATCGCCGTAGCGGCCGGCCGCCGCCGCCCCCAGCTTACGCAGGCGCTGCAAGCGGATCTGCTGCAGCTTTTCAGGCTGGATGGTGAGCCCCACCACGCGCCCCGGCGGCAGCCGGAACAGCGCCGCGGGCGGCTCCACCTCGGGCACCAGCGGCACGTTGGCCACCTTGAGGTTGCGGTTGGCCAGGTACATGCTGACCGGCGTCTTGGAGGTGCGCGAAACGCCGATCAGCACCACGTCGGCTTTGGACAGGTTGTGCAGATCCTTGCCGTCGTCACACCGTACGGTGAACTCGATGGCCTCGATGCGGGAGAAGTACTGCTCGTCCAGGCGGTGGATCAGGCCGGGCTCCAGGCGGGGCTCCATCTTCAGCATCCCGCGCAGGGCCTCCATCACCGGGCCCATGACGTCCACCGAGGGGATGCCGGCCGCCTCCGCCTCCCGGGCCAGCAGCCGCCGCAGGTCGGGGTGGATCAGCGTGTAGACGATCAGGCACGGGCGCCGGGCCCGGGCCACCACGTCGCGGACGGCGTCGGCGGTGTCGATGTGAGGCACCCGCCGCACCTCGGCCGCGGTGCCCTGGTTGAACTGGGTGATGGCCGCCCGTACCACCAGTTCGGCGGTCTCGCCCAGGGAGTCGGAAACCACGTACACGACGGGCCGTGCAGGCTGGCCGTCGGCCCCCGCCATCACCGGCTTCTCCCCCCGAGCCTGCCCGCTTGCTCGCGAGCCTGCGCGGTTCTGCCTGCCCGCTTCTCCACCGGAACCTGCCGGTCGCCCTCACACCGCCAGTCGCGACAGGTCCAGGGGCCGCCCCACCAGGTCGGCGACGCCGCGCAGCAGCGCCAACCGGTTGCGGCGGACCCCTTCATCCTCGGCCATCACCAGAACGTCGTCAAGGAACCGGTCCACGGGCGGCCGCAGCCGCGCCGCCACCCGGTAGAACTCGTCGTATTCGCCGGCCTCCAGCAGGGGCGCGGCCTCGCGGGCCACCGCTTCCAGGTCTTCGTGGAGCCGGCGTTCGGCGTCGTGCTCGAAGAGGCTGGGGTCGACTTCCCCGCCCTCGAAATTGCGCGACAGGTTGTATGCGCGCCGGAAGGCGGTGTACACGTCGTCGAAGTGGGCGCTGTCCAGCAGGCGCTGCCCGGCCGCGGCCCGGTCCCACACGTCGGGGACCACGTCGCTGCCGGCGGCCAGGACGGCGTCCACCAGGTCGGGCCGCACCCCGGCCTCCCGCAGCAAGCCTTCCAGCCGGCCCTGCAGGAAGGCGGCCAGGCGCCGCAGCACCCCTTCGCGGTCTTCGGCTCCCCGCCCTGCCGGCAGGTCGCCGTAACCGTCCAGGGCCTGGGACAGGGCCCGGGACAGGGAGATCCCGAGGCCGGCCTCCCGGCAGAGGTTGAGCAGGGCCAGGGCGTGCCGCCGCAGGCCGTAGGGGTCGTGGGACCCGGTGGGCTCCAGCCCGGCGGCGAAGGCGCCGGCCAGGGTGTCCAGGCGGTCGGCCGCGGCCAGCAGCCGCCCCGGGACGGTGACGGGCAGGGCCGCGCTGCCGGGCCTGGGCAGGTACTGCTCGGCCAGGGCCTGGGCCACCGGCTCGGGCTCACCGGAGTGGCGGGCGTACTCCCGGCCGGCGATGCCCTCCAGTTCCGGGAACTCGAAGACCAGATCGGTCACCTGGTCGGCCTTGGCCAGGTGGGCGGCCCGCAGGGCGTGGGCCCGGTCGTCGCCGGCGACGCCCAGCTGGCCGGCCAGCCACTCCACCAGGCGCTCCAGGCGGCGGGTCTTGTCCAGCAGAGAGCCCAGTCCCTCCAGGAAGGCCACGTTGGCCAGGCGCGGCACGTAGCCGGCCAGCGGCTGCCGGCGGTCCTCGTCGTAGAAGAACTTGGCGTCGGCCAGGCGCGCCCGCAGGACCTTCTCGTTGCCGGCGCGGACCACGTCCAGGCCCGTGTCGTCGCCGTTGCGCACCGCCACGAACAATGGCATGAGGCGCCCGTCGCCGCCCCGCACCGGGAAATAGCGCTGGTGGACCCGCATGGTGGTCATCAGCAGTTCTTCGGGCAGGTCCAGGTACTCGGGCGCGAAGGACCCGGTGAAGGCGGTGGGCCATTCCACCAGGTCGGTGACCTCTTCCAGGGTGCTCTCCTCGACCACGGCCTCGCCGCCCTGGGCGGCCGCCGCCTCCTGGACCAGTTCCAGCACGCGGCGGCGCCGCTGGTCGCGGTCGGCCAGGACGAAGGCGCGCCGCAGCACCTCGGGCAGGTCGGCGGCGTGGGGCACCGGGTGCGGTCCGGGCGCCAGGGTGCGGTGGCCCCGGGTCAGCCGGCCGGCCTCGACGCCGGCAAAGGATGCGGGCAGCACTTCGTCGTCCAGCAGGGCCAGGAGCCAACGGACGGGCCGGATGAAGCGCTGGCCCGGCCCCCAGCGCATGGCCCGGGGAAACTCGATGCGGCCGGGCAGGTCCGATAGGGCCGCCGGCAGCACCTGCCGGGCCGGGCGGCCGGGCTGGTGCCGCCGGGCGAAGACGTAGGGGCCCTGGGGGGTTTCCCGGACCTCCAGGTCCTGGACCGCCACGCCCTGGCTGCGGGCGAAGCCCTCGGCGGCGCGGGTGGGCCGGCCGTCCTGGTCGAAGGCCGCCGCCCGCGACGGGCCGCGGACCCACTCCACCAGGTCCTCCTGGACCTCGGCCACGTCGCCGGCCATCAGGATCAGGCGGCGGGGCGAGGCCAGCACCTGCACCCGACCCACCTTCAGCCGCAGTTCCTCGAACATGGCCCGGGCCGCCGCCTCCAGGCCCGCGGCGGCGGTGGGCACGAAGCGGGCGGGGATCTCCTCGCAGCCGATCTCGAAGGCCAGGCGGCTCATGCCTCATCCCCCCCGCCGGCGGCGGCACCGGCGTCAGGTTCGTGCCGGGCCGGGGTGCCGCGTGCCGCCGCGGCCGGTTCAAACCCCGCTTCCCGGGCGCCGGCCTCCTGCTCCAGGTAGAGCCGGGCCGCCCGCCGGGCCAGGCGGCCCACCCGGCGGATGTAGTCGGTGCGCTGGGTGATGCTGACGGCGCCCCGGGCCTCCAGCACGTTGAACAGGTGCGAGCACTTGAGGACGTAATCATAGGCGGCCCGCACCAGTCCCGCCTCCAGCACCCGCTCCGCCTCCCGCTCGCAGCGGCGGAAGAAGTCGGTAAGCATCTCCACGTCGGCGATCTCGAAACTGTACTTGGTGTGCTCGTACTCGGCCCGGCGGAAGACGTCGCCGTAGGTGACGCCGTCCACCCACTGGATGTCGAAGACGTTGGTCTTGCCCTGCAGGTGCGAGGCCAGGCGCTCCAGGCCGTAGGTCAGTTCCAGGGCGGGCGGGTCCAGGTCGATGCCGCCCATCTGCTGGAAGTAGGTGAACTGGGTGACCTCCTCGCCGTCCAGCCACACTTCCCAGCCCAGGCCCCAGGCGGCCAGGGTGGGCGCCTCCCAGTTGTCCTCGACGAAGCGGATGTCGTGGACGCGGTCGTCGATGCCCAGGGCCCGCAGGCTTTCCAGGTAGAGTTCCTGCGCGTCGGGCGGCACCGGCTTGAGGATCACCTGGTACTGCCAGTGCTGGTACAGGCGGTGGGGGTTCTCGCCGTAGCGGCCGTCGGCCGGCCGCCGGGAGGGCTCCACGTAAGCCACGTTCCACGGCTTGGGTCCCAGCACGCCGAAGAAGGTGGCCGGGTTCATGGTGCCGGCGCCGACCTCGATGTCGTAGGGCTGCCAGATCAGGCAGCCGTGGTCGGCCCAAAAGCGTTCCAGCCGCAGGATCACTTCCTGAAAGGTCACGGCGCGCCTGCCTCCTTCGAACCTGCTTGAAAACGAAAGTCCCTGGCCCATCGGCCAGGGACGGGGTCATCCCGCGGTTCCACCCTGGTTGGTCCCGGCCCGCGCCGGCCCGTCTCGCGGTCACCCCGCGCCGCGCGGTTCGCCGCACCCGCGGGGTGGCGACCGGGCTCCGCCGGAACCCACCTCTTGGGACACCATGGCTCGGGAGCGCCTTCGCCGGGGGCGCCTGCCGGGCTCCCACCCAGACCCGACTCGCTGGGGAGACGCCGGGACCGGCTACTCCTCTCCGTCATCGCACGGGCATATGGGCAATGCAGTACAGCACCATTCTTCTAGCAGACCTCGCCCGGCGCTGTCAAAC
>Ga0079224_100015637_pt1 | contig 10631 bp, 6 predicted proteins | sample Stecom2015_FD_80414 | JGI IMG/M metagenome (GOLD analysis project Ga0079224, IMG submission 80414) | Agricultural soil microbial communities from Utah to study Nitrogen management - Steer compost 2015 | ecosystem: Environmental > Terrestrial > Soil > Agricultural land | place: USA: Utah...
CGCATCTGCTGCCTGGTGACTTCCTGCATCACATCCATGGTCGCCCCCTTCTGTTCGCCCTCCGCTCACCTCGCGAGGCGGGGCCAGGGTCCGGTCTCTCTGTACTCCCTCATCAGATCGCCAGACACGCGTCCGCGACCCGGCGCGGCCGGCCGCGGCACTGGCCCGCGGCTCGCGCCGGCGGCGTCCGGCGCGCCGGCTGCGGCCGGGCTGGGGCGGCGGAGCGCGGCGGGCGCCGGCAGGCGGCCAGCCGCGTCGCGCGCCGCGTCCTGCCGCCGCGCGCGCGGGCGCGGCGGCAGGCCGAGGCGGGGGACGAAGCTGGTCACGGGGCGGCGCGCGATGCGCTCCTCCATCGCAGCCAGGTCGTAGCCGGCGCCGGCGGCCCCGCCGGCCGGAGCAGCGCTGCCGTGGAGCAGCGTGCCGATCTTCTCCTCCAGCGTCATCTGCGCCAGCAGGTCGGCCACGCGCTCGGACACCGGGCGGCGCGGGTCCTCGTAGGGATCGATGCGGCGGTTGTGGTTCAGGTCGCGCGTGGATGGCGCGGCGCCGTGCAGGCCCGGCCCGACCAGCAGCATGGCGAAGAACAGCAGCAGGATCCGCGACATGCGCCGATTCTAGAGGGCGGCGGGAATCACTGCATGGAGCAACGAAGCCCGCACGGCCGCACGTGCCCGGCGGGACCGTCCCCGCGACGCACCGCACCGGGACTTCCGGGGGTGTAGAATGCGCCCCCGCCTTCCGGCGGCCTGCCTTCGCCAAGATGACCGAGACCGCATCCTCCCGCCCCGTGCTCAAGCCCCCGGTCGACGGGCCGCTGCTGCTGCACTCCTGCTGCGCGCCCTGCTCGGGCGAGGTGATGGAAGCGCTGCTGGCCTCGGGCATCCGGTACACGATCTTCTTCTACAACCCCAACATCCACCCGAAGCAGGAATACCTGCTGCGCAAGGAAGAGAACATCCGCTTCGCCGAGAAGCACGGCATCGAGTTCGTCGACGCGGATTACGACACCAGCAACTGGTTCCAGCGCGTGAAGGGGCTGGAGCACGAGCCCGAGCGCGGCGCGCGCTGCACGGCCTGCTTCGACATGCGCTTCGAGCGCACCGCGCTGTACGCGCACGAGCACGGCTTCCCGATGATGACCAGCTCGCTGGGCATCTCGCGCTGGAAGGACATGAACCAGATCAACGGCTGCGGCATCCGCGCGGCCGCCCGCTATCCCGACCTCGTCTACTGGGACTACAACTGGCGCAAGGGCGGCGGCGCGCAGCGCATGATCGAGATCAGCAAGCGCGAGCAGTTCTACCAGCAGGAGTACTGCGGCTGCGTGTATTCGCTGCGTGACACCAACCTGCGCCGCGCGCAGCAGGGCCGCGGCCCGGTCGAGATCGGCGTGCACTTCTACGGGCGCAACGAGGCGCGCTGAGCCGGCCCCGGGCGGGTTTGCTGCATTGCAGCGAACACCGCCGGGGCACCGCGGGATGGCACTGGGGTAGCATGGACTGCCTCCCCCGTCCCGCTCCCGCTACCCGTGCCGCTCAGCCATTTCCATCCCGCCGTCAACCGCTGGTTCACCACCGCCTTCGGTGAGCCCACGGCCGCGCAGGCCGCAGCGTGGCCGGAGATCGCGCGCCGGCGCCACACGCTGATCGCCGCGCCCACGGGTTCGGGCAAGACACTGGCGGCCTTCCTCGCCGCCATCGATTCGCTGGTGCGCCAGGCTGCCGCCGGCGAACTGGCGCCCGGTGTACAGGTGGTGTACGTCTCTCCGCTGAAGGCGCTGTCCAACGACATCCGCCGCAACCTCGAGGAGCCACTGGCCGGCTGCCGCCGCGCGCTGGCGGAACTGGGCGTCGAGGCGGCGGAAATCGTGAGCCAGGTGCGCACCGGCGACACCACGCAGGCCGAGCGCGCGGCCATGCTGAAGAACCCGCCGCACATCCTGGTCACCACCCCGGAGTCGCTGTACATCCTGCTCACGGCCGAGTCCGGCCGGCGCATGCTGGCCGGCACGCGCACCGTCATCGTCGACGAGATCCACGCCGTCGCCGGCACCAAGCGTGGCGCGCACCTGTCGCTGTCGCTGGAGCGGCTGGCCGACCTCGCCGGCGGCAACCTGCAGCGCGTGGGACTGTCGGCCACGCAGAAGCCCATCGGCGACGTGGGCCACTTCCTGGCCGGAACCGGCCGCGAGTGCACCATCATCGATGCCGGTCACGTGCGCGAACGCGACCTTGCGCTGGTGCTGCCGGGCTCGCCGCTGGAGGCGGTGATGGCCACCGAGGTGTGGAACGACCTCTACGACCGCATCGCCCGGCTGGTGGAGGAACACCGCACCACGCTGGTCTTCGCCAACACGCGCCGCATGGTGGAGCGCATCACGCGCCACCTGTCCGAGCGCATCGGCGCCTCGCACATCGCCGCCCACCATGGCAGCCTGGCGCGCGAGCAGCGCCACGCGGCCGAGCAGCGGCTGAAGTCCGGCGAACTGAAGGCGCTGGTGGCCACCGCCTCGCTGGAACTGGGCATCGACATCGGCGACGTGGAGCTGGTCTGCCAGATCGGCTCACCGCGCTCGATCTCGGCCTTCCTGCAGCGCGTGGGCCGCGCCAACCACGCCGTGCACGGCGTGCCCAAGGGGCGGCTGTTCCCGCTGTCGCGCGACGAGCTGGTGGAGTGCACCGCGCTGCTGGATGCCGTGCGCGGCGGCGAACTGGACACGCTGCACATTCCCGAGGCGCCGCTCGACGTGCTGTCGCAGCAGATCGTGGCCGAGGTGGCCAGCGGCGAGCGCGGCGAGGACGAGCTGTTCGACCTCGTGCGCCGCGCCTGGCCATACCGCAACCTCGAACGCGGCGCATACGAGGAGCTGGTGCGCATGCGCTCCGAAGGCATCGCGACCCGGCGCGGCCGGCAGAGCGCCTACCTGCACCGCGATGCGGTCAACGGCCGCCTGCGCGCCCGCCGCGGCGCGCGCCTGACGGCCATCACCTGCGGCGGCGCCATTGCGCAGAACGCCGACTACCAGGTGGTGCTCGAGCCGCAGGGCACGCTGATCGGCACGGTCAACGAGGACTTCGCGGTCGAAAGCCTGGCCGGCGATGTCTTCCAGCTCGGCAACACCTCCTATCGCATCCTGCGCGTGGAGTCGGGGAAGGTACGGGTGGAGGACGCGGCGGGGCAGCCACCGACCATTCCCTTCTGGCTGGGCGAGGCGCCGGCGCGCACCGACGAGCTGTCAGCGGCCGTCTCGCGCCTGCGCGCCGAGGTCGAGGCCGCCCTGCCCGACCTCTCCGCCGACACCATCGAGCGCTGCATCACGCAGGTGCGCGAGCACCACGAGCTGCCGCCTGCGGCCGCCCGGCAGCTCGTGGAATACCTGGCGGCAGCCAGGGCCGCCCTGGGCCGGCTGCCGACCAGGGACACGCTGGTCATCGAGCGCTTCTTCGACGAAGCCGGCGGCATGCAGCTGGTGGTGCACTCGCCCTTCGGTGCGCGCGTGAACCGGGCCTTCGGCCTGTCGCTGCGCAAGCGCTTCTGCCAGAGCTTCAACTTCGAGCTGCAGGCCGCGGCCACCGAGGACGCCATCGTGCTCTCGCTGGGCGAGACGCACAGCTTCCCGCTCGAGGACGTGGCGAAGTTCCTGAACAGCCGCACCGTGCGCGACGTGCTGGTGCAGGCCGTGCTCGACTCGCCGCTGTTCACCACGCGCTGGCGCTGGAACGCCACCATCTCGCTGGCCGTGAAGAGTTCGCGCGGCGGCCGCCGGACCCCGCCGCCGCTGCTGCGCATGGCGGCCGAGGACCTGATATCGGTGGTATTTCCCGACCAGCTCGCGTGCCTGGAGAACATCAGCGGCCCGCGCCAGATTCCCGACCATCCGCTGGTGCGCCAGACCCTGCACGACTGCCTGCACGAGGCCATGGACATCGACGGGCTCGTCGCACTGCTGCAGGGCATCGAGTCCGGTCGCGTGCAGGTGGTGACGCGGGACCTGCCGCAGCCGTCGATGCTGGCGATGGAGGTCCTGTCGGCCAGGCCCTATGCCTTCCTCGACGATGCGCCGCTGGAGGAGCGCCGCACGCAGGCCGTGGCAGCGCGCCGCTGGCTCGATCCGCAGAGCGCCGCGGAATTCGGCAAGCTGGACCCCGCCGCCATCGACGAAGTGCGCGAGGAAGCCTGGCCCGACCCGGCCAATGCCGACGAGCTGCATGATGCCCTGATGCTGCTCGGCCTGCTGCCGGCGGCCGAGGGGCGTGGCGCAGGCCCGGTCACGCGCGCGGACTGGATGCCGCACTTCGAGGTCCTGAAGCAGGCGCGCCGCGCGACACGCCTCGTGCTCGATTCCGGCCGGGCGTTCTGGGTGGCGGCGGAACAGCTGCCGCTGGCCATCGCCGTTCATGCACGGGCGCGCCTGGAACCCCAGCTTGAAGTTCCGGCCGGCCATCGCGACCGCGTGGCCGATCGCGGCGAGGCCGTGCGCGAGCTGCTGCGCGGCCGCCTGCAGGCCACCGGTCCCGTCACGGCGGCCGCACTGGCCGCGGCGCTCGCCGTCGACGTCGCCGACGTGGACGCCGCGCTGCTGGCGCTGGAGGCCGAGGGGTTCGTGATGCGCGGCCGGTTCAGCGACGGCGCCTCCCCGCACGCGCCCGAGTGGTGCGAACGGCGCCTGCTGGCGCGCATCAGCCGCTACACCATCCGCACGCTGCGTGCCCAGGTCGAGCCGGTGTCGGCCGCCGACTTCATGCGCTTCCTGCTGGAATGGCAGGGCGTGACGCGCCGGCCGCAGGGCGAGGGACCGCAGGCGCTGGCGGCCGTCCTCGAGCAGCTGGAGGGATTCGAGGTTCCGGCGGTGGCCTGGGAGCGCGACCTGCTGCCGGCGCGACTGAAAGCCTACGACCCCTCGTGGCTGGACACGCTCTGCCTGTCGGGCCGCGTGGTGTGGGCGCGGCTCGACGCGCCCAAGGGCTCGGTGGCCGGCCCCGTGCGCACCACCCCCATCGCCTTGCTGTCACGCGCGCACCTGCCGCTGTGGCGGGCGCTGGCGGGACGGCAGCGGGCGCAACCCCAGCTCTCCGCCGTCGCGCGCGCGATGGCGGAGCGGCTCAGGTCCCGCGGCGCCTCCTTCTTCGACGAACTCTCCGAGGACAGCGGCCTGCTCAAGTCCCAGGCCGAAAGTGCGCTGGGCGAGCTGGTCGCTGCCGGACTGGTCAGCGCCGACAGCTTCGGCGGCCTGCGTGCGCTGCTGATGCCGCTGCAGACCCGGCGCCGCCTGGCCTCGCATGGCCGGCGCATCGCGCTGGTCGGACTCGAGGAGGCCGGACGCTGGAGCCTTGTGCGACCGCTGCCCGGCGACGCCGCCGCGGCGGCGGATGCCGAGGCGTCGGCCGACGAAGACGCCGGGCTGGTGGAACAGGTGGCCTGGCGCCTGCTGCAGCGGCACGGCGTGGTGTTCCGCCGCATCCTGGCGCGCGAGGCGCCCTGGCTGCCGCCCTGGCACGCGCTGCTGCGCACGCTGCGCCGCCTGGAGGCCCAGGGCCATGTGCGCGGCGGCCGCTTCGTCGCCGGCGTCACCGGCGAGCAATACGCGCTGCCTGAAGCGGTCACCGCGCTGCGCGCCATGCGCCAGCGCCCGAAGGACGGCGCGCTGGTGTCCCTGAGCGCGGCCGATCCGCTGAACCTGCTGGGCATCGTCACGCCCGGCGAGCGGCTGCCCGCGCTGGCCGGCAACCGCTTCCTGCTGCGCGACGGCGTGCCCATCGCCGTGCACGTGGCCGGCGAGCTCCAGTGGCTGGTGGAAGTGCCAGCCGCGGAGCAATGGACGGCGCGCAATGCGCTGCTGCGACGGGGCACTGCGTTGCAAGCCGCCCACAGCGCCTGACGCCCGCGCGCGTCGGCTGGCCGCCGCTCTTCCCTCACCGCGCCGGCCGTGAAGCGCACAGGCCCGCGCCGCGTTCAGGCGGCTCTCGGGGGCGCCTGGCGCATCAGCTCCGTGCCCGGTTCCCAGCTGTACGTGGAGGAGACGATGCTCGATGGCGAGCCATCCGCATTGACGGCGTCGCGGTATGCGATCGAGCTGCCGCCCTCCTCCCCGCGCTCCACGAACTCCGTGCCGTTCTTGCGAAGCTGCACTTCCTCCTGCACCACCTTGCGCACGAAGTCACGATGGCTGCGGAAGGCGATGCGCGCCGGCAGGTCGCCGTCGTCGCCCAGGACCTCTTCCGGGTCGCGTCGCTCGAGGTCCTTGAACAGCCGCAACGCCACCTGGAAGTGGCCGAGCTCGTAATCGAGGAACTGTTCCCACAGGGCCTTGATGCGCGGATTGGTCTCCTGCTCGACACAGGCCGCGTAGGTCCAGACCTCCGCGGCCTCGCTGATCATCAGCTTCTCGAGCAGGGATTCCTCCGGATTGAGCATCGAGCCGTAGTGGGTGATGTGCTGGGCCTCCACCGATGCGATCTCGGCATAGAGCTGTCGCGCCAGCGGATCGGCGAACAGCGGGCCGATGTTCATGTAGTAGTCGTGCGTCTGGTACTCGGCGCCGGTCAGCGTCAGCGCATGCAGCTTGGTGGCCAGCGCCGCACCCGGCTCGTAGGGGCGGACCAGCTCGTGCTCGGGCGCACGGTGGTGCTCGATGGTCGGCCGGCCGGGCACGATGTCGGTGTAGCCCTGCAGGATGTTGTTGGCGTCCTTGCCCTCCAGGCGGTCGAGCAGCGCCGAGTAGCGGTACAGGTGGTCGAAGTCCTCCAGCAGCGCATAGCGGTAGGCCTGGGCCAGGTAGGGATCCGGCTCGAGCTGCGCCACCGATGAGGTGAGCTCGATGGCCACCTGCTCGTAGGCGATGGTGGTCTCCAGCGGCGAGTGGTCCGCCCCGATCAGCCAGTTCACCGCCGTGGCCTGGTGCTGCTCCACGCGCATCAGCTGTGCCAGCGGCACCCGCGCCTCGCGGTTGCAGCGCAGGGCCACCTGCTTGGTACGCAACGAGTCGAGCTCGATGCCGTTCATCAGGATGATGCGAATGCGGGTGAAGGCGTCGTCGTCCAGCTTGCTGATCGGCTTGCCGGCCATGGCCTTCCAGGTCAGGCGCTGCCTGCCGATGTCCACGCCCCTGTCGTCATAGAGATTGATGGTCATGATGCGCTCCTCGAGTTCAGACGGCCGGAGTGCCGGCGGCGTCCACCGTCAGCGCGCGCAACCATGCGCGCACCGCCACCACGTGCTGTTCCTCGGCCATCATGGCTTCGGTGAAGCGGTCGGCCAGCTCGGCCTGGCCGGCCCTGGTGGCCAGGTCCGCCAGCAATTCCCAGCTCGCCGTGTCGGCCAGCTCGGCGACCAGCATGGCGTTCAGGCACTGCGCCAGCGTGGTGCGCGGGTCCGTGACCACCTGCAGCACGCCCATGGTGGCGGTCGCGGTGACATCGGCGCAGGGCGTCTGCGCGGTGGGATCACCGCCGAGCTGCCCCATCACCTCGCACAGCATCCGGAAGTGACCCAACTCCTCGGAGCGGATGCGGCGCAGCGTATCCAGCGGCGTCTCGCTGGCCGGCGCCAGCACCGGCTCGCCCTCTTCCTCGTCGTCGATGGCGACCGTGTCCAGCGGCGGCAACTCCTCGCCGCCCGCCTCCGACAGCGTCAGGTACTTCGAGATCAGCGCGTCGTAGAGGCGCGTGCCGGTGCGCTCGAAGGCGATGCGCTCGCCGATCTTGTCCATGAACAGGCCGGGATTGACGCCGCGGAGCATGGACATGCCGTTCTTCACGGCACCCTTCACCAGCGAGGCCGGTGGCGGAATGGAGCCGATGCTGTCGGCCTCGGCGATGTTCCTCAACCTCTCGGCCTCGATGGGCGCGGTGCTGATGGGGACCTGGGGGGACAGTTCCTCGACGGCCTCGAGCATGCGGCTGATGCCGGCGGGGTGCACTGCGGCACCGGTGCGGTTCTGGCCAGTGGTGGTCGGTTGCATGGCGGGTTCCTTGGGCTTCGTTTCTCTGGGAGGTACCGGGAGCGGGAACCCTAGTTCGCGCTGCAGCGGAGCCGATGTAGGAGCGCAGGCCGGCGCTCGGTAGGTCGCGCCGCGCAGGCAGGCCTCGCCCCCGCGGCAGCTGCTGCGGAAGCAGTGGCCCGGCCGCAGGCGCCCGCCCCGCGCAATCCGGACCCACATAAGGACATGGGTGGATCGCTATTGATGTCCCCTGGGCCGCCGCCTAATTTATATCACGTTGTGATATTTCAGCCGCATTACGGAACGGAGGATCCATGGCATTGCAGATTGGGGACGAAGCGCCGGACTTCACGGCGATGACGACGCAGGGACTGATCCGCTTCCACGAGTGGCTGGGCTCGTCCTGGGGCGTGCTTTTCTCCCACCCCAAGGACTTCACGCCGGTCTGCACGACCGAGCTGGGCTACACCGAAAAGCTGCGGCCGGAATTCGAGAAGCGTGGCGTCAAGGTCATCGGCCTGTCGGTGGACGACGTCACCGACCATGAGCGCTGGGCGGAGGACATCCGCGAGACGCAGGGCGCGAAGCCGCAGTTTCCGATCATTGCCGACAGCCTGGGCAAGGTGGCTGCGGCCTACGGCATGATCCATCCCAAGGCGGACAACACCTTCACCGTCCGCTCGGTGTTCTTCATCGACCCGTCCCGGAAGATCCGCGCGATGATCACCTACCCGGCCAGCACCGGGCGCAACTTCGACGAGATCCTGCGCGTGATCGACTCGCTGCAGCTCACCGACCGGCACAAGGTCGCCACGCCGGTGAACTGGCGCAACGGTGAAGACGTGATCATCGTTCCCTCGGTGTCGAACGAGGAGGCGCGCAAGCTCTTTCCCGAGGGCTGGCACGAACACCGTCCCTACCTCAGGGTGGTGAAGCAGCCGACCTGATGAGCTCATCCGCCACCGCCCGCCTCCCGCAGGCCGGCCCCGGAGACTGCCCCGCTCTGGTGGACGCAGCAGGCTGGCAGGCCGCTCCCTTCGATGCCGCGCTGGCCGGTGACGTGCGTGCCCTGGTGGCGCGCCTGTCGCCGGCGCAGCGGGCGTGGCTGAGCGGCTACCTGGCCGGCTCGCTGGGCACGGCCGTCTCGGCGGCGCCCGCCGCGCCCGCGGCGGCGGGCCACGCCGTGACCATCCTGTACGGAACACAGAGCGGCAACTGCGAGGGCCTGGCGAAGCGGCTGGCGGCGCGCCTGGCCGCGGCAGGCCATGCGGCGCGCGTGCTCGACATGCTCGACTGCCGCAAGGCCGACCTGGAGCAGGCCGCGCGCCTGCTGGTGATCGTCAGCACGCATGGGGACGGCGACCCGCCCGAGCGGGCCGCGCCGCTGTTCGAGCTGCTGGCCGGCCGCAAGGCGCCACGGCTGCCGCACGTGCAGTACGCCGTGCTGGCGCTGGGCGACCGCAGCTACGAGCACTTCTGCGCGGCCGGCAGGACCATCGATGCACGCCTCGAGCAGCTCGGCGCGCAGCGCCTGCGGCCATGCGAGGAATGCGATGTCGACTTCGACGCGCCGGCGGCCGCGTGGATGGACTGGGCGTGCACGCAGCTGGCCTCCCCAGGCGCACCGGCGCCCGTGGCCACTCCCGCCCCGCAGGCCAGCGCCAACGTGGTGCAGGCCTGGACGCGCAGGCATCCCTTCCACGCCCCGGTGCTTGCCAACCTCGACCTGACGGTGCGCGGTTCGACCCGGCAGGTGCGGCACGTCGAACTGTCGCTGGAAGGCTCCAACATCCAGTACGAGCCCGGTGACGCGCTGGGCATCGTGCCCCGCAATGCCGATGTGGTCGTCGAAGCCCTGCTGGCGGCGCTGCGCTTCGTCGGCGCCGCCGCGGTGCAGGTGGGCGAGCACGAGACCGACCTGTACACGGCGCTGGCGCAGCACTGCGAGATCGGCACGCTGACCGCCGCGTTCGTGAAGCGCTACGCCGAAGCGGGCAACCACGCCGCCCTCGCCGGCATCGCCGGCGACAAGGAGAAGCTCACCCGCTACCTGTGGGGCCGCGACGTGCTCGACATGGTCACCGAGTACCCCCCGGCCGGGCTGGATGCGGCGTCCTTCGCCCGCCTGCTCTCGCCGCTGGCGCCCCGCCTGTATTCCATCTCCTCCTCCCAGGCAGCCCATCCCGACGAAGTCCACCTCACCGTCGGCGTTGTGGCCTACGAGGCCCGCCAGCGCGCGCGCCTGGGCACGGTCTCCGGCGCCATCGCGGCCATGGGCGAGGACACCTCGCTCCCCGTGTACCTGCATCGCAACGAGGGCTTCCGCCTCCCCGCCGACCCCGCAACGCCGATCGTGATGATCGGCGCGGGGACCGGCGTTGCCCCCTACCGCGGCTTCCTGGCCGAACGGGAGGCGCGCGCAGCCACCGGGCGCAACTGGCTGGTCTTCGGCAACCGCTCCTTCGAGCACGACTTCCTTTACCAGTCGGAATGGCTCGCCTGGCGTCGCAGTGGCCTGCTCACGCGCATCGACGTGGCCTTCTCGCGCGACCAGCCGGAGAAGGTCTACGTGCAGCACCGGCTGCGCGAGCAGGGCGCCGAGCTCTGGCGCTGGCTCCGCGACGGCGCGCACCTGTACGTGTGCGGCGACGCCGCGCGCATGGCGCCGGACGTCGAGCGCGCGCTGCGCGAC
>Ga0079224_100015638_pt1 | contig 10631 bp, 10 predicted proteins | sample Stecom2015_FD_80414 | JGI IMG/M metagenome (GOLD analysis project Ga0079224, IMG submission 80414) | Agricultural soil microbial communities from Utah to study Nitrogen management - Steer compost 2015 | ecosystem: Environmental > Terrestrial > Soil > Agricultural land | place: USA: Utah...
CGTCGTCTTCTTCATCCCGGTCGGGGTGATCTACGGGATCGTCGCCGACTGGGAGCCGGTGGGAACGGTCGCGCTGTTCCTGCTCGGTGGTCTCTCGGCCCTGGCGGGCGGGTATCTCTGGATCACCGCCCGGCGGATCGATCCGCGCCCGGAGGACAACCCGACGGCTGACATCGCCGAACGCGCCGGTGAGGTCGGTGTGTTCTCCCCGCACAGCTGGTGGCCTCTCGTTCTCGGTCTCGCCACGACGTTCGGTTTCCTCGGCCTGGCGATCGGGTGGTGGATGGTCGGTCTCGGGATCGCCCTCGGCCTCGTCGGCCTCGTGGGCCTGCTTTTCGAGTTCTACCGCGGTCAGCACGCGCACTGACCCTGCTCTCGCCCGGGCGGTCGTCAACTCGTGAGCGGGCCGGGCGACCTGTATCCACGAGCGCGCCGACGCGCCGGGGACTTGGCGCAGCGGCGTGTGAACCGGTTCAATGGAGCCGTTACGGACGATGCGGTCCCGGGCGGCGAAGGAGCACGGTGTGCAGTGGTCACGGCGGACGGCGTTGCAGGCCGGCCTCGGGCTCGGCGCCGGGGCGCTGGTCGGGGCGTGCGGTTCGGGGCGGGCGGCTGACCCGGACGGCAGCGTCCACCTGACGTACTGGTCGTGGCTGAAGGACCTGCAGCTCGTCTGTGACGTCTGGAACGCCCAGCGGCCGGACGTCCAGGTCGAGGCGGTCTGGATCCAGCCGGGACCGGACGGCGGATACCAGAAGATGTTCTCGGCGCTGGCCACGGGCGGCGGTCCGGACCTGGCCCAGGTCGAACTGCGCCAGACCCCGGCGTTCCTGCTCGTCGACGGCCTCGTGGACACCCGCCGGTACGGTGCCGACGCCGTCCTCGACCGCTACGAGCAGGCGATCCTCGGTCAGGTGACCTTCAACGACGCCGTGTACGCGTTGCCGCAGGACTGGGGACCGACCGCGTGGTTCTACCGCACCGATCTACTCGAGGAGATCGGCGCCGAGCCGCCGCAGACCTGGCCGGAGTGGGCCGAACTGGCGCGCGAGTTCCGCGCCACCGACCGTTACCTCGACATCTTCAATCCCTCGGACGGCAGCTACTTCGCCGCGCTCGCCATGCAGGCCGGGGCCACCTGGTTCGCGATCGACGACGACACCTGGGTGGTGAGCATCGACGACGACGCCACCTTGGAGACGGCAGACTTCTTCGACCGGGCGGTCCGCGAAGACCTCGTCTCGACTTCGCTCGCGCCGTTCTCCCCGGGCTGGTTCGCCGCCGCGAACGAGGGCCGCCTCGGCGCCTGCATGTCGGCGTCATGGGCGGACGCCCTCATCGAAGGCGCCGCCGGCACAGCCGGGCTGTGGCAGGTGGCTCCGATGCCGCGATGGGACGGTGGGTACGGGTCCGCGCAGCTCGGCGGCTCGACGACCGCGGTGTTCTCCACCAGCCCGCATCCGGCTGAGGCGACCGAGTTCGCCATCTGGATGACGACGGCACCGGAGGCGATCGACGCCCAGATCGAGCACTCCGGTATCGGATGGTCCCCGGTACCGGACCACATCGGGACGCCACGCGAGCAGCCCTCGGAGTTCTTCGGGGGCCAACGCTACAACGAGGAGGTCTTCGTGCCCGCAGCCGAACAGCAGCATCCCGACTGGACGTGGGCACCGACCACCCAGCAGGTGTTCAACGAGCTCAGCGACGGCTTCGTGCGTGCGGTCAGCGGCGGCTCGAGCCTGGTCGAGGCGTGTCGCCGGACTCAGACGGCCGCCGTCGAGATGCTCACCGACAAGGGCCTCAACGCGCGGGCGGCGTGACCATGGCAACGACAGAGGGGGACGCCGCCGCGCCCCAGCGACGCGCCGCATGGATCCTGCTGGCCCCGTTCCTGGTGTTGTTCCTCGGCACGTTCGTCGCACCGATCGGGTACGCGATCTACCAGAGCTTCATCCGGGTCGAGCGCGCGGGACTCTTCGGCGAGGAGGGGACGACGTCGTCCTTCGCAGGCCTGAGGAACTACGCGGAGGCCTTCGCGAACAACGAGTTCGTCGGCTCCATCGGACAGATGTTCCTGTTCGGTGTGGTGCAGGTCCCGGTGATGATCGCCGCGGCGACGGTGCTGGCGCTCCTGCTGGAGTCCGCCTCCGCCCGCTGGCCGGCTGCCTTCCGTGCCGCGTACTTCATGCCGTACGGCGTGCCAGGGGTGATCGCCTCCGTGCTGTGGTCGTTCCTCTACGTGCCCGGCCTGAGCCCGATCATCGACGTCGCCGCGCTCGTCGGGATCGACATCGACTTCCTCGGGCCCTCGATGGTCCTGTGGTCCATCGCCAACATCGTCACCTGGACCTACACCGGCTACAACATGCTCATCATCGTGGCGCAGCTCAAGGCCATCCCCGCCGAGATCTACGAGGCGGCCAGGGTCGACGGCGCCGGACCGCTTCGCGTGGCCGGGTCCGTCCAGCTCCCGCTCATCCGGCCGGCCCTGCTGCTGACCATCGTGTTCTCGATCATCGGCACCTTGCAGATCTTCGCCGAGCCGCAGATCCTCCAGCAGGTCTCGACGGCGGTCGGGAACGAGTACACCCCGAACATGGCCGCCTTCGACGCTGCCTTCAACTACAACGACTACAACCTCGCGGCGGCCGAGGCCGTCATCATCGCGTTGACGGCGTTCGCACTGTCCTTCGTCTTCCTCCGGCTGACCAACCGGGGGCAACGATGAGGCGATCCTCGAGCGCCCGGCGCACCGGCCGCAACCCGGCGTCGACCATCCTGGTCACGGGCATCCTGACCGTGGTCGCGGTCTACTTCCTGGTGCCCGTGTACTGGGTGGTGATCGCGGCCACCAAGACCACGGAGGACCTGTTCGCCACGCATGGGTTCCTCCTCGGTCCCAGCGTGCACTTGTGGGAGAACCTCACGCAGGCGCTGACCTACGACGGCGGCATCCTGGTGCGGTGGTTCGCAAACAGCATGCTCTACGCCGGCGTGGGCGGACTGCTCGCGACCTACTTCGCGGCTGCGGGCGGGTACGCGCTGGCGAAGTACTCCTTCCGAGGGCGGGAGGCGATCTTCGGTCTCGTGCTCGGCGGCGTCCTCGTCCCTGCCACGGCGACAGCGCTGCCACTCTTCCTGCTCTTCTCCACGCTCGGCATCGCCAATACCTACTGGAGCGTGCTCATCCCCTCGCTGGTCTCGCCGTTCGGATTCTTCCTTTGCCGCATCTACGCCGACGCCACCGTGAGCGACTCCCTCGTGGAGGCTGCCCGCATCGATGGTGCGGGGGAGTTGCGGATCTTCCACACGGTGGGGCTGCGTGCCATGGTCCCCGCGCTGGTGACCGTCTTTCTCTTCCAGCTGGTGGGCATCTGGAACAACTACTTCCTGCCCCTGACCATGCTGGCCGACGAGTCGCTCTATCCCGTCACACTCGGGCTGGCCAACTGGAACGCCCAGGTGGATCGGCTGCCCGAGTTCTACGAGCTGACGACCGGCGGTGTGCTGCTCTCGATCGTGCCCCTGATGGTGGCGATGGTCGTGCTGCAGCGATTCTGGCGCGGCGGCCTCACGGCCGGGGCCGTCAAAGGCTGAGGCACGACGCAGCCCCGGGCCGGCGGCCCGGGGCTGCGGGGATCGGTCCTGGTGCTGCGCCGTCAGTTCGGGACGACGAGCCCCGGAGCCTGCGAGGTGGCGCGCTGCAGGCGTCCTGCGACGTCCTGCCAGTTCACGATGTTCCAGAACGCCTTGACGTAGTCCGCCTTGACGTTGAGGTAGTCCAGGTAGAAGGCGTGCTCCCACATGTCGAGCTGCAGCAGGGGGATCGTGCCCACCGGCACGTTGTTCTGCTGATCGAACATCTGGAAGATCACCAGGCCGCGCGAGACCGAGTCGTATGCGAGCACCGACCAGCCCGAGCCCTGGATCGACGTCGCGTTGGCGGTGAAGTGGTTCTTGAAGGCGTCGAAGGAACCGAACGAGTCCTTGATCGCCTCGGCGACCTCACCCTCCGGCTCGCCGCCGCCGTCGGGGGAGAGGTTGTTCCAGAAGATCGTGTGGTTGATGTGCCCTCCGAGATTGAACGCGAGGTTCTTCTCGTACAGGTTCACAGCAGCCAGGTCGCCCGCCTCACGCGCGGCGGCCAGCTTGTCGAGGGCCGCGTTCGCGCCGTCCACGTACGTCTTGTGATGCTTGTCGTGGTGGAGCTCCATGATCTTGCCGCTGATGTGCGGCTCGAGCGCGCTGTAGTCGTAGGGAAGGTCGGGCAGCGTATACACGGCCATGTGTCCTCCTGTTACTCGGGCGGCGATGACACCGCGCGTCGGGACGGTCCCTGGTCAGGAACCCCTCACCAGGTCCAACCTAGTCGGTACCGGTCTGTTCCCACCCGTCCAGAAAGCGGACGGACGGGACAGCGCGGTACGTCGCGGAGCAGCCGTCAGCCCTTCTCTCCCCGGGCCAAGGTCGCGATGGAACCACCGCTCGGTGGCTGCTCGACCTGCTCGTCGGCGGCGGCTTCGGGCCGGGTGACCTCCATCGAACCGCCGTGGATCTCGTGCGGTTCCTCCGGGTGCCCGTCCGTCTCCGGACCGTGCCCGTGGTGGGCGGCAGCCGCCAGCTCGGCCGGGGTCACCGGCTCGACGCGGTCCTCGTAGAAGAACCTCGAGATGCGGTGCCGGATACGGTCCGCGCGGTAACCGGGGCGGTCGACCCCGCGGCGGTCCGTGGCCGGGCCGACCTCGATCGGGCGCTGCGCCTCGTGCGCGACGAGGAGCCAGCGCTCCTCGTCCGTGAGCGGCTTGTGCACCTCCATGAACGCGCCGTCGGGGAGCTGGACCACCCGGCCGGTCTCGTGGCCGTGCAGCGCCAACTCGCGGTCTCGGCGCTGCAGCCCCAGGCAGATCCGCTTGGTCGCGATGAACAGCACCACGGGCAGCACGAAGAAGGCGATCCGGAAGAACCACGTGATGTCGTTGATGGAGAGTTCGAAGTGCGTCGCGATGAGGTCGTTGGCACCGGCGAGGACCGTGACGCCGAACGCCCCGAGGTAGGCCACGCCGAGGGCTGTCCGCACCGGGACGTTGCGGGGCCGGTCGAGGACGTGGTGCTCGCGCTGGTCCTTGGTGGCGGCTGCCTCGAGGAACGGGTAGACCGCCAGGAAGGTGAACAGCAGCCCGGGAACGATGACGCCGGGGATGAGGATGTTCAACGACAGCGTGTAGCCCGCGATGACGACTTCCCATCCCGGCATCAGACGCAACGCGCCCTCGAGGAAGAGCATGTACCAGTCCGGCTGGGCGCCGGCCGAGACGGGCGACGGGTCGTACGGACCGTAGTTCCACACGTTGTTGATCGACATCGTCGCGCCCATCAGCGCGATGAACCCGAACACGATGAGGAAGAAACCGGCCATCTTCGCGGCGTAGACCGGGAACGCGGGGTAGCCGACGACGTTGTTGTCCGTGCGTCCGACCCCGGGGTACTGCGTGTGCTTGTGCACCACCATGAGGATCAGATGGACGGTCACCAGCGCGACGATCGCGGCCGGGATCAGCAGGATGTGCACCGTGAACAGCCGCGGAATGATGTGCTCACCGGGGAACTCGCCGCCGAAGAGGCCGTAGCTGACGTAGGAGCCGATGATCGGGATCGACTTCGCCACGCCGTCGGCGATTCGCAGGCCGTTGCCGGAGAGCACGTCATCCGGCAGCGAGTAGCCGGAGAAGCCAGCAAGCAGGCTGAGGATGAGCAGCGTGAACCCGACGAGCCAGTTGATCTCGCGCGGCTTGCGGAACGCGCCGGTGAAGAAGATCCGGAACATGTGCACCACGATCGCGGCGACGAACAGCAGCGCCGCCCAGTGGTGCATCTGCCGCATGAGGAGGCCCCCCTTGACCTCCCAGGACATCAGCACCGTCGATTCGTACGCGACGGACATCTCCATGCCCTGGTGAGTGGCGGGCATGGCGTCTTCGGGGTAGGTCGTGTGCGCCATCGACGGATCGAAGAACATCGTCAGGAAGATCCCGGTGAGGATCAGCACGACGAAGCTCCACAGCGCGATCTCGCCGAGCAGGAAGGACCAGTGCTCGGGGAAGATCTTCCGGCCGATGAACTTCACGGCCTTGGCGACGCCGACCCGGGTGTCGAGGAGGTCGGCCGTCGATCCCATCGCCTTCGAGGGGCGGTACTCGCCGGACGGACGTGCCGTCGGGGTGGAGGAGGACACGGTCACTGCAGACGCTCCCAGTAGCTCGGGCCGATCGGCTCGTCGAAGTCGGCGCGCGCGACGAGGTATCCCTCGTCGTCGACCGCGATCGGCAGCTGCGGCAGTGGACGCTTCGCGGGCCCGAAGACCACCTTGGCCTGATCGGTCATGTCGAACGTCGACTGGTGGCACGGGCAGAGCAGGTGGTGGGTCTGCTGCTCGTACAGCGCGACGGGGCACCCGACGTGGGTGCAGATCTTGGAGTAGGCGACGATCCCGTTGTAGGACCAGTCGGCCTTCTCCTCGGGTTCGTGGAGCAGGTCCGGGTCGAGCCGCACCATGAGGACGACGGCCTTGGCCTTCTCCTCGTAGAAGTGCTCGTGCTCGTTCAGGCCGTGCGGGATGACGTGGAAGACCGAACCGTTGGTCACGTCCGTCGCGCGGATCGGCGTGTCCTCGGGGTCACGTGCCAGGCGACGCCCGAGCGAGCCGTCCGGCAGTCGACCGGAGTACTCCTCCGGCGTCTCCCCCCAGAGCGTGTGCCGGAAGGCGCCGACGTTCCAGTCCCCGCCGAGGTTCGCCACCAGCGGGACGACGTACGGCAGCGGAGCGAGTGCCACGGCCCCGAGCGCCGCGCCCTTGAGCAGCGGACGCCGACCGATGCCGGAGTCCTCGACGCCGTGCTTCATCATGTCGGCGGCGACGGCGCGGGGCTCGTCGTCGGAACGTTGCGGGTGGCGCTCCTCGACGTACTCGACGTTGGACATCAGTGTCTTGGCCCAGTGGATGGCGGCGACGCCGATGCCGAGCATGCCGATGCCGAGGCCGAGTCCGAGGAAGAGCGTCGAATTGCGCACGCTCCACAGATCCTCGAGCGGGAGCGCGACGTAGGCGACGATCGACCCGATCGAGGCGAGCGCGCTGACCGCGAGGATGAGCGCGATCAGCCGTTCATTGGCCTTGGCGTACCTGGGGTCGACATCTCCCAGTCGCTCGCGGTGCTCTTCCGTGCCGGGGTTCTCGAAGAGCTCTGGCTCCTGCGCCTCCGCAGGAGCGACGTGCTGCTCGGTGCTCACGAGGACTTCGCTCCGATCCAGATGGCGGCGCCGATGAGACCGCCGATACCGATGATCCAGACCCACAGGCCCTCGGACACCGGACCGAGGGAGCCGAGGCTGACGCCACCCGGCGTGGGCTCGCGCACCTCCATGAGGTAGGCGATGACGTCCCGCTTGCCCTCAGGCGAGATGTTGGCCTCGTTGAACACCGGCATCGACTGTGGGCCGGTGAGCATGGCCTCGTAGATCTCCGTGGGAGTCGAGTCCCAGAGGGCAGGGGCGTGCTTCCCCTCACTCAGCGCGCCGCCGGCGCCAACGGCGTTGTGGCACATCGCGCAGTTGGTGCGGAACAGCGCCAGTCCGTTGGCGGGGTCGCCCGTGGCCGGGTCGACCATCTCCTCACTCGGGATGGCCGGTCCGGGACCGAGCGAGGCCACGTAGGCCGCGACCTGGGAGATCTGCTCCGCATCGAACTGCGGGGGGCCGGCCTCGGCCTGCGGGGAGTTGTTCCGCATCGGCATCCGGCCGGTCGCCATCTGGAAGTCCACCGAGGCGGCGCCGACACCGATCAGCGAGGGGGCGACGTCGGTTCCTTCCCCGTTGAGCCCGTGGCAGGTGGCGCAGTTCGTGCGGAACAGCTCCTGGCCGGCTTCGACATCCTCGGTGGCGTCACCCGCTGCGGCCTCGGCCGGCTGGGGGGCGAAGGCGGCGTACATGGCGCCGGTGAGAATCAGGGCGAGCAGGACCAACAGCGCCGGCGCGAACCGGCTCCTCCTGCTTGCGGCAAGTGCCTTCACGATCTGACGTCCTCGGGTGTCGGGGGCGGCGGGCAAGTGGCGGGGGAGGTGTGGTCTACAGATGCACGAGGGCGTAGTCGAGCACGTAGATCACGAAGAACAGGCCGATCCATACCACGTCGACGAAATGCCAGTAGTACGACGTGACAACGGCGCGGCCGGCCTCGAGGTGACCGAAACGCTTGGCGGCGAAGGAGCTGGCCAAGACGTACAGGAAGGCAACGAGGCCGCCGATCACGTGGAGGGCGTGGAAGCCAGTCGTGATGTAGAAGACCGAGCCGTAGCTCGAGGTCGAGATCCGCATGCCGTGCTCGATGAGCTCGGTGTACTCGGTCACCTGACCGGCGACGAAGATCGCCCCCATGACGAAGGTGAGCGTGTACCACTCGATCATGCCCCACTTGCGCACATCGAGAAGCGAACCGGTCCGGCTCGCCTGGAAGCGCTCTGCGGCGAAGACGCCCATCTGGCAGGTCACCGAACTCAACACCAGGATGGTGGTGTTGCCCAGCGCGAACGGGAAGTTCAACACGCTCGAGGCCTCGCCCCATGCCTCCGCGCCGGCCACCGACCGGTGCGTGAAATACATGGCGAACAGCCCCGCGAAGAACATCAGCTCGCTGGAGAGCCAGATGATGACGCCGACCGACAGGACATTGGGTCGCTTGACATGCACGGACCCGGTGGACGCGGCGGCGGTTGTTGACGACACCTGTTCATTATGGCCTAGTCAGAGCCCCTCCTGGCCAGTTCGAACACGCTGCGCGTCGCCCGGCCGGCCCACGGCTCGCACGCATGGATCGCATGATCGCGCGGCTCGGGCGCGCTCGTGCGTCGTCGGTGACCGACGCGGCCCGGTCAGGTGTGACGGGGACCACCCGTAGCCGGGCATTAACATGAGGCACGGGCCGCGTTCAGGCGGCTCGTCCGCACGCCGATCCGCGCAGGAGGACAAGGATGACCAGCGCCCCCGCAGCCGACGAGGAGACCGTCGATCTGCTGATCTACAGCGACGACGTGGACACCCGCCGGGCTGTCATCGACTCGGTGGGGCGGCGTCCCGGCAAGGGCCTGCCGGCCGTGCGGTGGACCGAGGCTGCCACCCGCGACGGAGCATTCACCAAGGTTCGCAACGGGGACTTCGCGCTGCTGATCCTCGACGGCGAGACGGCGAAGGCCGGCGGGATGGCGTTGGCACGGGAGCTCAAGAGCGAGATCTACGACTGCCCGCCCGCCATCATCCTCACCGCTCGGGCCGAGGACCGGTGGTTGGCGACATGGGCGGACGCCGACGCGATCGTGCCGGCACCCTACGATCCGATCGCGCTCCAGGAGGCCGTCGCGGGCCTGCTGCAGCAGCATGCGGGCGCGTCGCGATGACCGCAGAGGCCGAACGGCCGTGGCCGGACCTCCTGTCGCGCGTCATCGCCCGCGAGGACCTGTCCGCCGACGAGACGGCGTGGGCGATGGACCAGGTGATGACCGACCGCACCACGCCGGAGGTTCTGGCCGGGTTCCTCGTCGGGCTCGCCACGAAGGGGGAGACTGTCGCGGAGGTCCGCGGTCTGGCCGATGCGATGCTGACCCACTCCGTCCCCGTGGACGTGGACGGCTCCGACGCCGTCGACGTCGTCGGCACCGGGGGGGACCGGTTGCACACGGTGAACATCTCGACGATGGCCTCGCTCGTCGTCGCGGGTGCCGGCGTCGGCGTGGTCAAGCACGGCAACCGTGCGTCAAGTTCCTCGTCGGGCAGCGCCGACGTGCTGGAGGCGCTCGGCGTCGATCTCAACCTGCCCGTCGACGGCGTCGCCCGGGTCTACCGCGAGGTCGGCATCACGTTCTGCTTCGCCACCGTGTTCCACCCGTCGATGCGGTTCGCCGGACCGACCCGCCGGGAGCTCGCGGTGGCGACCGTGTTCAATATCCTCGGTCCCCTGACCAACCCGGCCCGCACGAGGGCCGGCGCCATCGGCGTAGCGCGCGCCTCCGCCGCGCCTCTGGTCGCCGGCGTGCTCGCCGCCCGAGGCGCCAGCGCGCTCGTCTTCCGGGGCCGCAACGGCCTGGACGAACTCTCTGCCACGGCGGTGAACGACGTCTGGGAGGTCCGGGACGGGCAGATCCACGAACACACGATCGACGCCGTCGCCCAGCTCGGCCTGGCTCCGGCGACGGTGGGCGACCTGCGGGGGCACGACGCCGGACACAACGCCGACGTCGCTCGCCGGCTCCTGGCCGGCGAGCGCGGCCCGGTGCGAGAGGCGGTGCTGCTCAACGCGGCCGCGGCCCTCGTCGCCCACGGCCGTCTCCCCGGTACCGGACCGGACGGTGGAGATCTGCTGACACGATTGCGCGCCGCACTCGAGCACGCCGCTCGTGCCGTGGACTCCGGTGCAGCCGCCGGCGTGCTCGATCGCTGGGTGCAGGCTACCCGCGGCTAGCTGCGCTGCGGGCGGGACGCTCGTTCCTCACGCCCACCCTCGCTGCGCCTTCGTCAGTCCCGGGTTGGTGGTCGGACTTCCTCAGCTGCGCTGCGGGCGGGACGCTCGTTCCTCACGCCCA
>Ga0079224_100015639_pt1 | contig 10631 bp, 8 predicted proteins | sample Stecom2015_FD_80414 | JGI IMG/M metagenome (GOLD analysis project Ga0079224, IMG submission 80414) | Agricultural soil microbial communities from Utah to study Nitrogen management - Steer compost 2015 | ecosystem: Environmental > Terrestrial > Soil > Agricultural land | place: USA: Utah...
CAAAGCAACAATCTTCATTTCTCCGTAATTGATACTGGAAAAGGTATATCAGAGGACAAACAACGCCTCATATTTGAAGCCTTTCGACAAGAGGACGGTTCAACGAGTCGAAAATATGGTGGAACAGGTCTGGGGCTTTCCATCTCTAAGGAGATCGCCTCGCTATTAGGCGGTCGAATCACGCTCGAAAGTTCACCTGAGCAAGGCAGTAATTTCACCCTGATTATTCCACATCGGAATTCGGCCTTCTTACCGGTCCCAAAAACGGACGGGCCCAAAACGAAAAGCAATCCCAAGCAGCCGAGCGTAATCACTACTCCGCCGCCGGAGATCAGCCCGCGCAGTCCCGAGGTCAGTGAGGGCAAATCCATTCTGATTATTGAGGATGACATAAATTTTGCCGAAATCCTGAATAATTTTGCGAAAAATTACGGTTTCGATGTTTGGAACGCACACGATGGCGTCTCAGGCATCCAACTGGCAAAGCAACATCAACCGAACGCTATTATTCTGGATGTCATGTTACCACTAGCCGACGGATGGGAAGTGCTCCGTAAACTCAAGGATGATCCACAAACCCGACACATTCCTATCCACATGATGTCTGCTGCAAACTTCGATAAGAAAGACATTTTGGAGGGTGGTGCAATCGGTTTCATGTCAAAACCGGTTACCGAGGACAGTATTGCGGAGGCTTTTCAAAACATCCAGCTGAACCTCGATCATACCATCAAAAAAATCCTCTTGATTGAAGACCAAGAACTTCAAAGCGACCACATCAAAAATGCATTCGCCGAACAGGACATTCATGTCATACAGGCATTTACAATGGAGTCTGGTTTAAAGAAGCTAGATGAAGAACCCCATATCGATTGTATTATATTGGACATCAAACTGCCAGATGGAAGCGGATTAGAGATGTTAGATAAAATCAAAGCAAACCCTAAATTTGAAAAGCTACCCGTGATTATCAACACAGCCTACGAGCTTAGCAGTGAGCAAACAGAACGTATTATGCGTCATACCCAATCGATGGTGTTGAAATCCAGTAAATCCAATAGCCGCTTAATTGATGAAGTGAATCTTTTTCTCAATAAACTTTCCACCCCCTCATACCATCCGGTGAAAAACCCTGAACAATTCAGCAATGTCCAATCTTCTACGAGCACCTTAGAAGGTAAAACGGTGCTGATCGCTGATGATGACATGCGAAACGTGTTCGCACTGACGGCATCGCTACAACAACACGATATGCAGATCGAGATCGCCAATAATGGGCTAGAGGCTTTACAGATCCTCCGTGAAAAAGACACACCTATCGACATCATTCTTATGGATATTATGATGCCCGAAATGGATGGATACGAGGCTATTCAGGAAATCCGTCAAGACAGTCGCTTCAAAGAAATCCCTATTATCGCCGTCACGGCGAAAGCAATGAAAGGCGACCGAGAAAAATCCATTGAATTGGGGGCTAATGATTACATCAGTAAACCCATTGATCTTGGTAAATTAATTTCGTTGATGCAAGTATGGCTCAGTTAAAAAAAATAACGGAAATTTCCTTCGAACAACTCCAAGAAATCGTAGTCGTGTTAAAGAACGTTTCCGATTACGATTTGTCTGGTTATACGCGTTCCTCATTGAAACGTCGCGTAGAACGCATTCTGAACCTAGAACAGATGGATATTGTCGATTTGAAAAACGCGTTGATTAATACCGAAGGGTTCAAACAGTATTTTGTTGAAGAAGTTACCGTAAACGTAACCGCCATGTTTAGGGATCCCGCCTTTTTCAACAAGCTAGCAACCGACATCATCCCCTATCTGCAAACATTTCCTAGATTAAAAGCTTGGTGTGCGGGATGCTCTACTGGCGAAGAGGTGTATTCAATTGCCATCTTATTACAAGAAAACAAGTTATACGAAAGAACGTTCATTTATGGTACTGATGTAAATAGCAAGGTGCTCGAGATTGCCAGGCGTGGGATATATCCACTCAGCAAATTGAAAGAATATACAGATAACTTTAATACATACAACTCCAAGGAGAGTCTATCGACTTATTATACTGCAGGGTACGACGGAGCGATTATCAATCACGACGTGCGACAAAACATTTTGTTTTCTACACACAATCTCGCTACCGATCACGTTTTTAACGAATTCCATTTGATTTTATGTAGAAACGTGTTGATTTATTTCGACATGGAGCTCCAAGAGCGTGTCATCAATTTATTTTATGAATCATTGGCGCTTTTCGGCTTCCTCTGCTTGGGCACGAAGGAAACGATTCTCCGCCAACCGGTTTTGGATAACTTCAAGGTTATTGACAAAGAACTGAACATTTATCAAAAAATTCGATAGCTATGAAACCGACTGCTCCTTTATTGGTGGCCATTGGAGGCTCAGCTGGCGCCTACGAACTGGTAGTGGCAATTTTAGAAAACCTCCCCACTTACTTCGATGCCGCTATCGTCATCGTGTTACACCGCAATTCAAAATACGAAACAAGAATCGAATCCAGTCTGTCGGACCGATTTGGCAGGGAAATACGTGCTATACGTGATAAGATGCCTATTTTAACCAATGAGATTTATTTTGCGCCTCCTGGATATCACACTTTGGTGGAACCCGATTTTATATTTTCGCTTGACGTCTCGGACCCCGTACAGTACTCGCGTCCTTCAATAGATGTCTTTTTTGAGTCCGTAGCTGATGTCTATCAAGATCGATGTGTGGCTCTATTGCTTTCTGGCGCGAATAAGGACGGAGCGAATGGATTTCGCGCCCTGATTCGTCATGGCGCCTCTTGTTACGTACAGCAACCCGGAGAAGCATTGATAAGTACCATGCCCCAAGCGGGATTAGATGTGCATTCAAAGGTCGTTCCTTGGAACCACCAAGAAATCATTAACTTCTTTCGAAATAATCTGAAAACAGAAACGCATGAAAACGATTAACATACTAATCTTAGATGATAAAGAAGAGAATATCATTAGTCTTCACGCGTTACTCCGCGACATTGAAGGAGTAAATATTATTAACGCAACAGATCCGAATAAAGCGTTAAAGATATGCTGGAACGACAATATATCTATTGCACTGGTTGATGTGCAAATGCCTGAAATCAATGGCTTCGAGTTTGTTTCTCTATTAAAATCTAATCCAAAAACAAGTCATATTATGGTGATTATGGTCACCGCGATATCAAAAGAGGACAAATATCTACTTCAAGGACTGCAGAGTGGAGCAGTCGATTATCTGTACAAGCCACTTAATCCCGACATCACCATTGCGAAGGTCAAATCGTTCGTACAGCAAATTTGGATTCAAAATGAGCTCATCCAAAAAAACAAAGAGCTTGAAGAATCCAAAATTGCTTTGCTGAAAGCAAACCAAGAGGCCATTCAGGCAAGAAAATCTAAAGAGATCTTTTTAGCCAACATGAGTCATGAGATTCGCACCCCGATCAACGGGATCATGGGCGTTATGCACATGTTCAAAGGCTCAGACTTGAATGAAGAACAGCACAATTGGCTTAAACATCTCGATAATGCCTCTCAATCGTTACTAATGATTATTAACGACATCTTGGATTTATCACGAATAGATTCTGGATTGCTCAAGATAAAGGTAGACGATTTTAATTTGGAAAAAATGGTGGATGACCTCAACCGAATCTATCATGCCAAAGCGAGTCAAAAAGGCTTGGCCTTTAATATCCAAGTGGACGAGAGAATCCCCGAATACTTACGTTATGATTCCCTTCGTTTACAGCAAATCATCAGCAACTTCATATCGAACAGCCTAAAATTCACGGAAAAAGGGCATATCACACTATCCATAGACCAGCTACAACAAAAAGATTATCGCCATAAATTGCGTTTCTCGATTCGCGACACCGGTATCGGCATCAAGCCAGAAGCGGTAGAGAAAATCTTCTTAGCTTTTGAGCAAGCGGATGACGGTATCACTAAGAAATTTGGCGGTACGGGCCTCGGCTTAGCCATTGTAAAGCGGCTAGCTGACTTATTGTCGGGCCGGGTCGGTGCGCAGAGCGAGTATGGAAAGGGGTCCGAGTTCTTTTACGAAGGATGGTTTGAGGAGACGGAGTACAAGGAAGACAATACGGATAATTCACCGTTGACCTACAACCATTTCCCTAAGTTGAAAAATTTATCCGTTTTAATAGCGGAGGACAATGAACTTAACTCGTTTATGCTCGCTCATATGCTGCATAGCTGGAATTGCCGGGTAGATGTCGTAAAAAACGGGAAATTGGCGGTGGAGAAAGCCGAGAAACAGCATTATGACCTTATACTGATGGACACACATATGCCGGTAATGAGTGGGTTCGAGGCCATAAAAAAGATCCGTAGTCACAGCGAAGAGCAAGCACACCACACCCCCATCATTACCATCTCCGCATCGGTTTTGGAGCATGAGCAAGCAGCTGCATTTCAGGTCGGGGCAGACGGTGTCATTGGTAAACCCTTTGACCCCATCGAACTCTACGAGAAAATTATACAAGTGACCCGTGACCAAGGCCTGGAGAATAAATAACCCGCCACTCCAAGTCATTCAAGGCATATCAAGCGTTGATAGCAGCCCGTGAAAAACCGCCCGTAGAGCCCAGACATCTAAAAAAAATTGCGTATATTCGTCCTGTTTTCAAAACAAAAACCCGAGATGGATAAGGTATAGAAGAATCTACCGATCAGCCGAGTGTTAGAATAGCAATGATGCGCTAAACGACCTGACCGATAAGATCGAACGAACTTATCCAAACAGGGACAATAATTAAAGTACGTTTTAAAATTTATTCAAAAGCTATGAAGAAATTATTTTTTGTTCCTGCCTTTTTACTAGCTGTAGGAATTACTTCATGTGGTAACAATGCAGAGAACAACGATGCGAACACTTCCACTGAATCACAAGCAACGACCGAAGAAACAACCGTTGATGTAGAAACGGTCCCTGGCATAGAGGACGTCACTCTTTCTAATACGTGGGTCGTCGAAGGGAACGATCAAATGCAGTTTGATGTAAATTTAATTCGCGTAAAAGCGGGCGAGCCAGTAGAAATCACGTTGAAAAACGTCGGTTCCATGCCAATAGAATCAATGGGACACAACTTGGTAATTCTAACGCCAGGAACTGACATTGCGACCTTCGGTGGCGAAGCTACTGCTGCTGCAGATAATGAATACATTCCAAAATCCGCACTTTCATCAATCGTAGAGCACACGAAGCTGTTAGGACCCGGTGAAGAGGATAAAATCACAGTTACGTTAGATAAAGGTGTGTACCCTTATCTTTGTAGCTTCCCTGGACACTTCGGCATCATGCAAGGTAAAATTGTTGCTGAATAGTTATCATTTTATTCAGTTTATAGACAAGGCTCTAACAGTGGTTAGGGCCTTTCTTGTTTTCGTATAGGAGATGCGGCAAACCTTACGCCTTCACTTGATCAAGGGTTTCGTCTTTCTCTTCACCTAGCGGCGGTGTACGCTATTTATTTTAAAAACGCTTAGTCGCACGCGCGCTCATCCTCTGATTCGGCTAGATTGCTGCTTTTTATCCTCTCGAAATCAACTGGAGGAAAAGTGACAAAATGTGATTCCCCTTAATTTGTATCTCCTTGTGTGTAATGGGGGATTTAATGTATATTTGCTTAAACAATAAAACAAAATTCTATGCAATACGACGTAATCGTGATCGGAAGTGGTCCTGGTGGTTATGTAGCAGCAATCCGTTGTGCACAGCTGGGCTTAAAAACCGCAGTGATCGAAAAATATAACACATTTGGTGGCACCTGTTTGAACGTAGGTTGCATCCCTTCAAAAGCTCTACTAGATTCGTCAGAACATTTTCATAACGCGTCTAAGCATTTTGAGGAGCACGGCATCAGTTTGAGCAACCTTAAAGTGGATATAAAAAAGATGATTAGCCGTAAAAACGAGGTCATCTCACAAAACACAGCAGGCATCTCTTTCTTATTCAAAAAGAATAAAATTGACAGCTTTCAAGGAGTCGGTTCATTCATCGATAAAAACACGGTTAAGGTGACTGCTGAAGACGGAAAAGCCCAGGAATTAAAAGGCAAAAACATCATCATAGCGACAGGATCTAAGCCGACCGCACTCCCGTTTTTACCTGTGGACAAAAAGCGGATCATCACATCTACCGAAGCGTTGAACCTATCCGAAGTGCCAAAACACTTGATCGTTATTGGCGGAGGAGTGATTGGCTTGGAGTTGGGCTCTGTTTATGCTCGGCTTGGTGCAAAAGTCACTGTAGTGGAATACGCTAAGTCGATCATTTCGACTATGGATGCTGGTCTCGGCAAGGAATTACAACGCGTTTTAAAGAAAAACCTCAGCATGGAGTTTTTGCTCAGTCATAAAGTTACTGGCGCAAACGTAAAAGGGAAAAAAGTCACCGTTGAGGCAGAAGACAGTAAAGGCAACCCGGTAACAGTAGAAGGAGATTATTGTATCGTCGCTGTTGGAAGAACGGCTTATACGACGGATTTAGGTTTGGAAAACATCGGCATTAAAACCGAAGAACGTGGTAATAAAATCCCGGTCAATGAGCACATGGAAACGACTGTTCCGGGCATTTATGCAATAGGAGACGTAGTTAAAGGTGCGATGCTTGCTCATAAGGCCGAGGACGAAGGAGTCTACGTCGCCGAACATATTCTTGGGCAAAAGCCACACATCGATTACAATCTCATTCCTGGCGTAGTTTATACCTGGCCTGAGGTGGCCTCGGTAGGCAAGACCGAAGATCAACTGAAAGAAGAAGGCAAAAAATATAAAGCCGGCAGCTTTTCTTTTAAAGCATCTGGACGAGCGAAAGCCTCTGGTGATACGGACGGATTTGTTAAAGTGCTAGCCGATGCCCAAACCGATGAGGTATTAGGCGTTCACATGATTGGGCCGCGTGCAGCCGATATGATTTCCGAGGCAGTCGTCGCAATGGAATATCGTGCTTCAGCTGAAGACATAAGCAGAATCTGCCATGCGCACCCCACATTTACCGAAGCGATCAAAGAAGCCGCGCTTGCAGCCACGGCGAATCGCGCTATACACGCCTAAGCAACAAGAGGTGAGCACATTGCTCACCTCTTGTTTTTACCATATCAAGAAACACACCATTAACCCAAACCTTCAATAATTTTACGTTATGAACTTTCACACCCGTAAATGGGTAAAACCCGAAGATCTTAACCCCAATGGCACTTTATTTGGCGGCACGCTACTCAGATGGATAGATGAGGAAGCCGTCATTTATGCAATCGTACAATTGGGAAATCCGCTAGTCGTCACCAAATTTATTTCCGAGATCAATTTTGTAAGTTCCGCCAGACAGGGCGACATTATTGAATTAGGAATCAAAGCGACGGAGTTTGGTAGAACATCGATTACCATGCGATGTGAAGTCCGCAATAAGATTACCAGAAAGACCATTCTTTCCATTGACAAACTGGTCTTCGTCAACTTAGACCAGGATGGCAACCCCGTTCCGCACGGCAAGACCGAAATCACGTACGCTTATATGAGCGTCAACGCCAATGTCAAAAAGAATACGGGCCCAGAAAAAGCCTAACTCGTCTTATGATTGGCAATAAGTTTTTTCAAGTCGCGTTCTACCCAGAAAGAAATAATTGGAAATAAGCTCAAAATGAAATATTTGAGTACTCTATTGATTTTCCAATTATAGGTTTGCCAACACGCAATCAGTAAAACAACAAATAAAACGACTAAGAAGCCGTGAATTGATCCCGCAATACGAACGGCCTCGGGCACATCGGCCAAGTATTTCAGCGGCATGGCCACAAAAAACAACAATATCGTCGAAATGGCTTCCCAAAGTGCAATTTGTTGAAAAATCCTGAGCATAGTATGAGCATTTGTTTGCGCAAAATAACATAAAAGACCGGGGCGAATGAAATATATCTCCGGGAAGTGACTCCCGAATGACAGAACGAAGAGGCTTTTATGACCACCGGGTCTTGTTGCCTACCAAATGTATCAAGTGCTAATCAGACAAAACGAATATTATGCTTTTTTATCCCACACTACTTCAAGTGGAATTCTAGCACCGCCCCCCTATTCCGACGACTTAAATCCGTACCAACAAATCAGAATCTATCGTTCACAAAATCGAGGTTTAGCGAAGTACTGAATACCGCTTAAGCGAAAAATAGATACGCAGAGAGAAAGAATCGATTCCCAAAAAAAAATGTGTATTTTTGAAGAACTAGAAATTGTACATATAACGACAACTAACTCTTATGAATTACGACATTATAGTTATCGGTAGTGGTCCTGGTGGTTATGTAGCCGCAATCAGAGCGTCTCAATTAGGATTCAAGACAGCAATCATTGAACGCGAAGCTTTAGGCGGAATATGTCTCAACTGGGGTTGTATCCCAACCAAAGCCTTATTAAAAAGCGCGCAGGTTTTCGAATATTTAAATCACGCAGCAGACTACGGCATCAAGGTGAACGGAGGAGAAGCAGACTTCGGTGCAATCGTCAAACGGAGTCGTGGCGTAGCTGACGGTATGAGCAAGGGCATCCAGTTCTTAATGAAGAAGAATAAGATTGATGTGATAATGGGAACTGCAACGATTCAAAAAGGCGGGAAGATTGCAGTTAAATCAGATGATGGCTCGACTAAAGAATACCAAGCCAAGCATACTATTTTAGCTACAGGAGCTCGATCCAGAGAACTTCCTAATCTTCCTCAAGATGGAAAGAAAATCATCGGATATCGCCAAGCCATGAATCTACCTAAACAACCCAAGTCGATGGTGGTCGTGGGGTCAGGCGCTATAGGTGTTGAATTTGCATATTTCTATAGTGCCATTGGCACTAAAGTAACCATTGTCGAATTTATGGATCGCATTGTACCCGTAGAAGACGAAGATGTATCCAAGCAACTTGAAAAATCACTTAAAAAGGCGGGCATCAACATCATGACAAAGTCTGAGGTGGAATCCGTCGACACGAAAGGTGACGCATGCTCGGTAAACATTAAAACCGCAAAAGGCAACGAAAAAATTGAAGCAGAGATCGTACTTTCCGCAGTTGGCATCACGCCCAACATTGAAAACCTTGGTTTGGAACAAGTAGGTGTCAAGACCGAAAAAGGACGAGTAATTGTGGATGATTTTTACAAAACGAATGTGGACGGTGTCTATGCGATCGGTGATATTGTAAAGGGCCAAGCGCTAGCGCACGTCGCTTCTGCAGAAGCCATCACTTGTGTTGAGAAAATAAAAGGACTATCGGTCGACCCTATTGATTATAACAACATCCCAGGGTGTACGTATTGTTCTCCTGAGGTAGCGTCCGTAGGATATACCGAAAAAGCTGCGAAAGAAGCTGGCTATGAAGTAAAAGTGGGCAAATTCCCTTTCTCCGCATCCGGGAAGGCCTCTGCCGCTGGCGCTAAAGATGGCTTCGTCAAAGTTGTGTTCGACGCGAAATATGGCGAATTCTTAGGTGCACACCTGATTGGCGCTAACGTAACGGAAATGATTGCAGAAGTCGTTGTTGCCCGCAAGTTGGAGACAACGGGACATGAGGTTCTTAAAGCAGTACACCCCCACCCTACCATGAGCGAAGCGATTATGGAAGCGGTAGCAGATGCGTACGGGGAAGTGATACACTTATAACAGCAAAAGTTCGCACGACACACCGTGCAAATACACATCACAACGCACCGCGATCATCGTCACGGTGCGTTGTCATTTTTACGTTTCACACTGCTGTGCTTTTTTTTCCAGATTCGCTCAGCCCATCTTCCTACGAACCAAAACGATATGGCCAGCAGTAGGAAGAATATTGTCCGATTCAAATTATCCCAAAGATATTCGACAAAGCGTGTGTATAGATTTAAAATAAAGAAAACGAAGCCGATATCCCGACTCACATGATCCTTCGTCTTCATGCCATACCACGCTAACCCGAGAGAAATGATAATGCCCAGTACGCCCCAATAAAAAATTTCATATTGGCGCACCCCTGACCAACTATCCCAGTCACTATAGTTGCCGAAAATGGACAACAGCCATAAGGCAATCATCGTATAAAGTAACCCTACCACAAACGATATAGACGTAAAACCTTGTATACGTCTTATCTGGGGTTGTATAAACACGGCAAACAGCGTCAAAATGACACCAAATATGGTGAATCTAAGCGGATAGTTCATCCCCCAGAATCTGAAGCCCCAGTTGCTGTGATACGCTGTCTCTGTAGCGAACCAAATGCCCAGTGCAACCAACATAAATACCCAAAGCAGTTTCGATCTCAATCGAACAGATAAAATGCCGTATACCACAATGGAGAGGAGGAACAATAAAGTGTAGTGGCTATTCTCACGGCTCAGTACCTGTCCTAGAAACCCGATAGCGGCAGCTGTGGAGAATGCGCCAGCTAACATAAGGGTCTCACTAGAAAAAGTCCGATCAGGATGCTTCGTTTTATTACGAAAGCCTAAATAATAAAACAGGATTGCTAAACCTGAAAAAGAAAGGCAAAACACGACATTCGGTGTTTCGTAAAACCGCTCAATCAACGTGGTTAAGTAATCGTCAGAAAAAAGAGATAC
>Ga0079224_100015640_pt1 | contig 10630 bp, 9 predicted proteins | sample Stecom2015_FD_80414 | JGI IMG/M metagenome (GOLD analysis project Ga0079224, IMG submission 80414) | Agricultural soil microbial communities from Utah to study Nitrogen management - Steer compost 2015 | ecosystem: Environmental > Terrestrial > Soil > Agricultural land | place: USA: Utah...
GCCGGGCCGCGGGTGCTGGAGCACATGGTCGACACGGTTCTGTACTTCGAGGGTGACCGCTCCAGCCGCTTCCGGTTGGTCAGGGCGGTGAAGAACCGCTTCGGTGCCGCCAACGAGATCGGCGTGTTCGCCATGACCGACCGCGGCGTGCGCGACGTCGCCAACCCCTCGGCGATCTTCCTCAGTCGCAATGCCGAGCCGGCTCCCGGCAGCGTGGCGTTCGCCACCTGGGAGGGCACGAGGCCGCTGCTCGTCGAGGTCCAGGCACTGGTGGACCGAAGCGGCCTGGCCAATCCCCGGCGCCTGGCCCTCGGCTTCGACCAGAACCGCCTCAGCATGCTGCTGGCGGTGCTCCACCGCCATGCCGGCTACGGCTTCGCCGACCAGGACGTGTTCGTCAACCTCGTCGGCGGGGTGCGGATCACGGAGCCGGGCGCAGACCTCGCCGTGCTGCTGGCCGCGTTGTCCAGTTTCGCCGGCCGCGCCTTGCCGCACGAGCTCGTGGTGTTCGGCGAGGTGGGATTGTCGGGCGAGTTGCGGCCGGTGCAGGGCGGCCTCGAGCGTCTGCGCGAGGCGCGCAAGCTGGGGTTCGCGCGCGCGATCGTGCCCGAGGCGAACCGGACCGGGACCCGGGGCCTCGGCCTGGAGGTATTCGCGGTGCCGCGCCTTTCCGACGCCCTGGCCAGGCTCGATTTCTGATCGGCCCTGGCCCGGATATTTCACCGGTCGCTAGCGCTCTGTCCCGTAAATTTGTCGCATGAATATCGTGCGGGACAGGACGCTAGAGCGATACCACCCGAACCAGCACGACCGAGATGTTGTCGGGCCCGCCATTGTGGTTGGCCAGATCGATCAGGTCCTCGACAGCCTCCGGCAGTTCGCTGCCGCCCAGGTCGACCCGTTCGGCGATCTCGTCATCGCCGACGGCGTCGGTGAGCCCGTCGGAGGCCAGCAGGTAGACGTCGCCGGCGGCGAGCTTGGCCGAGATGACGTCCGGTTCGATGACAGCGTCCACGCCCAGCGCCTTGAGCAGCAGGTTCCAGCCGTAGCCGCCGCGGGCTTCCTCGGCGGAGATCAGGCCCTGTCGCACGGATTCCTGTGCGTGGGTATGATCGCTGGTCAGCAACTGCAGGGCGCCGCGCCGGTGGCGGTAGAGCCTGGAATCACCAAGGTGAACGGCGCACAGCCCCTCGCGGTCGAAGTGGGCCGCGATCACCGTGGCGCCCATGCCCTGGAACTCCGGCTTGTTCTTCGACAGCGTGTAGATCTGTTCGTTGGCAGTCGACACCGCGGCCACCAGGTTGTCGCTGCGCCTCGAGCCGGTAATGCCGGCCCCGGCGCCGGTGCGGCTGCACAGTTCGAGCCACTCATCGCCGATGGTATCGACGGCGATCTGGCTGGCCACGTCCCCCGCCTTGTGGCCGCCCATGCCGTCGGAGAGGATGACCAGGTCGAAACCGGGGAGGATTCGCACGTGGTCCTCGTTGCGCGCACGTACTCGGCCCCGGTCGGAGCCGCAGGCCATGTCGATGACGATTCCGGCGGACACGCTAGCCGCCGCGCCCGCCGCTGCCGGTTCGACTAGACGTCCCGCAGCAGTTCATTGATGCCGACCTTGGCGCGGGTCTTCTCGTCCACCTGCTTGACGATGACCGCGCAATACAGGCTGTGCGAGCCGTCGGCCGCCGGCATCGACCCGGACACCACCACCGAGCCGGGCGGCACGGCGCCGTAGGTGACCTCCCCCGTCTCGCGGTTGAGTATCCGTGTGCTCTGGCCAATGAAAACGCCCATGGAGATCACCGAACCGGCCCCGACCACGACGCCCTCGACCACCTCGCTGCGGGCCCCGATGAAGCAGTCGTCCTCGATGATGGTGGGCCCGGCTTGTAGCGGTTCCAGCACGCCGCCGATACCGACGCCGCCGGACAGGTGCACGTTGCGGCCGATCTGGGCGCATGAACCCACCGTCGCCCAGGTGTCGACCATGGTGCCCTCGCCGACGTAAGCGCCGATGTTCACGTAGCTCGGCATCAGCACCACCCCGGGGGCGATGTATGCACCGCGACGGACGTTCGCAGGCGGCACCACGCGAAAGCCACCCGCAGCGAAATCGCCGGAGCCGTAGTCGGCGAACTTGCACTCGACCTTGTCGAAGTAGTTGGTGTAGCCGTCGCGCACGACCCGGTTCGGCGAGATCCGGAACGACAGCAGCACCGCCTTCTTCAGCCACTGGTTGACGAGCCACTCGCCGTCGCGCTGGTCGGCCACGCGCTCCTTGCCGGTGTCGAGCAGTTCGATCGCTGCCTCCACCGCCTCGCGCACCTCGGCGGCGACGTTGCGCGGGGTGATGTCGGCGCGGTTCTCGAAAGCCGATTCGATGATGTCCTTGAGATCTGCCATGAGCGAGCGTCTGGTTCGGTTGCGCGGCAGCCGCGGGGAGCGCGGCCGGTTGAATCGGCGAGTATAGAGAACGCCGCCGCGGCGGCCAACCAGGGCAGCGGGAACAGGCCCTAGCCCGGCGGCGCCGCGTCGTCGACCAGGCGGACGATATGGTTCTTCAGGCAGGCGAGCTGTTCGTCGTCCGTCACCGGCTCGCCGTCACGGTTGGTGATCAGGAAAATGTCCTCGACCCGCTCGCCGAAGGTGCTGATACGCGCCGAGATCAGCTCCACCTTGCAGTCGATCAGGCCCGCGGCGATCACGTGCAGCAGGCCCGGGCGGTCGCGGGTGACCAGTTCCATGGTGGAGTAGTTGCCCGACGGGTGGGTTTGCACCGATACCGACGTCGGAGTCCGGAAATGCTTGAGCGCCCGCGGCACGCGCCTGGGCGGCGGCGCCGCGCCGCTCCCCGGGTGCAGGATCTTCTCGCGCAGGTTGCGGGCGAGGAGCTGCAGCGCTGCGCCGCGAGTCTCGGCGCTGCCGTCGATCAGCACCAGGAACACGAGCAGCACCATCCCCGAGGTCATGCGATGCACGCGGGCATCGGCGATTGACAGGCGCGAGCGCTCGAAGGCGCCCGCGACGTTGGCGAAAAGCTGCCCCGTGTACGGTGCCAGCACCACGAACTGCAGCGCCTCCAGGCGCGCGAGGTGGCGCACCTCCACCACCGGGATCTCGCTGGCGCGCGCGTTCATGAGAACCTCGCCGTGCCAGCCGATGGTGTCGGGGTCGTTGCGCACGAAGTAGTCGTCGTCGAGTTGCGCCCAGAAAGCCTCCACCGCCTTGCGATTGCGCGACGCCTGGGGCATGGTGCGCAGCACGTCGCGCTTGATGTCGCGGATCTGCTCCTCGAGATCGACCGGCTGGCCGAGGCCGAGCTGCAGGGCGCGGCGGGTGGCGCGGTAAAGGTCGTACAGGAGCTGACCCTTCCAGGTATTCCACACGTGGGGGCTGGTGCCGCGGATGTCGGCGATGGTGAGCAGGTACAGGTTGTCGAGGTGTTCCTGGTCGCCGACCTGCGAGGCGAAGCGGTTGATGACGTCAGGATCCGTGATGTCCTGCTTCTGCGCGGTCCATGACATCAGCAGGTGATGGCGCACCAGCCAGGCGACGAAGCGCGCGTCGTAGTCGGACATGTCGTGCTGCTTGCAGATCCGGTAGGCGTCCTTCTCGCCGAGTTCGGAGTGATCGCCGCCGCGGCCCTTGGCGATGTCGTGGAACAGCCCGGCGAGGTAGAGCCTGAAGGGCTTGAACAGGTTGGCGATGATCTCGCTGGCGAGCGGGAACTCGTGGCGGTGTTTCGCCACCGCGAAGCGCCTCAGGTTGCGCACCACGAACAGCAGGTGGGCGTCGACGGTGTAGACGTGGAACAGGTCGTGCTGCATCTGTCCAACGACGCGCCCGAATTCCGGCAGGTAGGCGCCGAGCACGCCGTAGTTGTTCATGGTGCGCAGGGTGTGGGTCAGTCCCTCGCTGTGGCGGAAGATCTCCATGAACAGGCTGGTGCAGCGAATGTCGCGCCGGAACTCGCCGTTGATGCGCTCGAGGTTGGCGCGCACCTGGCGGATGGTCTGCGCGCGCACGCCCTTGAGCGCCGGGTTCTGCTGCAGGATCTGGAACAGCTCCAGCAGGGCGAACGGCCAGCGTTCGAACACGCGCTCGGAGTTGACCTCGAGGAAGCCGTCGACGCTGCGAAAGCGCCGGTTGATCTGCACCACTTCGCTGCGCTCCTGCTTCAGTATCGCCTCCTGGAAATGCTGCAGCAGGATCTCGTTGAGCAGGTGCAGTTCCTTGATCGTGCGGTAGTAGCGCTTCATGAGCTGCTCCACCGCCAGGTTGCCTGGCTTGTCGGTGTAACCCCACTGGCGCGCGATCTCGCGCTGGTAGTCGAACAGCAGCCGGTCCTCGCGGCGGCCGGCCATCCAGTGCAGGCTGGCGCGCAGGCGCCAGATGAAATTGCGGTTGCGCACCAGGCTGCGGTACTCGTCGGCGGTGAGGAATCGGCGCTCGACCAGCTCGCGAAAGCCCCCGGTACCGAAATAGCGCTGGGTCACCCACTGGATCATCTGGATGTCGCGCAGCCCGCCCGGCCCTTCCTTGACCTGCGGCTCGAGGTTGTAGGCGGTGTCCTCGAAGCGCGCGTAACGGGCCTGCTGCTCGCGCCATTTCTCCGCGAAGTATTTCCTTACCGGCCAGATCCGGTCGGGCCCGATGCGCGCCATGAGCTGGGGGTGCAGTGACTTGTCGCCGCACACGTGGCGGCTTTCCATGAGATTGGTGACGACGGTCAGATCGTCGCGCGCCTCGGCCACGCATTGCTTGAGGTTGCGCACGCTGTGACCGACCTCGAGCCCGATGTCCCACAGAAGGCGCACCAGGTGCCCGGCGAACTCGGCGGTCTGGTCGTTGACCCGGCTCGGCAGCAGGACCAGCACGTCGATGTCGGAGTAGGGATGCAATTCGCCTCGCCCGTAGCCGCCGACCGCCACCAGCGAGGCGCCGGCCCGCCCCGGGAAATCGCGCTCGGTCACCTCCCAGGCCACCTCGAGGAGGCGGTCGACCAGCCACGTGTAGTGCGCCACCTCGACGGCGGGCGAGCCGCCCTCCAGGTGGAACTCGTGGAGCAGGTCCCGGCCGTGCTGCAGGGCTTCCTTGAATACCCGGACGGGCGTCGCGGCGGACCGGGCGTGCTCGCGCAGGCGATGCGTGTCGAGCAGGTCGCGGCGGGCGAGTCGCGCGCTCACCGCGGCTTCCGGCGAACCCCGCCGCCGGCCGGTCTCAGAGCGCGCCCCCCGAGGGCAGCGTGAGCACCTCGAAACCGTCCGCGGTGACGGCGATGGTGTGCTCCCACTGGGCGCTCAGGCTGTGGTCACGAGTGACCACGGTCCAGCCGTCGGACAGCAGCCGGGTTTCCTTGCGGCCGGCATTGATCATCGGTTCGACGGTGAAAGTCATGCCCTCGACCAGGGCCATGCCCGTGCCGGCCGTGCCATAGTGCAGCACCTGCGGGTCCTCGTGGAATCCCAGGCCGATGCCGTGCCCGCAGTACTCGCGCACCACCGAGAACCCGGCGGCCTCGGCGTGGGTCTGGATGGCGTGGCCGATGTCCCCCAGGCGGGCGCCGGGGCGGACCTGCTCGATGCCGAGCTTCATCGACTCGTAGCAGGTTTCGATGAGCCTGGCGGCGCGGATCGAGGGCTGTCCGACGGCGTACATGCGGCTGGTGTCGCCGTGGTAGCCGTCCTTGATGACTGTGATGTCGATATTGATGATGTCGCCGTTCTTGAGCTTCTTGTCCCCCGGAATGCCATGACAGATGACGTGGTTCACCGAGGTGCAGATCGACTTGGGAAAGCCGCGGTAGTTCAGCGGCGCTGGAATCGCCTCGAGATCCTCGACGATGAACCGGTGGCAGATGGCGTCGAGTTCGCCGGTTGTCACGCCGGCGGTCACGTGGGGCCCGATCATGTCGAGAACGCTCGCCGCGAGGCGGCCGGCAACGCGCATCTTCTCGATTTCCTCGGGAGTCTTGATGGTCATGGGAAGCGCCATGGTCGTTTCAGTCCGGGGTTCAGGCGACCGCCCGGCCGCCTTCGAAGGCCGCGCAGTGTACCTGCAACCGCTCGAGAATTTAACGCCCCGTCGACAAGTACGGGGCACGCCGGGTCCGCCCCGGGGGAGCATTGCCACTGGAGGAGCGCGCCGCCCTCTGGTAAAATCGCGCGCCCCGCGCCGTGCAAGGCCGCCGAACCAGGCCGCCTTGCGCCGGCAGCGGGGTAACCTTACCCATCTCGCGTACGGCCAATCAAGGACCTGTCCGGGTGCCCTTCGGGGTTGGCAGGTCGCGCCGTGCCAGGCAACCAACCCGAACGGAGATCATTCGATGGCAGAGTATACGATGCGCGCGCTGCTCGAGGCCGGCGTTCATTTCGGCCACCAGACGCGTTACTGGTCGCCGAAGATGAAGCCTTACATCTACGGCAGCCGCAACAAGATCCACATCATCAACCTCGAGCACACGCTGCCGCTTTACCAGGAGGCGATGAACTACCTGGGCAAGGTGGCCTCGGCGCGCGGCACCGTGCTGTTCGTGAGCACCAAGCGCCAGGCCAGCCGGCTGGTCGAGGAGCAGGCCCAGCGCTGCGGCACCCCCTACGTGAACCACCGCTGGCTCGGGGGAATGCTGACAAATTTCAAGACCGTCCGCAAATCCGTCGCCCGCCTCAAGGAACTCGACGAGCTCAAGGAAACCGGCGGCTATTCCCGCCTCGGCAAGAAGGAGGGCCTGCGCCTGGAGCGCGAGCGGCTCAAGCTGGAGCGATCGCTGGCCGGAATCCGGGACATGAACGGGCTGCCCGACGCCCTGTTCGTGATCGACGTCGATCACGAGTACATCGCGGTCAAGGAAGCCAACAAGCTCGGCATTCCCGTCGTGGCCGTGGTCGATACCAACAGCTCCCCCGACGGCGTGGATTACGTGATTCCCGGCAACGACGACGCCATTCGCGCCATTCGCATGTACCTGAGCGGCGCGGCGGACGCCATCATCGAGGGCCGCCAGTCGGCCCAGGTGGTCATCCCCGGCGACGAGGACGACTACATCGAGGTCGACGAGACGGCGACCGAGGCCCCTGCACAAGCGGCCGAAGGCGACGGCAATCCGGCGGAGCAGGCCCTCGGGCAGGGCTGAGCACGGCGCCGAAGGGCCGCGCGGACCGGGCGCGGCCCATTACCGCGCGACCGAGCCGGCGATGCCCCGGCGAGCTTCGGCGCGCGAGTCCGGCGCGCCCCAATCCACAGGTTTCGAGGTAACAGCAGCATGGCAGTAACGGCAAGCATGGTGAAGGAACTCCGCGAGCGCACCGGCGCGGGGATGATGGAATGCAAGAAGGCGCTGACCGAGACCGGCGGCGACCAGGATGCGGCGGTGGAGCTCTTGCGCAAGAAGGGTGCTGCCAGCGCCGACAAGAAGGCCTCCCGCGTCGCCGCGGAGGGGGCCATCGTGCAGCGCTTCGCCGAAGACAGTCGCCGCGCGGTGATGGTCGAGGTCAATTCGGAGACCGATTTCGTCGCCAAGGGCGAGGCCTTCAACGAGTTTTCCGATGCCGTGGCCGCGCGGATTCTCGCCAGCGATCCCGCCGATGTCGACGCGCTGATGGCACTGCCGCTCGCCGACGGCGGCGAGTCGGTCGAGACGGTGCGCAAGGACCTCGTCGGCGGCAAGATCGGCGAGAACATCTCGGTGCGCCGCTTCATCGCGATGAACGCCGGCGATGGCGAGGTGCTGGCGGGTTACCTGCACGGCAACCGGATCGGCGTCCTCGTCCACCTCGCCGGCGGCGACGAGACCTTGGCCCGCGACATCGCCATGCACGTTGCCGCCTCGCGCCCGGTGAGCGTGGACGAGAGCGGCATGCCGGCCGACCTCGTCGCCCGCGAGCGGGAGATCTTCCTCGAGCAGGCCCGCGCCAGCGGCAAGCCCGAGAACATCATGGAGAAAATGGTGGAGGGGCGTGTGCGCAAGTTCCTTGCCGAGAACACTCTCGTCGGTCAGCCGTTCGTCAAGGATCCCGACCAGACGGTCGGGCAGCTCCTGAAGGCTGCCGGCGCCGCCGTGCGCGGATTCGTCCGCTACGAGGTGGGCGAGGGCATCGAAAAACGCAGCGACGATTTCGTCGCCGAGGTCATGGCCCAGGCCAAGGGCGGTTGACGGCGCCGCCGCGGAGACAAGCGTCCGTGAGCCCAGGGCCTGTCTACGGCCGCATCCTGCTCAAGCTCAGCGGCGAAGCCATCGGCGGCGAGCGCGGAGAGGGCTTCGACGGGCCGAGCCTGCGGCGGCTGGCGGCCGACGTGCACGCCCTGGTGGACATGGGCGTCGAGGTCGCGGTGGTCGTCGGCGGCGGCAACTTCTTCCGCGGCATGAACTCGCCCCTGCCCGGATGCGACCGTGTCTCGGCCGACCACATCGGCATGCTGGCCACGGTGATGAACGCGCTCGCGCTCGGCCACGCCCTTCGCGAACGCGGCGCCACGGCCCGCGTGTTGTCTGCCTTTCCGGTCGGCGCCCTGGTCGAGGCCTACAGCGTCGATGCGGCCACCGCCGCGCTGTCGAGGGGCAACGTCGTCGTCCTCGGCGGCGGTACCGGCAACCCGCTGTTCACCACCGACACCGCCGCCGCCCTGCGCGCGGTCGAATGCGGCTGCCAGGTGCTGGTCAAGGCCACCGGCGTGGACGGCGTCTACGACCAGGACCCGAAGAAAAACCCCGCCGCGAAACGCTATACTTCGCTGAGTTTCGACGAGGTGATCGCCAGGCGCCTGGCGGTCATGGATACTAGCGCCTTCACCCTGTGCCGCGACGCCTCCCTGCCGATACGTGTGCTCGACGTCAACCGCCCGAACGCGCTCTGCAACGCGGTCACGGGAATCGACGAAGGGACGCTGATCAGCTAGTCTCCCGGAAGGGGAGCCGTGGCGTGCCGGCCGACATGCAGCAATGGTATAGTCAACGATGATCGAAGATATCTACAAGGACGCCCAAAGCAGGATGAAGAAAACCGTCGAGACCGTGCGCCACGAGCTGGCCCGTCTTAGAACGGGGAGGGCGTCCACAGCGCTGCTCGAGCACATCCGGGTCGACTATTACGGCACGCCGAGCCCGCTCGACCAGGTGGCGACCGTCAGCGTCGCGGACGCCCGGACCATCGCCGTCAACCCCTGGGAAAAGCGCATGGTGCCGGTGATCGAGAAGGCGATACTCGAGTCGGACCTGGGACTCAACCCCGTGACCGCCGGCGAGGTGATCCGCATTCCGCTGCCGGCGCTGACCGAGGAGCGTCGACGCGAGATCACCAAGGTGGTGCGCTCCGAGGGGGAGAACGGCAAGGTGGCGGTGCGCAACATCCGGCGCGACGCGCTGCATCACGTCAAGGAGCTGGTCAAGGAAAAGGAGATCACCGAGGACGACGAAAAGCGCGCCGGCGAGCGCATCCAGGAGCTGACCGACAAGTTCGTCGCGGAGATCGACGCCGTGGTGGCGGAGAAGGAACGCGAAGTCATGGAAGTATGACGCTCGTCGGCGGCGCCCAGCGAGCGATTCGGAACGAAGATTGAAAGCATTACCCGACGCCATCCCCCGGCACATCGCCGTCGTCATGGACGGCAACGGCCGCTGGGCCCGCCGGCGCGGCAAGCCGCGCATCGCCGGGCATCGCCGCGGCGTCGAGGTCGCCCGCGAACTGGTCGGCGCCTGCGCCAGCCGCGGCATCGCCTACCTGACCCTGTTCGCGTTCAGCAGCGAGAACTGGCGCCGCCCGCGCACCGAGGTCGAGTTCCTGGTGGAATTGCTCACCACTTATCTCGAGAACGAGATCCACAAGCTGCACGAGAACGGCGTCAACCTGAGAATCATCGGCGACATAGAACCGTTCGGCCCTCGCGTGCGCATGCTGGCGCGCAGCGCCGAGCAGTTGACCAGCGGCAACGGCAGGCTGAATCTCGCCATCGCCATCAACTACGGCGGCCGCTGGGACATCACCCAGGCGACCGGCCGGATCGCCGCCGAAGTCGCCGCCGGCCGAATCGGGCCCGACGATGTCGACGACCGGCTCGTCGAGTCGCATCTGAGCACGCGCGGCATGCCTGAGCCGGACCTGTTCATCCGTACCGGGGGCGAGTCGCGAATCAGCAATTTCCTGCTCTGGCAGCTCGCCTATACCGAGCTGTACTTCACCGACGTGCTGTGGCCCGATTTCAGCGAAGCGGAACTCGATATCGCGCTGAAGTCCTATGCCGGCCGGCAGCGGCGTTTCGGCCAGACCGGGGAACAGGTCAGCGTCAGCCGATAACCGCTGCGCCGGCCGGTCCGCCCCGACAAGGTCCCGCGACGTGCTCAGAACCCGGGTGCTGACGGCGCTGGTGCTGTTCGCCGTCCTGGCGGCCGCCTTCCTGCTTCTGACTCCCGGCCGGTTCGCGTACGCCCTGCTCGCGGTCACGGCGCTCGCCGCATTCGAGTGGGGCCGTCTGTGCGTTCCCCGCTCGCGACCCGCCGCGCTCGGCTACGCCTCGGCGGTCACCGCGGCGACGGTGCTGTTGTCGGTGGTTCCCGGCGCGGCGCCCGCGGTGATCGGTGCCGGCGCACTGGCGTGGTGCCTGGCGCCGGTGCTGCTGGTCCGCTGGGCCGGCAGGC
>Ga0079224_100015641_pt1 | contig 10630 bp, 5 predicted proteins | sample Stecom2015_FD_80414 | JGI IMG/M metagenome (GOLD analysis project Ga0079224, IMG submission 80414) | Agricultural soil microbial communities from Utah to study Nitrogen management - Steer compost 2015 | ecosystem: Environmental > Terrestrial > Soil > Agricultural land | place: USA: Utah...
ATAGCGCTAAGCGATCGCCGCCTCATAAATGACATACCGATTCTTACCCGACGATTTCGCTCGGTAGAGCGCTTCGTCGGCTTGTCGGTACATCGTCTCGAACTCGACGTCCGACTTGCCGTAGACGCAAATACCGATCGACACGCCCGCATTCACGGTGCTCGTCGCGCTTTCGCTCGAGTACACCTTGCTCAAGATGCGTCGCGCGATCTCTGTCGCGGCATCGAGATCGCAGCCGGAGGCGAAGATGAGAAACTCATCGCCTCCCAAGCGCGCACAGATGTCCGTTTCGCGCACGCTGGCCCGCATGGCATCCGCGACCTTGCGCAGGAAATCGTCGCCCGCCGCGTGTCCATGACGGTCGTTGATCGCCTTTAGATCGTCCACATCGATCAAGATCGCCGCATGGCTCGACGCGGGTACGGCAAGTGCTTCGCGGATCGTGGCGAGGGCGCCGCGTCGATTGAGCAAATTCGTCAGATCGTCGCGGATCGAAACGGCATAGTGCGCTTGGATCTGATTCGCGACCGCATACTGATATCTTGCGGCGAGATAGCCGATCAGGAGCGCACACATCAGCGCTGCGATGACCGAGCCGATCCAGATCGGGCGGAAGCTCGCTTCTTGCGCGAGGTAATACTGCAGATCGAAGTCCACGCCGACGAGCCCGCTGTAGCGGCCCTGACTGTCATAGATGGGGGTGTGGCCCGAGAGAAAGTAGCCGTACTCGTCATGCTGGAACGTCGGGTAGACATACGTTTCGCCTCTAGCGATGCGACTCAGCCAGTCCGGGTCGGGCTCGGCATCGATGGGTGCGAACAATTCCATGTACTTCGAGGCGCGCAGCTCGCGGTGCGTCTTGAGGGCCTCGGAGGCGGCGGTGTCGACGACGAAGTGGCTGCGGCCGTCGATGTCGACCATCGTGTAAACATAAAAGATTTCGGGCGCCGCGGAATGGAATTTGACGAGCGGCTCGAGCGTGCGTGCGTAGAGCTCCGGCGTGTAGTTCGCCGGATCGAGGAGTTGCCGGTGCAGATCGCCGTCGACGACGCTCGCGGCGAGCCTCGCCACCTCGGCGACATGCGAGCGCAACACCTCGAGCCGAGCCTGCTTCGACAGCCACTGCGGCACCGCGACGATCGCGGCGAGCACGAGCGCCGCGCTCAACGAGACGATCAAGAAAGTGCGCCGATTGAAGCGGTGGAAGTCGGAGAACATGAACTAGGGGGTAATGATCAGGGATAGGGGATAGTCAGAGGGCAGAGAGCGCTCGTCGATGTGAGCCTCGGAAGCTGCATCGTTGTTAGTACCGATGTGATTCCAAAGTAGCAGAAGTTCTGACTATCCCCTATCCCTGCTCATGACCCTAATCCAGTCCTTTCCAACAATGCATCTGCGCGAGCTCGAGGGCGCTGCGGCGCCGCGTGCGCCAATAGCGCTCGCGCTCGATGCGTTCCCTGCGAATTTCGGGCCAGCGTTCTAGGTATGCGGCGAGCACCTTGGCATCAGGCGCGTAACGCTGGAAGGCTTCGGCGTGCGCCGAGCGAAGCGCGATCGCGCCGTTGTAACCGCCGAAGCCTTGCGTTGCGCAGAGCGCACCGCCGTCGGTATTGCCCGGAACGGGGTCCGGTTGGAGCACGAACGCGCTCGCAGTCTCGCCAAGCTCCGGGTCCAGGGTGCGCAGCGTCGGCACGCCCACCGCTTCGTTGCCGAGCACGAATTCCAGTGCTTGGCTCACCGCCTTCAATCCGGTTTCACCCATCGTGTGCCCATCGCCGACCGCCTTGGGCGTGCCGACGTAGACACGCGGCAGCGGTTCTTTGCGACCTTGCAGCTCGGCAGCGTAGCGGCGCGCGTTGCGCGCGGTCGTGAGGTCCGTTTTCGAGTTCGTACGCGTACCGGTTGCATGGGCAACGAAGTACTGGAAGTCGTCAACCGAGTAGCCGTGGCCTTTGTACGAGAGCTCGAGCGCATGCAGGAGCGCATTCTCGCCGCCGAATCCGACCCCGGCGAAATGCGCCTTGCCGCCGGCTTCGCCGCTTTGGCCCCATCCGGTGATGATCGAGGTGACGTCGAGAAAGTTGCGCAACGCGAAATCGAGCGTCGTGATCAGAAGACCCGAGCCCGCTTCCCCGACCACGGTGCCGTTCGCGTCCACGTCGAACGGTGCGAGGCAGTCCGCGACGCTGCGCTGCGCTTCCGGAGGGCGGCTTGCGTTCAGCGTTTCGAGCTTCGCACGCGTCATGAGTGCGCCGGGGCCGAAGGCATCGAAGATCTGCCAGTTCGGACGGGTTGCCGCATCGGCGGCGGTCCACAGTGTCAGCAACGGCCTGTGAAAGCCCGGATACTCGAAGAGCATCTGCGGCGCGATCTCGCAAAATGCGATCGAGCTCGATGCACATGCACCCGCCGTGTTGAGCGGCGTTTGCGGCACCCGCATGTAGCCGCTCGGTCCCTTGAGCGACTCGAGGAGCGCGGGATTCTTCAGCGACTTACTGAGGGCATACGCCGGCGCCAGCATCGTCGAGATCAGCGCAGGTCCATGAGACGAAAGCGAATTGGCAAGGCGCATCGCGAATTTGTCGCGCAGCTTGTCGTTGGCGATTTCCGCGGATCCGGGCGAGCGCCACTCGGCGAGCGCATCCATTCCGGAGAATGCCGTGGCCGCTGCGATCCGGAAGTCGTATGGATTCGTCAACAGTCGAGACAGCGGCATCGGCAAAGCGGCGAGTGCGCCCATGCCGCCGTAGACAAAGAGCTGCGCCTGCAGCGACGGACCGAGACGCGGATCGTCGTCGAAAAGCCCGTACATGTCGCGCAAAGCGGATTCACGTACTTCCCGATACGTTAGCCCGGCGAGGCGCCTGAGCCCGTCCGTCGCGAAGTCGTGCGGAAGGCTCGCAGCAATGTCGGTGACCACCGCATTGCCGAGCTTGGTGAGCTCATCGATGTAGCGAATGCCGAGATTCGCGCGCAGGCGCTCGCCGTGCTCGCGCTCGATCGCTTCGATCGACGCCGGCTCGCCGTTGCGCCAGGTGAGCTTGAGCGAGCCGTCGACCTCGGGGTGGATATCGACCAGGCCCGCATCGAAGGCCGCGTAGGCAATGAAATCCGGCGCTTGCCGCACGCGCGCCTTGTAGGTTTCGGTCGTGCCGACGGCGGAAACGGAGCAGGGCGTGCCGATCGTAACGAGAACTTTGTCAGCCGTGAGCACGTGTCATCCAAGTGGCTTGAAGAACGGGATGCGAAGGATACACCCCCTCGGCCCGGTGCTGCAGTGCACCGACCCTCGTCGCGCGCGCATCCCCCGGCGATTCTCTGCCGTTCGCCGACAAACCATACCGTTAAGGGGGTCTCGTGCGTCATGATGACGTGAATTCCATTCTCACTGGGTGCGCTCATGAAAGGTGCCGGGAAATATCTGTCGGTCCTCCTGGTGGGCGTGTTGCTGACGGCCTGCGTGGACAGAGCGGGCGCGCCGAGCGAGCGCCAACCGCGCGACGTGGGCGCATTCACCGCGATCGAGCTTCGCGGCGCCGCCGAGTTGGACATCACTGTCGGCGGCGCTCAGAGCGTCGAGGTGGCGGCGCCGGCGGATGTGCTCGACAGTGTCAGGACGGAGGTCCGTGGCGAGACGCTGTACATCGAAACGAAAGCACGGGATTGGCTGTTCGCGAAAGGCGGCAAGACGGAGGTGAAAGTCTCCACACCGGCGTTGGCGTCCTTGCGTATCGAGGGCGGCAACGATGTTGCCGTACGCGGTTTCGCCGGAGGCGAATTCGACATCAGGGCCGAGGGAGCCGTAGACATCGAGGCGGAAGGCGAGCTCGATCGGCTCACGATCCGGATGGCAGGCGCAGGGAGCGGCGATTTCAGCCGGCTTGTGGCGCGCGACACGTACGTGACCGTGGACGGGATCGGGAATGTCGTCGTGCATCCGAGGGAGAAGCTCGATGCCACGATGAACGGCGTCGGCACGATTCGCTACACCGGAGCGCCGCGGGAAGTTCGCACGAGCATGAATGGCCTAGGTCGCATCGCGAAGATGGATGCTGACGTGCCTGCGAACGCACCGAAAGAGCGGGCCGAGATCGACTCAGGCAACGTACGGCCCCAGTACGAGGACCCGGCGCCAGGATCGCGTACCGAGGTGATTTGAGGAAACCAGTGACGACGACGCGCGCTCGTGCGTCAGACTCAAGCTCAGCTCTGACGTGCATTGTCCCGCGCGACCGGCTGCGTGTCTTCCGCTGACTCGAACGGTTGTCTGCGCAACAGCGCGTTCTGTGCGCGCCATTGCGTCTCGGGATCGAGCGCTTGCAAGAAGCGCACTTGCCCGGCGACAAACAACGCAAGCGGCACTCCGTCGCAATACAGCACTCGATTGCCGGTGAGCGAGGGGACGCGCCCGCCGGGCGTCAGGATGCCGACGAGATTGAGCGGGTCGGCGGCGGACACCGACAGATACTCGCCGGCGTGCGGTTGGCGGCGCGCCTCGCGAAGCGGGCCGATGGCTTCCGGCAACGCGAATTGTTCGCCCGAATAGCCGGCGACGAACCGACCTCCGCGGATTTCGCCGCGCGCTTCGAGACGACGAAGGCACAGCAGCAACTCTCGCCAGGGCGGTAGCCAGTCCGCCTCCCGATCCAAGAGCTTCCAGAACACGACACCCCAGCGATCGAGCAGCGTTCGGCACAGATGCTCGACCGCCTCGGGATCGGTTCGCGGCCCGTAGCTTGCGGGACCGGATTGGCCGCGCGACGCAAAGTCCTTTGCATCCGATTGCCGCGCGCCGGCCAGCGCACCTCGCCTGATCGTCCATCGCCCGGCATCCTGCATGCTGAAGATCGCCGCGCGACGTCTGCGACGAGCGTGACCGCTCGGGCGCCTGCGGTCGGCCGGAATCAGCAAGGTGCGCAGCCCGCCGAAACTGTCGGAGTTGACGATGCCGTGCGCGACGAGCTCCGCGAGCGCTTCTTCGACTTGTACTGGGAGCAGACCGGTGCTCTCGACGATCTCGTCGAAGAACGATGCGCCGTGTTGCTGCAACGCCTCGGCGATGCGTTCTGCTTTGCTCGTGACTCGTGTGGGGGCGGAGGATGCAGCGAAGTGGGTCCACGACTTCACGTTGCGTCGCGCAAGCAAGACGATCGGCGTCGAGCGTACGGGCGAGGCCCCGCGCTCCGCGTCGCCAGTGCGAGAAGATAGACGCGTCCAAACGATCCGACCGGCAAGACACTGCTCATCCAGCCACGCCGGATCGTACTCGGCGATCCGCAACGGCAAAATTTCGCTTTCCCACGCGGCGGCTGGCGCTTCGAAGCCTTCGAGCTGTCCCAAGATGGATGCGACGGCATCGGGCCCCTGCATGCGACTCGAGTGCGTCACGCGCTGCCAATCGAACAAGAAGCGCAGGAAGTCACGCGCCTGCACCGGTTCGATCTCCGCACGCAAGCGCCTGACCGTGTAGCGATGGATGCGTGCGAGGAGCCTGCGATTGCACCACTCGGGCGACTCGCCGGCAGCGCTTTCCGTGAAGCGCCCGCGCATCGCAGTGCCTTCCGCTTCGAGCGCGAGCAGCGCGGCATCGATGTCCTCGACCGGCACACCAAGCGTGCCCGCGAGCGATGCCGCTGTCGTCGGTCCGAGCGCGTCCAGCCGCCCCCGCACGATCTCGACGAGCGCATGATCGCGTGCATACGAGTCGGCGCGCGGTGCTTCGATCGCTGGGTCGAGCGTTGCCTCGGGAAAGACCGCGAGCCACATCGGCAGACGCTCCGCAGCGATGTACAAGTCCAAAGCCGCACCTGCCCGTCCTCCGCTACTTCCCTCCCCTGCGGAGCGGAGGAGGGATAGGGTGGGGGCATCCTTCACGATCCGCGTCACCCGCCGCTGCTTCATCAATTCGTGCAGCAACGCTGGCCAACGCTCGTTGCGCGCGACTTCCTCGCTCGTGAGGTAAGTCATCCACGAGAGCGCATCGTGCAACTCGTCCGGGCTCGTCGCGTCGGGCCACGCTTCATCGCGCACCCGCGCGATCGCTTCCGGGTCGAGCTTGCCGATGTCGGCGGCCGATTGCGGATCCATCCAGCGCCGACTTGCAACGGCCTGCGTGCGACGCTCTTCGAGGGGAGCATCGTCAAGATACGCATAGGGTCGTGCCGAGAGCACTTCGAGCGCGAGCGGCGAGGGTTCGGTGAGATCGCGGGCGATAACGTTGATCTCGCCGCTCGCCAGACCGCGTAGGAGCCGCTCGAATCCCTCGATATCCATCGCCTCTTCCAAGCAATCGCGCACGGTTTGCTTCACGAGCGGATGATCCGGAACGACGATGTCGCCGACGATGTTCTCGCCGCAGGCGACTTGATCGGGGAAGACGGCCGCGAGCAAATCCTCTGCGTTCATGCGCGCGAGCGCAGGCGGCACTTTCTTGCCGCCGCGAAAGCGCGGCAACGCGAGCGCAATGGAAGCATCCCAGCGCCAACGGGTCGCAAACATCGGCGCCGCGAGCAATGCTTGAATCAGGATCTCGCGCGCGCTGTTCGGATGCAGATAGCGAGCGACGTCGCTCAGCTCGAAGCTGTGTGCGGTCGTCAGCGACAGCACGATCGTATCTTCGGTCGCCGCGGCCTGAAGCTCGAAATTGAACGTACGGCAGAAGCGCTTGCGTAGCGCGAGCCCCCAAGCTCGGTTGATGCGACTGCCGAACGGCGAATGAATGACGAGCTGCATCCCGCCGGCCTCGTCGAAAAAGCGCTCGAACACGATCGTCTGCTGCGTCGGCAGACAACCGAGGGCCGCATGCGCGGAATGTAGGTACGCGCGCAGTTGCCCAGTCGCGGCAGGTGTGAGGAACGACAGCGGATCACTGTCGTGGCGCAGTGACTCGAAATCCGTGATTCGTGATTCGGAAGAGGGGGAGCAGACGTCGGTTCGCTGTTCGAGCGACGCCTGCACTTCGCTCCTCAACCTCGACACGGCTCGCGACAGCTCATCGGTGCGCCCCGGCGCTTCGCCTAGCCAGAATGGGATCGTCGGCGCTTCGCCATGTGCGTCCTCGACTCGTACGACGCTTCGCTCGACGCGGATGATGCGATACGAGGCATTGCCGAGCTGGAAGACATCGCCCGCGAGGCTTTCGACCGCGAAGTCTTCGTTGACGGTGCCCACCAGATGTCCTTCCGGCTCGAGCATCACTTGATAGTCCGCGGTATCGGGAATCGCGCCGCCCGACGTGACTGCGGTCAGACGAGCGCCCTTGCGGCCGCGGATCTTGCGGTTTACCGCATCGTGATAGACGAGCGCGCCGCGTCGCCCGCGCCGCGTCGCAAACCCTTCGGCGAGCATGCGCACGGTCTCATCGAATGCTTCCCGCGTGAGCGAGCGATAGGGATATGCGGCGCGCACGAGATCGAACAGCTCGCTTTCCGAGCATTCGCGCGCGGCACTCTCCGCCACGATCTGCTGGGCGAGCACATCGATCGCATTCTCCGGAATCTGGAGTCGATCCAACTCGCCGCGACGCACGGCATCGAGCAGTGCCGCGCATTCGACGAGATCGTCGCGAGAGAGCGGGAATAGCCGTCCTTTCGGTTTGCCGCCGACCGCGTGACCGGAGCGGCCGACACGTTGCAGGAACGCATTGATCGAGCGTGGCGAGCTGATTTGGCAGACGAGATCGACGTCGCCGATGTCGATACCGAGCTCGAGCGATGCGGTGGCGACGAGCGCCTTCAACTCGCCCCGCTTGAGTCGCTGCTCGGCGTCAAACCGCAAGTGCTTCGCGAGGCTGCCGTGGTGCGCCGCCACACAGGAGGCGGTGACCGGCGGACTGTGACCGGCGGACAGTGAAAAAGCGGAGCTCGCCTCTCCTTCTTTCGCACTGTCCGCTGTCCGCTGTCCGCCAGCCACGAGCGGCTTGTCGAGCCGCTCGGAGAGGTGTCGGCAGACGCGTTCGGCGAGGCGTCGCGTGTTCACGAACACGACGGTCGTGCGATGTTCGCGGATGAGCTGTGCCAGGCGATCGTAAAGCTGGGTCCACACTTCATTCGACATGCCCGCCTCGAGCGGCGAGTCGGGCAGCTCGATCGCGAGATCGCGCTCGCGTACGTGTCCGCTGTCGACGATCGTGCAACGCGCACGGCCGTCGGCGTCGATGTTCTTCGTACCGACGAGAAACCGTGCGACGTCCTCGATCGGTTTCTGCGTTGCCGACAAGCCGACGCGCGTGAGTCGTCGACCGGTGAGCGCGTCGAGACGTTCCAGCGAGATCGCAAGATGCGAGCCGCGCTTCGTGCCGGCCACCGCGTGGATTTCGTCGACGATCACCGTGCGCGTCGTCGCGAGCATGTCCCGGCCGGATTGCGAGCCGAGCAGAATGTACAGCGACTCGGGTGTCGTCACGACGATGTGCGGCGGACGCTTGCGCATCTGCGTACGCTCATACTGCGGCGTGTCGCCGGTACGAACCCAAGTGCGAATATCGACGTCGCGAACGGTGTGCTCGCGCAAACGCTCGCGAATGCCTGCAAGCGGCCCTTCGAGATTGCGATGGATGTCGTTGGAGAGCGCTTTGAGCGGCGAGACGTACACGATGCGCGTCTCGTCAGGCAACCCCCACTGCTCGCCTTCGCGCACGAGCTCGTCGATCGCAGCCATGAACGCAGCGAGCGTCTTGCCCGAGCCGGTCGGCGCGGAGATCAGGACGTGCTCGCCTGCCTTGATCGCCGGCCAAGCGTCGGCCTGCGCCGGCGTCGGCGCGTCGAACGTGTCCGCGAACCAACTCTCGACGGCGGGATGGAAGTAGGGCGTGCGGGTCATGGGAGCACCTGAATATACCCCCAGGCAACACGCAGCGGTATCGGGCGTCGTCTAGGGACGCAATTGCCTACGCGTCGGTCAGAAAGTGGCAGGTTTACCTTCAGAGCTTCGGAGCACCACAAAGAACGGCCGGTATTCCGAACCCGAGTGTCTTCTGAACGCCCTCAACCGCCTTCCGACAGCTGCCGTCTGCCGACCGCAACTTCGATGAGCTCGAGATCCTGCGTATCGAACGTCGCGCGACGAGCCGGCGTGCCGAAAGGGCGCTTATAGGAAAGGAAGAACGACGAGCCGACGTCGTCGGCGAAGGAGTGTCCCGCTGTCACCAGGATCGAGCCGCGTCCGAAGCTCATCTTTTGATTGAGCGAAAGGATGTCCGCCCGCTCGCGCTCCCAGGTCGTCTGCTCGGCGTAGGCGAGCGCGATGGTCGCACCTTCGCCGACATTCAGGCCGACGCTCGCGAGGTTGCGCCGCATGATCGGATCTTCGACCCATACGTTGGCCACTTCCCGAAACTCGCGGCTCTGCACGCGCGTGCGGACCGCGAAGTTCAACAATGAGCTCCGATGCTCGAAGCCGACGCGTGCAAGCCAACCCGACCCGATCTCGGTCTCGCTCGACGCGAATGCAACGGATGCCGTGCCGAGCGTACCTAGCCGACGTGCGAGCCCGAGACCGAGCGCCGCGACTTGATTCGCCAAGTACTCCCCGTGTCCTTCGATCGTGAAGCCGAGCGGCGCAGAGCACGCGACCGTCGTGTTCGCGAAGACCGGCCCGTACTCGTTGCTCGTAAACGCATAGTCTTCGCGCACTTTGCCGACGCCGAGCGCAAAGTCGCTGCAGCCGGAATCGACGAGGCGAGTCGGCGCTACGAGCGGTACGTTCAGCGCTTCGGAAAGACCGAAGCTGTCCTTTGCGACGAAGCTGACGGTGTTCTGTTCGTTGAATTTCGGCGCACCGCTCAATGAGAGACTTTGGCGCGAAAGCACCGAGTCGCCGTCGCTGATCGATGCAAAGAGCGCGTCGGCCGCGGTCGGCAATACGGCCATGCCGCTCGCTGCGAGCCGCTCGGAATAGAGCACGTCTTCGCGCGGTGTCGTGCGCGTGCCGAACTGGAGCCCGCCGTAGCGGACCGTGCTACCCCATTGCCCCGCGGTGCTCACCGTGTCGCCGATGCGCAAATGCTCTTCGGCATCCGAGAGCTTGAGCGTGTAGCGCGATTCGAGACGCGTGAAGCGCTCCGCCGCAGGGTCGATCGAGGTCGCGATGCTGTAGTCGAGCACGCTTGCGTCGCTCAAGACCCGCGCGTTGATCGAAGGCTGGGTGGGCTTTCGCAAATCCGTTTTCATCGAGACGTCGTCCGGCGCTTGCGGCGTCGTCACACACCCTGCAAGGAACCAAGCAACGCTCAGCGCCGCAGCCGCGGCAACCGCTTTGGCATCAACCATCATCGATCACGATGCTCCGACCCGACTGCTCGTCGGGCGCTCAAATTCTTTCTTAGTCATCCGAAATCGTAGGGAACGCGGCCTCGGGAAAGAATCAGGCACTCCCTGTCCTGAAAAGTCCGAGTATCGCCGTCGCGCGACGCAGATCAGAAAGGGAATCAGCCCGCGGCTCGCAACGAGCCGATCGGCTCCTGTTTGATTTCGGGAAACAGGCCCGCGCAGAAGTCGATGAATGCGCGAATCTTCGCCGTCGGCTGTCGATGCTGCGGGTAGACGACGGAGACCGGCCACCACGCGCCTTCGTTCCAATCCTCCAGCACGGGGACGAGCAGCCCCGCGGCGATCTGCGCCTCGACCGTGAA
>Ga0079224_100015642_pt1 | contig 10629 bp, 14 predicted proteins | sample Stecom2015_FD_80414 | JGI IMG/M metagenome (GOLD analysis project Ga0079224, IMG submission 80414) | Agricultural soil microbial communities from Utah to study Nitrogen management - Steer compost 2015 | ecosystem: Environmental > Terrestrial > Soil > Agricultural land | place: USA: Utah...
GAACTGCAGCTGCCGGTCACATTGAAAGATTCGAAACTGTTCTCGGCAGAGGAGACAGAACCAATTGACAAAAAACAGGTACCGGAGGACTGGACAGGGATTATGACAGAAGTTTCAAAGCTTTCCACGAATCCTAATGTTGTTCGTCTGCATATGTTTATAAATTATTTTGAGAGTCTTGACTGCTTGAAAGTAACATTTTAATCGTTGAAAACATAATGGAATTGTCATTTTCGCATATTTGCAAAAAGAATTGGCTGTTGTTCAAATTTCCGTTTCTCGGTTACTATAGTGTGTAGGAGGATTGGAAATGAATTTTACTACAACTGAACAACTAATATTAGCTTCTGCTTCACCAAGGAGAAAGGAATTGCTCCAAATGCTGAATGTCCCGTTTGAAATTGTGACAAGCGATGTTGTCGAAACAAGCGTCACTGGCGATACGGTTCAGGAATATGTGACAGAAGTGGCATTGTTGAAAGCACGTGATGTGGCCAGGAAATGTCCGAATCATTGTATTATCGGGGCGGATACAATTGTTGTGTTTAATGACCAAATTTTGCACAAGCCTGTTTCCGAGGAAGAAGCCATAGAGCATTTAACGAAGCTTGCAGGAAATCGACATGAAGTGATGACAGCAGTAGCTCTTATTTTGGCGGACGGAACAGAGCATACATTTGTTGAAGTAACATCGGTGGTATTTAAAGATATTTCTACACAAATGATCAGGGCCTATGTACAGACAGGAGATCCTTTTGATAAAGCAGGCGGATACGGAATTCAGACGAGTGGCGCCATGCTCGTTGACCGTATTGAAGGAGACTATAATAATGTCGTCGGTTTACCGATTGCTGCATTAGTTCAAAAGATGCTTACATTACAACTACTAAAACTACCATTTTAGGAGTGATGTAAATGACGGTCCAACAACCGTTATTGAATATGAAAATCCATGATGTACATGAAGCAGACCGCCCGCGTGAACGCCTCATCCGCCAAGGTGCAAAAAGTCTGTCGAATCAGGAGCTCATTGCCATATTGCTCGGCACCGGAACAAAAAGAGAATCTGTATTGACGGTGGCCAATCGGGTATTGATCAACTTCGAGAAATTGCATAATTTAAAGCATGCAACACTCGAAGAAATGACCGAGATTAAAGGGATCGGGGAAGCGAAAGCGGTTTTGCTGCTTGCTGCGATCGAACTGGGAAGAAGACTTGCATCGAAAGATTTGGAAGAACGCTTTACAATCCGCACGCCGGAAGATGCGGCTACCTTTTTAATGCAGGATATGACGTCATTACAGCAGGAGCATTTTGTCTGTCTTTACCTCAATGTAAAAAATCAGGTGATTCATAAGCAAACCGTTTTTGTCGGGAGCTTGAATGCCAGCATCGTCCATCCACGGGAAATTTTCCGCGAGGCAGTAAAACGTTCCGCTGCTTCTATCATTTGTTCCCATAACCATCCAAGTGGCATTCCGACACCTAGTCCGGAAGATATCGATGTCACAACTAGACTTTATGAAGCCGGCAAAATAGTCGGAGTCGATTTGCTCGACCACGTCATCATTGGTGATCATCAGTTTATAAGCATGAAGGAAAAAGGTTATTTTTAGGTAACTGGACAAACGTATTAAAGCGTTTGTCTTTTTATTTTGTAGTTATTTCATAATTGGGAATTATTACATTGCGATAACAATTATTACTTATTTAAAAATTCGTCGACAATTTTCGCAATCGCAACTTTTTTTTGTTATATTCGTCATAGGTATGTGGCGATTTTGTTAAATCTTACATATTAATTTTATTTGTCTCGTAACGGAAATAGAAATACAATAGTAAAGTAGTGTTGTAGAAAAAAACATTCGACAAAAGTCGCGATTCGGTGCTTGTAACACTATAATTTTTTGATGTAATTCGTTATAATAGAGCGTATGATTTTGCTAGCATCATAAATTAGAAATCGTTTTAATAAGAAAGGGAGTACTTAATTTGTTTGGATTAGGGAATAAAGATGTCGGGATCGATCTTGGCACAGCTAATACATTAGTATTTGTAAAAGGAAAAGGAATTGTATTGCGTGAACCTTCAGTAGTAGCGAAAAATACAAAAACAGGCGATATTGTAGCAGTCGGAAATGACGCAAAAAATATGATCGGTCGTACACCGGGTTCAATCGTGGCTATCCGTCCGATGAAAGATGGCGTTATTGCTGATTTTGAAATTACAACAGCAATGATCCAATATTATTTAAAAGAAGCAATGAAAGCTTCGGGTTCTAACTGGAAGAAACCGAATGTCATGATTTGTGTGCCATATGGTATTACTTCAGTTGAGCAGCGTGCAGTTATTGATGCAAGCCGTCAAGCAGGCGCAAAAGAAGCATTTACAATTGAAGAACCATTTGCGGCAGCAATCGGTGCTAACTTGCCGGTATGGGAGCCAACAGGTTCAATGGTAGTAGATATCGGTGGAGGTACAACAGAAGTTGCTGTTATTTCTCTTGGTGGTATTGTAACAAGTGAATCAGTTCGTGTTGGTGGTGATGCAATGGATCAATCGATCATTGCTTACATCCGTAAAACATATAACTTAACAATTGGTGAGCGTACAGCGGAAAGCATCAAAGTTGAAATTGGTACAGCACGTGCTGAAGGACCTGCTGAAACGATGGAAATTCGCGGACGCGATCTGTTAACAGGCTTACCAAAAACAATTGAAATTACATCGGATGAAATTTCAAAGTCTTTACATGAAGCTATTGTAGTTATTTTGGATGGTGTTAAGAAAACATTGGAACAAACACCACCTGAATTATCTGCAGACGTAATGGAGCGCGGTATTGTTTTAACAGGCGGTGGTGCATTATTACGCAATTTAGATAAAGTAATCAGCGATGAAACAAAAATGCCTGTATTTATTGCTGAAGATCCGTTGGATTGCGTTGCAATCGGAACGGGTAAAGCATTAGACAACATCGCTTTAATTCGCGCGCAACAATTGAAGTAAGGAGGACTGGCAGTGCCACATTTTTCTAATAAAAAGTTAATTATCCTATTAGTAAGCGTGATTTTTCTAGTGGCATTGATTGGTTTCTCTTTACGTGATCGTCATAACGCAACATTACCCGAGAAAATTATTAAAGATACAGTTGGCTTTGCACATTCACTTGTCGCAAAGCCGGCTAATTACATAACAGGTATTTTTAGCAATATTGATTCGCTGTTAAATACGTATGAAGAGAACCAGCGCTTAAAAATGCGTCTAGAAGACTTTGCCGTCTTAAAGGCGGAAGTAAGTACATTAAAGGCCGAAAATTCTTCATTGCGTGAACTCGCATCAATCGAGGAAAGTTTGCGTGATTTCGACCCAATTCAGGCGACGGTCATCGCGAGAAACCCTGATCAGTGGGAAGAAAAAATTATTTTAAATAAAGGGACAGCAGATGGTGTTGAAAAAAACATGGCTGTCATGACTTCTCGAGGGCTAGTTGGTAAAATTGTCATCGCAACACCTTATACTTCCGAAGTGGAATTGCTTTATACGAATAATGAAAACTATCGTGTATCAGCAGTAGTACATGATGAAAAGAATAGGGAAATTCATGGTTTAGTAGAAGGGTATGACGTTGAGCGTAACGAATTATTATTAAAGCGTCTCGATTCCAAAGTTGACCTGAAAGAAGGCGGGAAAGTTTTGTCTTCCGGACTTGGTGGAATCTTCCCGAAAGGTATATTGATTGGTGAGATTACAGAAGTAACAACTGATGATTTCGGTTTAACGAAAATGGCCTATGTCAAACCAGCAGCAGATTTTTCAATGATCGAACATGTTATTATTGCTAAGCGTAAAACAATTTCGGTAGATGGTTCTGACGGTGGCAGTACAAATGAAGATTTAGTAAATGGACCAGCCGATGAAAATGAGGGGGATGAGTAATGCTCGCTCGATTTTTAATTGGCTTCGTTGCTGTCTTGCTGTTTTTGCTGGAATCTGAATTCGCCGTATTCTCCCCATTGCAATTGGGCGAAGGGATCTATTATTTGATTCCGCGTTTTTTAATTTTATATTTAATCTTTCTAGCCATTTATTACAGCCGAAAAAAAGCCATGATTTATGGTCTTATTTTTGGACTTTGTTTTGATGTGTTCTTTATTAATATTATTGGTCTTTATACCGTTTTATATCCCGTTATCTGCTATATTGCAGCATGGTGTGTAAAACGTGTTCATCCACATTTAGTATTTTCTACAATTTTGGCATTATTGCTAATGATTGTTTTCGAATTTGTTGTATATGAATTTTTCTATATGCTCCAATTTACAACGATGGCACTTCAGCCGTTTCTAGTGAATCGATTAGTTCCGACAACAATTGGTAATCTATTATTTTTGATAATGCTTGCATGGGCGTTTAAATATTGTCTTAGCGCTCGTGTATTTCAACGGGCACAATAGCATTTTAAAAAACGGAAAGAAACAAAACGGACCTGAAATCCGGTTGTTTTCTTTTCGTTATTATGTAGCGCGAGGTGACTTGAAAAAGCTATGAAAAAACAACTTATCCATATTAAAGGAACAAAAGATGGGTTAGTACTTCGTTTGGATGACCAATGTTCTTTTACCGAATTAGTAGAAGAACTTGGAAAAAAAGTTACAGACGGCCATCTTGATGGTAAAATAGATGTACAACTGCACTTAGGAAAACGTTACTGTACACAAGAGCAAAAAGACCAGCTTACTGGAATTGTGGAACAACAGCAAAAACTATGTGTGAAAAAAATCCAAAGCGATGTCATTACATTAGAAGAAAGCCAAAAACTGCTTGAGACAAGTCGCTTTGAAACATTTGTAGGCATTGTGCGTTCCGGACAAACGATTCGTGTAACGGGTGATATACTTGTGTTAGGGGATGTCAATCCAAACGGACGTATTGAGGCAGGGGGTAATGTACATATTGCGGGTAAGCTAAAGGGCATTGTGCATGCAGGCATGGATGGCAATGAACAGGCAATTGTATCCGCGTCACATTTTGAACCGACACATATTTTAATTGGGAATTATGTGGAAGTAATGACGAACGAGTCGCAATATATATTGGAAAATACCGATCAAATTTTTGCCTATCTTGGAGAAAATAATGTAATAGCATATGATAGAATCCAGGAAATAAGAAATGTACGACCGAATTTATCAACATTTAAAGGAGGAAGCTAAATGAGTGATGAAGAATTATTATTCTCTAAGAATACTGATGATACTGGAGCTCAAACAGCTACCTTATATAAGGAAGGGGCCGCTAATGTGGGAGAAGCAATCGTTATAACTTCAGGAAAAGGTGGAGTAGGGAAAACTACTACGACTGCAAACCTAGGAACGGCATTGGCACTTCAAGGAAAGAAAGTTTGTCTAGTCGATACGGATATCGGACTGCGTAATTTAGACGTTATATTAGGCTTGGAAAATCGGATTATCTATGATTTAGTGGATGTAATAGAAGGCCGCTGTAAAATGCACCAGGCATTGGTAAAGGACAAGCGTGTAGATGAGCGTCTATACTTGATGCCTGCTGCCCAAAATACAGACAAAAACGCCATCAACCCTGAACAGATGAAAGTTTTGATAGATGAGTTGAAACGTGAATTTGACTATATTTTAATTGATTGTCCGGCCGGTATTGAACAAGGCTATCGCAATGCGGTCGCTGGTGCGGATCGTGCCATTGTTGTGACAACACCTGAAATTTCAGCAGTAAGAGATGCGGATCGAATTATCGGACTATTGGAGCAGGAGCCGATCGAACCGCCGAAGCTTATTATTAACCGAATCCGTAAAAGTTTGATGAACAACGGAGATGCGATGGATATTACAGAAGTAACTACTCATTTATCAATTGATTTATTGGGAATCATCGTCGATAGTGAAGATGTTATCAGTTCATCCAATAAAGGTGAACCAATCGTAATGAATCCGAACAACAAAGCATCATTGGGATACCGTAATATCGCACGCCGTATATTAGGTGATTCTGTGCCGTTAATGTCCTTGGAAGATGATCAGCCAAAAGGCGTTTTCGCAAAATTGAAAGCATTATTTAAATAAGAAGGAAGCTGTAGGGATAGTGTCAATTATTCTTTACAGCTTTTTTTGCTCAGGAAATTAAAGCTTTTGGCATGTCTGTCGGAGCTGAACGGGCGCTTTAGCACTTTTGTTCCGATGTACATGCGTTCTTGAATTGTATTGTCGTTCCTGACATATACTAGTGCAAAAAGATTGGATGGTGAGCTTGAAAAAATGGCAGTGGCTCATCGCGAGTATTGTCTTTGTTATTATTTATAGCTGTAATTATTATGGGGATATCGCTACAAAACGTGTCATCCATTCCATTGTCTACAGTTCGGATGATTTAGTCATGATGCGAAAAGCGGTTGTGAATATGTTGTCTAATGAAGACCAGCAGCTCCCTGTTAGTGCAGATGTATCGATTAGTCAATTACAGCTGTTTGAAACGATTGATCGTTTTAATGACGGATATTTACTCGTGTATGATGAACCGTTCGTATTAAATGCACTGTATGATGGATTGATTGTTTTTACGGGCCATACAAAGTATAACGGAAAAACGGTTTCGGTTGTTTATGATACAGGCGATACGGTTACATTCGGGTTTGTGGACGACTTCTATGTATTGCCATACACGACAGTAACAAAAGGAACGGTTGTCGCAACGAAAAAGAGCGGAGAGCTCTATATACAGATTGAACGTGACGGGCAAGTTTTAAATATGGAAGAAACGATTCGCTGGCTAAAGGAACAGCCGATTTAGATGAAAATTTCGATTCATCCATTGTTTTTGTTACTGCTCTTATCAATTGTTTTGTATGGAGATATTGCCTTATACAGTATTATTATCGTTTCGCTATTGTTTCATGAATTAGGTCATTTTATCGCGGCTAAACTTGTCGGAGCCAAAATAACGCAATGTAAAATTGTTCCTTACGGCGGGGAGATGACGATTAAGGACGAACTGCAATTATCCTATAAGCAGCTGATCATTATCGCTGTTGGAGGACCTGTTGCAACAGGTCTCGGAATTTTTATCAGTTTGTTTCTGCCTGATATGCTGAGTACTAGATTAATAGAAGTGCAGCTGTTTATTCTTGCTATCAATCTTGTACCGATATGGCCGCTTGATGGCGGCAGAATACTATGTTACAGCATTTTGAAACGGCAGCCGTTTTCTAAAATTTTCGAATTTTATTTAACGGCTTCTTTTTATTTACTTACGGTAACAATTATCGTACTATTATATTTATTGCCGCAATCATTATCTTTAGTGATTATTAGCCTCTTTTTATGGAGCAAAGTAATTGGAGATTGGAAATATCGGAAGTACCGTTCTGCTTTTGAGAAAATAGTAATGAAGCGGTTGACTTGATAATTTCGATGTGGTAGTATTTTAATGTTATTGTTTGTAGCACCCGTGCTACTGCAACCGCGCTGAACAGGTTTAAGTACCTTTATAGGTCACCTGCAATTCCGGGCGAGTCTGAGTCTAAGAGGAGGTGCATTTTAATGTACGCAATTATCGAAACTGGTGGTAAACAAATCAAAGTTGAAGCAGGTCAAGAAATCTATGTTGAAAAACTAGGTGTGGCTGCTGACGAAATCGTTACTTTTGACAAAGTTTTATTCGTAGGTGGAGAAACAGTTAAAGTTGGAGCTCCAACAGTTGCTGGCGCTACTGTAACAGCGAAAGTTGTTAAAGAAGGTAAGCAAAAGAAAATTACTGTTTTCAAACTTAAAGCGAAAAAGAACTACCGTCGTAAACAAGGTCACCGTCAACCATACACTAAATTAGTAGTTGAAGCTATCAACGCTTAATAAGTAGGTGACGAACATGATTACAGTAACTATTTATAGTGATGAAAATCGCAAATCGTATGGATTTGAAATTTCAGGACATGCTTTATCGGATATCTATGGTCGTGATTTAGTTTGTGCAGGTGCTTCTGCTGTTGCCTTTGGTGCAGTAAACGCAATCCCGCAAATTACAGGAATTACTCCTGAAATCGAACAAGGTACTGAAGGTGGTTACTTAAAAGTAACTGTTCCACAAGCTGAACTGAATGATGAAACAGACGCTAAATTACAAGTTATTCTGAACACAATGGTGACACAGTTCTACACAATGACTGCGAGCTATTCAGAATATATCGAATTGAAATATAAAATGATCTAGGAGGTGGAACAGAATGTTATTATTAACTTTAGATCTTCAATTCTTCGCATCTAAAAAAGGTGTAGGTTCTACTAAAAACGGACGTGACTCTGAGTCTAAACGCCTTGGTGCTAAACGTGCTGATGGTCAATTCGTAACTGGTGGTTCAATTCTTTACCGTCAACGCGGTACAAAAATTTACCCAGGTACAAACGTAGGCCGCGGTGGTGACGATACATTATTCGCAAAAGTTGACGGCGTTGTTAAATTTGAACGCTATGGTCGCGACAAGAAAAAAGTATCTGTATACCCTACAGCTCAAGAAGCATAATTCTTGCAATGAAAGGACTGCATTTATTGCAGTCCTTTTTTTAAGTTTTTATAAAATTTCATAGATGAATGCAGAGATGCCTTTATGGAAATGGATGATTGAAATTTTCTTAAGTATTGAATATGTATGAGTATGAAGTATGGAAGGAAAATAGATGAAATACTTGTTATACTAATAATATTGGAATACGGAGTGTGTGAAATGACCGTTTCAAAATTAACTGTAAGTGAAGCATTACGCTTTGCAAATCATGATTATTTGAATCAGCTTCATTTAATCCAGATGAACTTAGATTTAGGACGAGTGGACGAGGCAAAAAAGGTGATTTTTGACCAGTCTGAACATTGTAAAATACTTTCGAATATCAATCGGCTTCAGTTAACGAAAACAGTTGAATGGCTTCATACCCTATGTTGGCGTTATCCGGCTTTACAGCTAAACATGACAAGTGATGTAAGTACACCAATTCAAAGCAAGTACGATGAAGCGATTGTTCAATACTTGGAAAACACAATTATTCATGTTTACGACAAGCTTGATCCATATGAAGAGCATCAATTACTGTTAAACATCGAATCAAATGAAGATAAATGGAATATTTTATTTCATTTAAAGGGAAAATGGGAACAGTCGCCATTTTCAATAGAACAGAATATTTTTAATGTGGAAACATATGAACAGACGAATACAAGTTGGAAATATGTAATTCACATATGAGGAGTGAAAGAAATGTTTGTCGATCACGTAAAGATTTATGTTAAAGGTGGAGACGGCGGGGATGGAATGGTTGCCTTCCGCCGTGAAAAATATGTACCGAATGGTGGTCCAGCAGGTGGGGACGGAGCACGTGGCGGTAACGTTGTTTTTGAAGTAGAAGAAGGTTTACGTACATTAATGGATTTCCGTTACAAACGTCACTTCAAAGCTGAACGCGGAGAGCACGGAATGAGTAAAGGGATGCACGGTCGTCGTGCAGAAGATTTAATCGTTAAAGTACCACCGGGAACAGTTGTGATGAATGCGGAAACAAAAACAGTCATTGCCGATTTAGTTGAACATGGCCAACAAGCTGTAATTGCTAATGCAGGCCGGGGCGGACGCGGTAACTGCCGTTTTGCGACACCTTCTAACCCTGCACCGGAATTAGCCGAAAAAGGCGAGCCGGGTCAAGAGCTTGAAGTAATTTTAGAGTTGAAAGTATTGGCGGATGTTGGATTAGTCGGTTTCCCTTCAGTAGGTAAATCAACATTATTATCTGTTGTTTCTTCTGCAAAACCTAAAATCGGCGCTTATCACTTTACAACAATCGTACCGAACTTAGGCATGGTGGAAACAGATGATGGCCGTTCATTCGCAATGGCCGATTTACCTGGTCTAATCGAAGGTGCACACCAAGGTGTCGGATTAGGGATGCAGTTCCTGCGCCACATTGAGCGTACACGTGTAATTGTACACGTAATCGATATGTCCGGTATGGAAGGCCGCGAACCTTATGACGATTATGTAACAATTAATAACGAGCTTGAACAATATAACTTACGATTACTTGAGCGTCCTCAAATTGTCGTAGCAAACAAAATGGATATGCCGAATGCGGAAGAGAACTTGGAAGAGTTCAAAAAGAAAGTGGGAGAAGATGTAAAAGTTTACCCGGTTTCAGCTGTTTCACGTCAAGGATTAAAGCCATTGCTGTTTGAAATTGCGGATCTTTTAGAAGTAACACCGGAATTCTTATTACATGATGTCCTTGAAGAAGAATCGGATGCAGTCGTAATGTACAAGCATGAAGGCCAAGGCGGCGACTTCGAAATTTCGCGTGATGATGATGGTGCATATGTTCTTTCAGGATACACAATCGAACGCCTGTTCAAAATGACGGACTTCAGCCGTGAAGACGGTATTCGACGCTTTGCTCGCCAATTACGTGCGATGGGTGTCGATGAAGAATTACGTAAACGTGGTGCCCAAAATGGCGATACTGTACGTTTAATGGAATTCGAATTTGACTTTGTCGACTAATTAAGTGGGGGATGACGATGAAAAACGTAGCAAATCAGCGATATTATTTAGTGCGTGA
>Ga0079224_100015643_pt1 | contig 10628 bp, 6 predicted proteins | sample Stecom2015_FD_80414 | JGI IMG/M metagenome (GOLD analysis project Ga0079224, IMG submission 80414) | Agricultural soil microbial communities from Utah to study Nitrogen management - Steer compost 2015 | ecosystem: Environmental > Terrestrial > Soil > Agricultural land | place: USA: Utah...
GACGCCCACGACGAGGCGTGCGGCGAGCAGCGCGGCGAGCGACCCCACGGCCATCGCGGCCGCGGTCACGACCGGCAGCGCGACCACCATCCCCCACAGCATCGGGGTGAGCAGGTAGTCGGCGGGCAGGATCCCCATCAGGCGCAGCGCGGTCACCTGGTTGCTCCGGGTCATCGTGCCGACCCGCGCCGCCGCGCCGGCGGCGACCCGCGCGGTGAAGAAGAAGCCGACCATCAACGGGATCAGCACCGCGATCAGCACCTTCCCCGAGCCCTTCAGCACCTGCCCGATGAACGCGCCTTCGAGCGGGTTGTTGCGCAGGGCGAAGTAGGTCGCGAGCCCGCCGATCACGGCACTGCCGAGGCAGGCGAACGCGAGCGGCTCCAGCACGTAGCGCGCCGCCGTGCGCAGCACGATGCCCGGGTACACCGGCGGCAGGCGCCAGAGCGCCTCGCCGACGGTCCACACCGCCGCGGCGACCGAGAGCAGCAGCGCGCGCAGCGGCGCGATGCCCGGTACGTCCTCGTCGTCGGCGTGCTCGGCCGGCGCCGGCCGTCCCGCGCGCCGGTCGTCGGCCTCGTCGTCGAGCGCGCGCTCGGGCGAAGTGAGCCGCAGCCCGTGCCGTGCAGGGTCGAGCACCACCACCGCGTCGGCGACCCCGGCGAAGGTCAACACGTCGTGCGAGATGACGATCGTCGTGCGCCCGCGCGCCGCGGCGGCGTCGTGCGTGCGGCGGAGCAGCTCGGCGACCTCGCGCGCCGACGCCGGGTCGAGTCCGGCGGTCGGCTCGTCGAACACGCACAGGCGGGGCTCGGCGGCGAGCGCGCGCGCGACCGCCACGCGCTTGCGCATGCCGCCGGACAGCGCCGCGACCTCGGCCGGCGGGTGCGGCAGGCCGGCCTCGCTGAGCAGGGCGAGGTCGAGCTTGGTCGAGCGTCCGGCGGCGCGCAGCGCGAGCCGCACGTTGGCGCGCGGGCTCAGCTCGTCGAGCAGCCCCTCGTCCTGCAACACCGCGGTCACCCACTGGCGCAGCGCCGCGGGATAGCCGTGCGTGACCGGCACGCCGAGCACGCGCGCGGTGCCCGTCATGCGCGGCGCCGGCTCGCGCGCTTCCCACAGACCGGTGAGCAGGCGGAGCAGAGTCGACTTGCCGGAGCCGCTCGGCCCGATCACCAGGTAGAAGCGGCCGGCGGGCAGCTCCAGGTCGACCCCGGCAAACACCGGGCGCAGGCGTCCGCCGGCGACGCGGTACGCGAGCCCGAAGTCGGACAGCTGCAGCGCGGGCGCACCGTCGACCGGCGTCCCGGTCACCGCTTCGGCCTCAGCGCTTCCGGCACGCGCGACAGCGGCACAACGACCGCTTCCCGGCCGGTGCCCGACGGCTGGCCGAGCAGGCCGACGACTCGGTCGCCCGCGACGACGCAGGCGCCGCGGTACGCGTCCAGGTCGGCCGACGCGGCGGCCAGCGCGGCCGGCGGCAGGGCCTGCGCCTGCGCGTCGACCGCGCGCACGCTGCTCTCGCCCTCGATCGCCTCGGCGCCGAAGTGCAGCCGGGCGGGATCGGTGCCCGCGAGCGACGGTGGCGGGTCCTGCAGCACCAGCACGGCGAGATCGACGCCGTCCGGCGCGGTCCACGCGCGCGTCGCTTGCAGGACCTGCCCTTCAGGCAGCGCGACGCGCACCGATTCGCGCTCGATGTCCGGCCGGGCGCCGAACGCATCCCTCACGAAGAAGGTGCCGTCGCACGTGCTGCGCGTGGTGAGCACGACGCTGCGCCCGTCGCTGTCTTCCAGGAGGAGGCCCGAGCCCTCCCGTGCGACCTCGTCGTCGGGACTCCAGAAGTCGCGCTCGACCGCCTGATAGAACACGCGCACGACGCGGATCCCGTCCTCCGGCGGGCGGGTCGCGGGCGGCGTGGGCACGAGCGCCGTGGCCGGCACCGCATTCATGCGGATGTCGGGCCGCTCGGGCTGCGCGGCCACGCGGTGTCCGTCCGGCACCGGCACGCCGGCCCCCGGCTCGGTGTGGTAGGCGATGAACGGACTGAGCAGGGCGGCGGCGTCCTGCAGCGCGAGGCCGGTGAGCAGCGCGCCGGACAGGCGCGGTCGCGCGACCCAGAACATCGAGCGGTCGGTCACCGTGTGCCGGTACGCGCGCCGGATGCGCAGCTCGAGCTGCACGTGGCTGCCGTCGTCGGCGAGGCGCACGTCGCGCAGTTCGCCGGTCTCGATGCCGCGGAACATCACGCGCGAGCCCGGCACCAGGTCATGGTTCTCCGGTACGAGGAGCGTCATGACCAGGTCACCGCGCTCGATCGGAGCGAGCGAGACGTCCGCGCCCGGTGGCGGCCGCTCGGTGCCGATCACCTGGCTGCCGCTCGGCAGGTCCGGACCAGCGTCGGGCGGGGTGAGGAAACTGACGTAGGCGTCGCGGATCAGCGTGTCGAGCCCGGTCGCACCCTGGGCGAGCCCGAGGAAGCGCGGCGTGACGATCCAGAACTTGCTGCCGTAGCGCACGAGCCGCGCGGCCGCCGGCTCGAGGACCGCGTCGACGACCGCACGCTCGCCGTCCTCGCGCAGCTCGATGCGGCGCACGCTGCCGACCGGGACGCCGCGGTGCTTCACGTCGGCGCCGGCGCGCAGGCCGCGGACGTCGCGGAACTCCAGACGCAGCGTGTACAGGCCCTCGTGCCCGTCGGCGCGCAGCAGGTCGATCAGCCACCAGCCGGCGAGCGCAGCGCCGACCAGGGTGGCGAGCCCGACCAGATAGCGCAGGCGGGTCATCGCCGCCCCCGCTCAGACGTCGAGGTTGGTGACCTCGAGCGCGTGACGCTCGATGAACTCGCGGCGCGGCTCCACCGCCGGCCCCATGAGCACGGTGAAGATGTTGTCCGCCTGCACCGCGTCGTTGATCGTCACCTGGTAGAGGGTCCGCCGCGCGGGGTCCATGGTCGTGGCGAACAACTCGTCGGCGTTCATCTCGCCAAGACCCTTGTAGCGCTGGATCTCGACGGTGTCCTCGCACACCCGCTGCACGTACTCGCACGCCTCGCGCAGGCTGGCGCACTGCTGCGTCTGGTTCTTCGCCTGCACGACGAACGCGCCGGGACGCTGCGCGCACACGTTCGGGTCGAGCCCGAGCTCGTGGAGCCGGCGCAGGGCGGGAACGAGGTCGGCGGCAGCGTGCACGGCGTAGACCTCGACGTCGGCTTCTTCCCGCGTGCACGCCGACTCGGGACCCTCGTAGATCTTGAGCGTCCCGCCGGCGCGCAGCTTCTCCAGCTCGGCGTCGAGCTGCGCTTCGGTGTCGATCAGCCGGCCACTGCCGCGGTGCACGAGCCAGTACTGCGGCAGCTCGAACTCCGGCAGCTTCAGCGCGCCGAGGTAGGCGTCGAGCGTGAGGCCGACGCCAACCGGCAGGGTGTCGCCGGCGGCCACCACGCGGTCGACGAGGTCGAGCACCTCGCGCAGCGCCTTGCCCTCCAGCTCGCGCTCGCCGCCGTTGAACAGCGGAACGGTCAGCTTGGTCTGGCCGAGGCCCAGCTCGGAGACGATGCGCAGCTTCTCCTGCTCGGTGAGCGCGTAGCGGACGTCCTTCTCCCTGCCCTTCAGGTGCAGCTTGTAGAGCGGCGGCTGGGCGATGTAGATGTGCCCGCGTTCGACGAGCTCCGGCATCTTCCGGTAGAACAGGGTCAGCAGGAGCGTGCGGATGTGGGAGCCGTCCACGTCCGCGTCGGTCATGATGATGATCTTGTGGTAGCGGAGCTTCTCGGGGTCGAAGCCCTCGTCGACGAAGCCCGTGCCGATCGCGGAGATGATCGTCTGCACCTCCTCGTGGCTGATCACGCTGTCGACCGAGGCCTTCTCGACGTTGAGCAGCTTGCCGCGCAGGGGCAGGATCGCCTGGAACGAGGTGCGGCCCTGCTTGGCGGTACCGCCTGCGGACTCGCCCTCCACCAGGTACAGCTCCGCGTCCTGCGGGCTCGTGCCCTTGTGGCAGTCGGCCAGCTTGGCCGGCAGGCCGCTGCCCTCCAGCGCCGACTTGCGCCGCACCAGCTCGCGCGCCTTGCGCGCCGCCTCGCGCGCGCGTGCCGCCTGCATGGCCTTGGCGAAGATCGCCTTCGGAATCGACGGCTTCTCCTCGAACACGGTGCGCAGGCCTTCGCCGACGACCGTCTCCACGATCGACTGCACCTCGCGGTTGCCGAGCTTGATCTTCGTCTGCGACTCGAACTGCGGCTCGGGGACCTTCACCGAGATCACCGCGGTCAGGCCCTCGCGGTAGTCGTCGCCGGTCGGCGGCTCCTCCTTCGGCTTGAGCAGCTTCTCCTGGCGCGCGTAGTTGTTGAGCGCGCGAGTCAGCGCGGCACGGAAGCCGACCAGGTGCGTGCCGCCCTCGCTCGCGTTGATGTTGTTGACGAAGCTGTAGACCGACTCGTGGTAGCCGTCGTTGTACTGCAGCGCGATCTCGACCCCGTAGATCTTCCTCGGGTCGTCCTCGCCCGGCACCTCGCGGTTGATGTACACGACCTGGTCGTGGATCACGTCGCGCGCGCGGTTCATGTGCTCGACGAACTCGCGCAGCCCGTGCGGGAACATGAACTCCTCGCTCTGGTCGGTGCGCTCGTCGACCAGGGTGAGTTTGAGCCCGCGCGTGCCCATCAAGTAGGCCAGCTCGCGCAGGCGCTTGCGCAGCACCTCGAACGACAGCTCGGTGGTCTCGAAGATCTGCGCGTCGGCGCGGAACCGGACCATCGTGCCGCGCTGGTCGGTGTCGCCGATCACGCGCAACTCGTTGGTCTTGTGGCCGCGTGCGTAGTTCTGCCGGTAGATCTTGCCGTCGCGGTAGACCTCGACCTCCAGCCACTCGGCGAGCGCGTTGACCACCGACACGCCGACGCCGTGCAGGCCGCCTGACACCTGGTAGCTGCCCTTGTCGAACTTGCCGCCCGCGTGCAGGGTGCAGAGGATCACTTCGAGCGCCGGCGCGCCGGTCTCGTGCATGTCCACCGGGATGCCGCGGCCGTTGTCGCGCACCGAGATCGAACCGTCCTTGTGCACGCGGACATCGATGCGGTCGCAGTAGCCGGCGAGCGCTTCGTCGACCGAGTTGTCGACCACCTCCCATACCAGGTGGTGCAGGCCTTTGACTCCGGTGTCGCCGATGTACATGGCCGGGCGCTTGCGCACCGCGTCGAGGCCCTCGAGCACCTTGATGGCGCTCGCGTCGTATCGCTGCTGCGTCTTGTCGGGCATTTCAGACATTGGCCGTCCCACCCATGCGGAACAGGATCGACGCGACCTCCGGTCTGCCGAGCGCAGCGTTGATCGCCTGGCGGATCTCGTCGGCGCGGAAACCGCGCAGCTCGGCGAACAACGGCGCCGAGGCGACCTCGACCACCAGCTGGCCGGCGCGCAGGCCCGCGACCCGGCACCACGGCGCCGCTGATGCTCCGACCGCCTCCGCCAGTGCGTCCTGCAGCGCCTGGCGCCGGCGGTTCTGGCCGAGGTCGCGGAGGATGCCGGAGTCGAGCTCCGCAACCGGTTTCGGTTGCTTCATCCGCTGATCGGCATGAGCACGTAGGTGAACGACTCGCCGAGCGTGAACTTGGCGGGAGTCGATTCGTCGGTGAGGTCGATCCGCACGACCTCCGAGTCGCTCGCGCGCAGGGCGTCGAGCACGAAGTCCGGGTTGAAGGCCACGTTGCAACCGGCGCCCTTGACCTCGACGTCGATCGCGACGTCGGCGCGCCCGACGGTGCTGTTCTCCGCCGACATCTCGAGCGTCGTCGCGGAGAACGCGAAGCGCACCTGCCGCACGTCGCCGCCGGTGAGCACCGAGACCTTGCGCAAGTTGCTCTCGAACAGCGAGCGCGACACCTCGACGGTCGTCTCGGCGACCTTCGGCACGACCGACTCGTATTCCGGGAACGTCTGATCGAGCGTCCGGCTGACGAGGACGGTGCTGCCGAACGTGAACGCCATCTGGTTCTCGCCGAACAGGACCGCCACCTCGCCGTCCTTCTCCTCACCGATCACGCGCAGCACGGCGTTCACCGAGGCCAGGGGCTGGATGGCGCGCACGCGCAGCTCGTCGCTCGGAAGGTTCTCGTAGTTCAACGACAGGCGGCGGCCGTCGGTCGCCACGAGGCGCAGGCAGCCCTGCTGGCAGTCCCACAGGATGCCGCTGACCGCGTAGCGGCTCTCCTCGCGCGTGGCGGCGAACGCCGTCTTGCGCATCATGTCGGCCATCCTCGCGGCCGGCAGGCGCAGGGTCTTGCCGCTCTCGGGCGCCGCCGCGGTCGGGAACTCGTCCGGGTCGCCGCCCAGCAGGATGAACGAGCCGCCCCCGCTCTCGACCGTGCAGCGGTTGTCGTTCGCCTTGAGGGTCAAGGTCGGATCCGACAGCTCGCGCAGCAGCGCCAGCGTCTCCCGCGCGGGCAGGAGCACCACGCCCTCGGCGTCGACCTTGACTGCCTCGCAGCGCACGCGGGCCGACATCTGCAGGTCGGTCGCGAACAGCGTCAGCCCGTCGCGGTCGGCATGCAGCTTGACGTGGTGCAGGACCGGCTTCGGGCTCTTCTGGGGCGCGATGCCGGCTACCACGCTGAACGCGTCGGTCAACTCTTGGCGGTCGCAGAGGAGGCGCATCAGGGATGGTCGGCCAGGGCTCGGGGGGCGTCGGTCCGGTGTTCTCGATAGAGAGAGGTCTGATCTCTCTCTCGTTCCTCCTACGTCGAGGATCGAGTGTGAACAGCGTATCCGGGGGGATCGCGAGGATCGACGGGGCAGGCGCGTTTCTCGGCCGAGAAGCGCGTTTCCGGGTCTCGTGGAGAGTGCGGGGAAAAGGGGCTCCGCGGGCGTGGTCGGCGGCGGAAAGCTGCGGAGGAAACGAGACTCGGTCGCCGGTTCGTTCCCCCGCGGGGCCCCGGATGCACGCACCTTCGCCACAGACCTTGCACCGGTTCCTTGGCAGTTGCGCTCCCTAGCGGACGGGCCGGGTCGCGCTCCGGGAGCCGGTACGTGTCAAAAGAAGCGGCGGCTGTGGCAGGCGCCGCGAACGCGGTCGAAGGTCGCGTGCATCGCGGTCGGGGGGCGCGCGGGTGCAGGCTCGTGCTGCAGCGAACGCAACACGTGCATGTGCGTACCCGGTCCAGCACCCGCTCCAGCACGCGGTGCGGCATCGCGCAGGACGCGGAGCGGACGCGAACCCCCGCGATGCCGGACTGGAGGAGGCGGTGCGCCGGACGGTCTGCGGCAACGAGGAGGCGTCCTCGCACCGCGACCGGGAAGAGCGGTCGGGACCACCGGAAGGTCGACGACCGGCGCCGTGCACCGCCGCATGCCTCGTACGCGGACGCCCGGCATGTCCGGACCGAGGGCGAGGTACCGCGCGAGCGGGTCGCGCGAGACGTCCGGCGGACAAGACGAGGGGCAGGCGAGCCTCCGACGGGCAGAAGGCTCGGAGAGGCGGCAGGCCGCTTCAGCTCATCTGCTGCTGCGCCGCGAGCATGCGCTGCCCGAGGCGTTCGACGACCGCCTGGAAGTTGCGGTCCTCCTGCATGCGCTTCTTGATCTTGGTGAGCCCGTAGATCACCGTCGTGTGGTCGCGGTTGCCGAAGAAGCGCCCGATCTCCTCGAGGCTGTGGTCGGTGTGGTGCCGCGAGAGGTACATCCCGAGCTGGCGGGTCAGACTGATGTGCGACACGCGGCTCTTGCCGGTGATGTCCCGCGGCGAGAGCGAGAACTCGCGCGCGATCACGTTCATCACGCAGTCGAGCGTGACCCGGCGCGGGCGGGGCCGCGGCACGCTGCTGAGCACCTCCTGCGCGACCGGGACCGAGATCTGGCGTCCGGTCAGGGTGGCGACGCCGAGCAGCTTGACGACCGCGCCCTCGAGCTCGCGCACGTTGGTGTCGATCGTCTCGGCGATGTACCGCGCGACTTCGTCGGGGATCTCGACGTTCCTGGCCTTCGCCTTGCGCTGCACGATCGCGTAGCGGGTCTCGTAGCACGGCGCTTCGAGCTGCGTGACCAGGCCCCACTTGAAGCGCGACACCAGCCGCTCCTCGAGCGTCGGGATCTCGAACGGCGCGCAGTCCGACGACATCACGACCTGGCGGTGCGAGTTGTACAGCGCGTTGAACGTGTGGAAGAACTCGTCTTGCGTGCGGTCCTTGTTCGCCAGGAACTGCACGTCGTCGACGACCAGCACGTCGACGCTGCGGTAGCGTTCACGGAAGGCGTCGAGCTTGCCGCCCTGCACCGCGTTGATGAACTGGTTGGTGAACTCTTCGCAGCTCAGGTAGGCGACCTGCTTCCCCGGGTGCCGGCGATGCACCGCGTGGCAGATGGCCTGCAGCAGGTGCGTCTTGCCCAGGCCGACGCCGCCGTGGATGAAGAAGGGGTTGTACGCCCGTCCCGGGTTCTCGCCGATCGCCAGCGCCGCGGCGTGGCTCAGGCGGTTGCACACGCCTACGACGTACGACTCGAACGTGTACGCGGGGTTGAGCGAGGTCGGCTTGATGAAGTTCTCGGGCGCGCGGCTCGGCTCGCTACGCTTCTCGCCCGTGCGCCGCTGCTCGGCCTCGTAGGAAGTGAGCGGCGGGGCTTCCTCGGTGATCTTGTCGAGCACGGCCTCGACGCTCGCGCGCCGCGCGGCGTCGCCGTCCGTCGGACGCATCGGATTGACGATCAGGCGGACGGCGCGTGCGTGACCGCCGACGTTCTGCACGGCGCGGCGCAGCTCGGCGAGGTGGTTGCGGGTCAGGAAGTCGCGCACGAAGCCGCTCGGAACGGCGAACACGACCTCCTTGTCGTTCAGCGACGCGAGGGTGAGGTGCTTGAACCAGGTGTCCAGCTTGTCGCGCCGGATCCTGGTCTCGAGGTCGGCGCGCACCAGCGCCGGAAAGTCATCGAGGTTCGGCGAGGAAGCGTCTGGCGACGCGAGAAGACCGGATGAGGCAGAGGATACACGGGGCTCCCTTTCCGTGGACATACTCCGAGCCTGCACTTGCTTGGGACGGGGTGGACGAGGCCGCTCGCCTGGCGACAGCGAGCCGTGCAAGGAGGCTGGCCTACATACCAGCTTCATCGAGCGATGCAACGTCGTCGTCGCCGGAAGTTCGACGACGCGCGCGCACCCGCGTCGCGCGTCGTGCGCGATCCTGCGCGCAAGTCTCCGACGTGCAACGTCTCGCGCGATCGTCGACGCGCGTCACGCGCGCTCGACGATTTCGATCGCCTCGCGCACGCGCCGCGCTGCCTCTTGCGCTCGATCGATCATGGCGACGCCCGCGAAGCTGAAGCGCACGCACCGGCGTGCCTCGGCTTCGTCGCGACCCATCGCACGCAACACGAGTGGCGGCAACGGTGATCCGGAGGCGCACGCCGCGCCGTGCGACGCGTCGACGCCGGCGAGGTCGATCGCGGGCAGCAGCGTGCGGCCGTCGCGCACGCAAGGGAATTCGATCATCGCGGTGTTCGGCAGGCTGCCGTCCAGCGGCGTGAGGCACGTGAACCGGCAGCTGCCGCGCGCCAACTCGGCGAGGAACGCGGCGCGTGCCTCGGACATCGCGCGCGCGCGTTGCTCGCGCTCCTGCACCGCGAGTTCGACGGTGAGCGCGGCGGCCGCGGCGAGCGCGACGCTCGTCGTACCCGAGCGCAGGCCGCGTTCTTGTCCGCCGCCGCCGAACAACGGGCGGAGCGTTGCCGCCGAACGCCGCACGACGAGCACGCCGATGCCCTTGGGTCCACCGGCCTTGTGCATCGACAGGGCCAGCGTGTCGGCGTAGCGGACCGCGTCGCTCAGGTCGACGCGCCCGAGCGTCTGGCTCGCATCGACGTGCAGCGCCGCACCCAGCCGATCGGCCGCGCGACGTGCGGCGGCGAGGTCGAGCACGCTGCCGACTTCGCTCTGCCCGTGTACGGCGCACACGACCGCCGCGGCGTGCACGTCCGACGGCACCATCTCGAAGCGCGTCCGTCCGACGGCGTCCACCGGCAGTTCGATCAGTCCGCGGCGGCGCGCGGGCTCGAGCACCGAGGCATGCTCGGCCGCGCTCGCGACCACGCCCAGCGCCGGATCGCCGAGGCCGAGCACGACCATGTTGTTCGCTTCGGTCCCGCCGGAAACGAAGACCACTTCGTCGGCAGCGACACCGATGCTGCGCGCGATCTGCGCGCGCGCGTCTTCGACGACCGCCCGTGCGCGGCGGCCTGAGGTGTGCGCGCTGCTCGGGTTCGCCGGATGCGCGGATTCGACCTCGACGTACCGCTCGAGCACGCGCGAGTCGATCGGAGTCGTCGCGTTGTGGTCGAGGTAGATCCGGTCGGAGGCGATCAATCCTTCAGCGCCTCGCGGTACACGTCGAGGTAGCGCGGCACGACGATGCTCTGCGCGAAGCAGCGTTCGGCGCGCTCGCGGCAGCGCTTGGAGTGCTCCCGGTGCAGGTCGGGATCCTCCAGGAAGCGCAGGGCCTGCCTGGCGAGCCCGTCGACGTCGCCCAGCGGGGCCATCGCTCCGGTGTCGCCGAGCGTGTCGGCGACACCGCCGACCTCCGTGCTGACGCACGGCACACCGCAGCTCATCGCTTCCAGCAGGGCGAGGCCGAAGCTCTCGGTCTGCGA
>Ga0079224_100015644_pt1 | contig 10628 bp, 8 predicted proteins | sample Stecom2015_FD_80414 | JGI IMG/M metagenome (GOLD analysis project Ga0079224, IMG submission 80414) | Agricultural soil microbial communities from Utah to study Nitrogen management - Steer compost 2015 | ecosystem: Environmental > Terrestrial > Soil > Agricultural land | place: USA: Utah...
CTCCACAGCATGACGGATCCGGACTCGCCGGTCAGATAATACAGCGCTTCTCCGGATCCCTTAATGGTATATGACTCGTAAAAGTGACCAAGAACGATGCCGCCCACCGCCAGCAATACCGGATAAAATTTCCATACCTTGGCATATCCTTCAAAGATGGTATGCCCCTTTATATTCATGAGTTGGTAGTTGGCAATAATACTCACGAGCAGGTATCGAACAAGCAACGCCAGGGCAAGCCCCCACATCAGGGTATACCCATAATGGGCTCCTGCCACAGCGTTATCGACCAGATCCCCTGCCCCTAACCAGGTAAGGACCAGCACGATTCCAGGCCCAAAGGACTTCACATAGCCCCAAAAAGTCGAGGGTATCGGCGCCCCCGCAGACGCCGGATCGGCGTTGGTTATCGTGTTTTCGGGAAACGACGGCGCAGCCGCCTTCCCTGACGCTTCGATGTCAGTTGCATTTACACTCATTGCTTTGTCTCATCCTTGTTATATATCATTATTTCGCCTGTGGCAGATGCAGCCGATTTGTTTAATGTCATGTGGCCAGGCTGCACCGGTATCCACTCAGGCGGTGACCATTTCAAGGTCCAGCGTGGTGGTCCGGCGTAACTCCCGCGGGTATTTTTTATCGTCAAAAGGCAGACCCCGATGCATCGTCGCACGGTTATCCCAAATGACGAAATCGTTTTCTTTCCAGGCGTGCCGATAGACAAACTGGCGATCGGTTGCATGCTCAGTCAGCTCACGCAACAAGGCGCGGCCTTCGGGAACGGGCCAGTCGATAATATGCGAGGCATGCGAGGCCAAATACAACGACTTTCTTTCGGAACGCGGAATGACGCGAACCAGAGGATGGACTGCGCCGGGCAGTTTGGCTTTCTCTTCTTCGGAAAACTCGAAACCCAGTACATGGCGCGAATAAACGATGGAATGAAAAACAGCCAGGCCTTGGATTTTCTGTTTGGTCTCTTCATCCAGAAAATCATAGGCCGCACGCATATCTGCAAATTCAGTGTCTGCCTTGACCGGCGGAACCACCTTGGCTGAGAGCATGGAATAACGCCCGGCCGGATCGTTAAAGGACGCATCAGTATGCCAGAGCCGATTGCTCAACGAGCTGACTCGACGGCGATCATCTGCTTTGAGCACCTCGCCTTTGTCATTTACATTTGAAATATCCGTGAGCGCATTGGTTCCGAAACGGTTTTTCTCAAGCACCGAGAGCGACGTTTTAGTGTGCAATTCGCCATCCAGACGCTGAGCGAATGTGAGTTGTTCCTCATTGGTCATAGGCTGGTCGTGAAATACCAGCACAGCGTATTTGTCCATCCCGTCCCGGATAGCCTGTAATGATTGTTCGTCGGCGACTCGAAGATCCACGTGACTGACCTCGCCAACAAAATGGGGATGCACAGGTGCAATTGATAAACTCATGATGACTCCTCCAGGTAGCAATAGGCATATCTATTGTTGTTCGCTTGTACTGACAGGCAAGCCGGCCGCGCTTTCCGGCCGCAAGTTGCAGCTTGGTCGCAGTTGGTTTCACAGCGGCTGTCGCCAAAAATGACTACGTAATCATATTTTGCGACAAAAGTCTCGGGTCGGCAATATGCAATTGATACTGGTTGTTACATCCCACCTTTGAAAATCAACGCGAGCCCGAGTTTTCCATTAGACAAGCTACCGAATCATGGCGAGCGATGCCGGCCTTTGCATAAAGTATGCTTCTGGCTTCGGCTGGTGCCATGTGCCGCGTCGTATGTGTATGCCGCCTGGTGTGTAAAACGGCCTCCCATCGCCGGACCCGTTGCGTCGCCGCCGGTGGAGCAATATGCGATCTTCCCGCTGCAGCATTGAAACGGCCGCAATCGACGACGACCAAAAAAGGTTTCCAGCGCCAGCAGATCAAGGCCCAACGCGCCGGGCCGGTTGGACGCCCCTGGCGCCAATACAGGGCCGACAGCGCATACGCATTAACATACGCCGCCGCGACTATTTATCGGTAAAATACGCGAGCCCGCAAGCGCAGACGGGTACCCGGTCGCCACGGAAAGCCATCGCCGCTGCATCCCCGTCAAGAAATCCTGCCGAACAACCGCCGGTCCTTTTATGAAAAAAAAATATATTTATCCTTTTTCATTGCTGTTCGCTCTCTTTTTTTGCGCCAATGCGCTGGCCCAGTATGCGATCGAGTCGATCCCAAACCCCAAGACCCGCGGCTACAACTCTTATGTAAGCGATCCGGATGGTCATTTGTCTGCCGGTACAGCGGCAGAGCTGAATCAGATCAGCACAAATATTGAGCAAACCAGCGGTAGTGAATTCGCCATCGTGGTGGTGAACGATTATCAAGGCTCCAGCGACTTTAGCTTCGCGCTGAACCTCTTTACTCACTGGCGGATCGGCAAACAGGGCAGTGATAACGGCTTGCTGCTGTTTCTTGCGATGGACCGGCGCGAATACCGGTTTATCAGCGGCTACGGCATTGAAGGTATATTTCCCGATGCATTGCTAAAACAGATCGGTGAGAACTATCTGGTGCCTTACCTTAAGTCCGGCAACCCCGATATGGCGATATTGGCCACGGCCAAGGCTGTTGAAAGCGTGTTCCTTTCTCCTGCGCACCAGCTTGAACTTGCCGGCTTGCAAGCATATCAGCCCACCTTTTGGAATAAGCACGCGAAATCATTTGATCAATCGCTTCTTATCATTATTCTATTTTCTTGCGGTTTTGGGTGGCTCAGCTGGGCGCGAGAGCGCGCCCGAAGAAAATATGCGGTTTCAAAGAAACGCTATAAAGGCCATGCGTTCTGGTACGCGCTGTTCAGCTATCTGTTTGTTTTATTTCTTAGTTTATTTGTATTTGTCTTTCTGGAAATTGTCGAAAAGGCCTACCAATTCAAAAACCTGCCCTATTTTGTAGCGGTGTTCGGCGCCCTGCTTCTCTTCTTTCATTATCGCGAAGGCATTCAGTTTCTCAAACGGAGCAGTAAAGATGAAAAAACCGCGCTGCAAATGCAAATTTCGTTTGTACGAGTCAGTCTCTTGCCGTTGCTGCTGTCGCCCTTGGCCTACATGGCTTACTTTGAGCTTGTACGAAATCAGAACAATGTGCGAGCGCGGGCTGTACCGCCGGCCAGGAAAGGAAACTGGTCACGCCTGAACCGCGACTCGCTCAGAGTGGCAGATATTGAAAAATATTTGGGCAAATTACACTTGCGGGAAGAGAAAATTGGCGCCAGGTCATTTGAAATCTGGCGCGACGACGCCACCGGAAGCATCGACCTGATCGGGTTTGCCGGGAATAAGTCGAAACAGTACGGCATTTGTCCGTCATGTCATGGCAACACCCTGGGCCAGCCGCGAACAAAGGTGCTGAAGCGCCCGACCTATTCGAAAACAGGCACAGGAGAGAGGATCCAGGAGTGCGCTTTTTGTGATTATAAGCATTCGCTTGGCGTGATCACGCTTGCCACCCTGCAACGCCCATCCGCTTCAGGATCAAGTTCAGGATCCGGCAGCTCGGGCGGCAGCAGTTCCTCGGGCAGCAGTTTCGGTGGCGGTTCCAGTGGCGGCGGCGGCGCCGGTGGCCGATGGTAATACCCAAAACCGGTGAATGACGGATACAGGCATGCGTACCCACACGCCGCCGTCGTAGCGACAGTTGTGACGCAACATCAACCGCCTTTACAGTGAAAAGTGGCCTCCTGCCACGGTTTTTCTCAAATTTGACTTGTATTGTTATCAGTACATGTATATGATTCCATACATCCTTACATGCATACAATCAGAGGAGACTTTGCATGCGCCACACCTATTTACGTGCGGGCCTGCTCGCCGTCATACTTGGCTGCGCCAGCAGCCTTGCCGCCCACGCCGCAGACAAGCCGCCGGTAAAACTGGTCGTGGGCGCCACGCCAGGCGGTACCACCGATCGCGTGGCCCGCGGGATCGCCCAGGAAATGAGCAGCATTCTTGGACAAACCGTAATCGTCGAGAACCGGCCGGGCGCCGGCGGAAATATCGCTGCCGACGCTGTTGCCCGCGCCCCCAAGGATGGCAACACGCTGTTGATCAGCTTTACCAGTTTTACAGTGAATGCCACGCTTTACAAAAAACTGCCGTTCGATCCGGAAAAAGATTTCACGCCCATCACCATGCTCGCTGAGGTGCCCAGCGTTTTGATCGCCCGCAAGAATTTCCCGGCATCGGATGTCGCCTCGCTGATCGAGATGGCGAAAAAAGACCCTGGCAAGTACTCTTTTGCCATTGGCGGCATGGGTTCCTCCCTGCATATGGCCACCGCCAGTTTCGAGATGGGCGCCAAAATCAAAGGCCTGACGGTACCGTATAAAGGTACATCGCCGGCCATACAAGACGTAGTAGGTGAACAGGTGGATCTGATGTTTGCCAGTGCCGTCAACGTGATGCCGCTGGCGGGCGGCGACCGCATCAAGATTCTCGGTGTAACCAGTCCTGAACCCATGAAACAGTTCCCGTCGGCGCCGCCTATCGGCGACACAGTCAAAGGCTTCTCGTCCAAAGCCTGGTTCGGGATGTTCGGGCCTGCCGGCATGTCCAAAGAACGTCTGGCACAGCTGCACAAGGCTGCGGTAGAAGGTGCGCAGCACGAGAATTTTGTGAAAATGATCGAACCCGAAGGTGGTACCGTGGTCACCAGCACGCCCGACGAATTTGCCCGGTTTGTGTCCGAAGACATTAAACGCTACGCCGACGTCGTAAAATTCACCGGAGTAACTGCCGACTGACGACCCATATGATTGATAATCCCACGCCTCGCTACTACAAAATTTACCGCCTGTTGAAACAGGCGATAGAAAATGGCCAGTATGACCATCAGGAAGCGATGCCGGGAGAAAATGTGCTGGCCCAAACGTACCAGGTGTCGCGGCTGACCATCCGCCGATCGCTGGATCTTCTGCAAAGCGAAGGCCTGGTCGAGCGGCGCCAGGGTTCAGGAACCTTCCCCCTGGCCCGCAATGTTGCCACGCAACCGCTGTCGGCAGATATCAACAAGCTGGTGGCCCATTTGAATAAAATGGGCCTGGGCACCCAGGTGCGCCTGCTCAGTTTCGGGTACGAAACCGCCAGCCAGATGGCGGCCCGTCAACTGGAATTGCCCGCCAATAGCAAAGTGCAAAAAGCCATTCGCGTTCGTTATCACGACGACAAGCCCTTTTCCTATCTGATCACCTATGTGCCCGAGGATATCGGACGGCGCTATACCAAAGAAGACATGACCAAGCAGTCATTGCAGATGCTCTTGAAAGCATCCGGCATCAGGTTAGGCTCGGCAGAACAGGCCTTTACCGCAACGGCCGCCGATGCCCATCATGCCGAGGCGCTGGATGTAGGTATCTCATCGCCTTTGCTGTGCATCAAGCGCTTAACCCGCGACACGCAAGGCCGCCCGGTCGAATATCTGATTGCCGTCTACAATCCGGAGCGTTTCGAGTATCGCATGGCGTTATCGAATAAACGCTCCAAGGGCATCGACGGCTGGATTGTGAACGACACGCAAGCATAGCGTGGCACAAAGCGCCCAGGCACCCGCTCGTGCGTGCCGTCGCGCCTCAGATAATCATAATAATAACGACGGTTGTCGCGAGCCGGGATAACCACGCCGGCGTTGCGTCAATTCAGTATTCGATACTTGTGAGAACGAGTCAGATAAACTACTATGCAACAATCACATTGGATTGGCTAAAGCTGATGAAAGAACGCAAGTTTGCATGCACTCGCATCAAAATATCGAAAATAGCGGATATAAGACAGTAAATAGCGAATAAGCACGACAGCCTGTTTCGCCTGATTCGAAAAATCCTCATAAATACCAAGAGATGACGACGCAGAAAGAAAATAGCACCGAATTGGACAAATACGCCTTCACCGCCAATCTGGTTCTGATCGCACAAATCGCGACCATCATTTCCGGCATTACGATCGGGATACTTATCTACACGATCGATCTGCCCGTTTACTATTTATCTTTTATATTATTATTTCAATTATTGGTTATCCCGTATTTCTTCAGCAATGCCAAACTGCTAAAACAAAAAAAACAGCGCCGTCAGGTCATTCTCACCAACGGCATCAGGAGTAACGCTAAGATCATTTCAACCGAAATGGTAGGCAGCGGAGGCGACATCGATAACTATTATACTTTCGAACTCCGTCCGGACTCGTTGAACACGAATGTTACCGCGCTGGAAGCGTTAACGAGCGAAACCTATGCGCTGGTGTGCAGACAAAAAGAAATACCCATACGGTATCTTCCCGAAGATCAGGTTGCTGTTATCCTTGTAGACGAAATCGCACCTGAATAGATCTGTCGACATCAGGCGGCGCACGTCTCGACTTTGAACTGAACACTGGGAGCCACGTCAAAGACGATCACGTTTCGGCGATTGCTCTTTTCAATCCCGGTAAATCGAACCGAGGGTTTGTTCTTGAGTTTATAGGTTTTGGAGTAGTTAGCCAGATGACTGGTTTTGCTCATGAACACTTGAGAGGCAATACCGCCCGCCACACCCGGTTGATCTCCAAAGGAAATCGCCTTTATCGTTCCCTTATTGTGCACAGGCGCGCCGCAAAACAAAATTCGGAAGCACGGATTCGGCGCGAGCAGGTGCGTGCCGAAATTCGGGTAAGGAAGGGGCGCCATGCCGGCCGGCGGCGTTTTGCAGCAATCAGGAAATCCCAGGAATCCGCCACCCAGTGATGTCGTGTTATACATCGTAATGCTCCTAAAAAAAGGGGTTCTTATGCCGTACACTGTAAAGCTCGGCACGACGTAAAGGTATATCGTTTGTAATAGTCATACTGCCGGCATGCTTGGGGGTTCCCGTCGCGCCGTGCGTATGCAGATGCACACAACTTGCGTTTTTAAAATTTGCGCCGGTTAAATTGGCATAGTCAAAATTGGAATAGGAAAGATTGCAGTGCTCAAAACTGGCATTTTCACAGTCTGACTTCTCAAAAACCGCATATTGCATCTCCGAATGACTGAAATCGGCATTGCTTGCTTTGGTTTCCGACCAGATCGTCTGGTTCAATTTGGCATTGGTCGCCGATGCGTGTTCCAGGCAGGCACCGGTGAAAACCGTCTCGTTGCCTTCCAGGTTATCCAGTTTGGCGCGCAATAAGTTGCACTGGGCGAACATGGATCCGCCGACATGTGCACCGGTGAAATTCGCATCATCCAAACGTGCTTCCGTAAACTGGCACGCAACAAACCTCTTGCTGGAAAAATCCTGTTCTCGCAGATCACATCCGATAAAGACCGCCTGATTGAACAATTTCCCCGCAAACTCAGTCTGTCTCAAGTCGCTTTCTAAGAATACGACATTGTCCAGATCCACTTCTCCAAATCGACACAGATCCAGATCGGTCTCATGAAAAATACATTTTACGATCTCTTTACAATCCAGGCGAGCGCCTTGCAAAGGCGACGTGCGTATTATGGAAAGTGCCAAGCGGCAGCCGTCCCAGATCGACTCATTCATCGCGCTATCATTGAAAGTCGTATCAACAACCTGGCAATTATCCAAATGAATGCGCGACATTTCACAATTGGTGAAAATACAGTCGCTCAAATCAACAGATTTCATTATAGAATCTGTCAACTTGCAGGCATCCAGCGTACAGTCTTGCAGATCGCAATTGATAAATTGAGTCCTTGAAAAGTCGACATGATCAAATATCATTCCTGACATGTCCAGGTCTTTGAATACCAAGTCGGAAAAAACCTCGTTGGCGCATGGCTCTCCACGCTCAAGATACCCATTAAGCTTGACGTTATCCATTATCGAACACTCTGAACACGCCTGCCTCAGTGTCGCGGAACACCGGATACAACTCCAGCTGATCTTTATACGCTTCGCTCGTGCTGGTCGTGTGGTCTACATCCACTTTCGATACGTTCGTCCTGAACATGACAGCGCCATCAAAACAACATCCAATCAGATTGGCCTTTTCCAGTGAAGCCTGAATCAGATTCGCGTTTTTGAAGCTGCTGCCTTCCAAATCCGATTTGTGAAAAATGGTCTCGCGCGCAATGACATGTTCAAAACTGCATTCTCTCAAAATAGCATTAGAAAAATCTGATCCTGATATATCGCTGTAGTTGAATTGGGCTCCCGTGATTCTGGTGCCGATAAAATTACATTCCTTCAATCTGCTTCCTATAAACCTGGCGCCCGGCATATTAACATCGTCTTCAATAAGTAGATTATTCAGATCACTCTTGGTGAAGATACAATTGTTCAGTTCGGTTGTCATGAAAGACACATCCACCAAGCAGGTTTCATCAAACCGCGAGCTGTTCAGATGTGATTCCACAACAGCCCATTTATTGAACGTGCAGCGTTCGAACACTGTATCGTTCATCTTCATTTCAGACCAGATGCAGGAGTCGAAACGACAGTCCACAAAAGTTGCATTATCAAATTCAATTTGGTCGCTAATATGATTGGCGAAGGTGCAACCCACTATTTTTGATTCCGTTACCTTCATTTTAAGGAACTGCGTTTCCCGGAACTTGCATTGCTCAACAGTCGCATGGCTGAACAAGGCTTCACTCAGATTCGCCTTGGTCAAATCCAGCGACTTCAGAACGCAGTTGCTGAAGCGGACCCTGGCCAGCACCGCTTCAGAGAAATTGATGTTGTTAAGCCGCGCTCCATCAAAATTGACACTCTCCAGAAACGCGCCCGAGAAATCGGCACCTTCGAGCACAAGGCCGCTCAAATCCGCACCCGTCAGATCCATTTGCGAAAGATCGCCGCCCAGCCGGTACCGTCGCATCACTTCGGCGCGCAATGGTGAACTGGTGGTCATATCCAAGGCGGGTGCCGCCGCTTGGTATTGCACAGAATAAAGGTAAGATTTGCGAACCGATGACGTCAGCGTATCGAATGTCTCATCTGTCTGATGTCGGGCAGAGCCCTCCGCGCCGCTTGATGCCAGGGCCTTTGCATTCTCCATCATGCTCATATCAGGCGGGCCCGATATATCTATAGGCAAGGCGTCTGTGGCAGCATGCGCGTGGTCCAGCATATCGGCCAGGCGCTCCATCTCTGGATCGGAAGATTCACGCATAAGCGCGATGGCCTGGCTTTGCGCATCCTGTGCCAATTTGGTTTGCCGATCGGGATTATTGAAAAAAACATCCGGCGCCTCCGGCGGGCCGACGAAGTCCGGCAACACCGCTTTATAATCCAGCCCCTGGTTTTCGAACCATGATTTGACCTGTTTCTCCTGATGACCAATGTATAACCTGAGGCGGCGCCCCAGTTTATCTTTTCCCACTGAATAGTCTGTCTCATCATCCGCGCGCAGCAAGGCTTCCGGCACAAGCTCCTCGTCTTTTTCGAGGTGATGCATGACCTTTTCCGGGTCCAGTCTTTGCATCATTACGTTTTCATAATGCTCAAAACTTCTCGGACTGTCGCAATATTCAACGCCGGCCATGACGACTTCCACGTCGTCTGCTTCCGTATCCAGAATCTGCACCGAACCATGGAACATCAGGATGTATGACTGCAACTCAGGCACCAGCCAGACTGTCGAAGCACGCATATTGTCTACTTCGCGTAAATATTGACGATGATGCTCGTCGCGCGCCAGCAGCAGGAATCTGGCCTGCAGCGGAAGAATAGTGTTCTGCCAGCATGCCAGTTCGGGGTGCATATTCCACACACGAAATGTGCTTCCCAGCGGTACCTGCTCCAGATGACGCCACTGCTGGTTTTCTGCGGCCGTATTGAAGATAGTCGGATCCATGTCCGGCAGAAACCCGGGGAAATCGTACTTCTGCCACTCCTCGCTAAAGCTCCCTTGCAGCGCCATTTTGACGGGATGGCTTGGGCCTATGGGTCCAAATGAGGCAGGTACGGGGCGATCGCTTTTTTTTCTAACTCCTCGCAACGGATCTTCCACGTTTGGGGCCGGTACAGCGCTGGTACCATTCATATGCACCGGATCAATGCCTTTTCCCTCGGGGTTCTGGTCAAAGGCAGGGCCCCCGAAGGCATGAGCCCAATCCAACGGCATCCGCTCGAATGACTCGGCCTGTGTCAGTGCATTGCCCACCCAGTAACGATCGCCATGTACGCGCAGCTCTTTATGCAGATCCCCGACTTCCACTCTGACCATGCACTGCGTTTTATCAGGCTGGTGCGCCGTATAGGCAAACCCGCTCACAAGATATTCCGGGTGGGCCTTTGGCATAATCTGATCAAGCACACCACCACTATCGAGCGTTGGCAGTACTTCAGCCCAGATTTTCTGATCGGACTGCAAGTAGGGACCTTTACCGTCTGAAGAGATAAGCACATATACGCCGCACGACAATCGGGTTTGACCTCTCCATTGATATGGCCTGGTCAGCACCCCGGCACGCATTGGTTTTATTGTTTTCATGATTTTACGTTTGCGATTTTTTGCCTTTGATATATTCCGCGTATACCACGCTCATCTTTTTTTCCTGCTTAACCCGTGAACTCGATCTGGCGTTGTCTTCCCTGTTAATCGTTTCCACCTTCACCTGCCATAGACCGACATTATGCCGGTTTGGCGACGGCAATAGAAATCTGC
>Ga0079224_100015645_pt1 | contig 10628 bp, 9 predicted proteins | sample Stecom2015_FD_80414 | JGI IMG/M metagenome (GOLD analysis project Ga0079224, IMG submission 80414) | Agricultural soil microbial communities from Utah to study Nitrogen management - Steer compost 2015 | ecosystem: Environmental > Terrestrial > Soil > Agricultural land | place: USA: Utah...
AAAGTTCTTAAAAATTTAATAACTGCTACACCAAACAAAAAAGTTCTATTCAACAAGTCATTTTCCATTATTAAAATACTTTTACCTTTTTACTTTACACTTCTTACTTCCCTACTACACTTCTAAAAAATACGTATCAGCGTCTTCGGGATTGAACGGTTCGTCGATCCAAAAAATGGTGTACAAATCTTCTGTTCCGATGTTTTTGATATTATGCGTATACCAAATCGGCATATCTACATAAGCTGGCTCTGTTCCATCCAAATAAAAGTCTAAGACTTCATCTGTATCTATTTTTCTAAGCTGAATTTGAGCTTTCCCTTTTATAACCGCAAAACGCTCAATTTTTCGGGTGTGATAATGATTACCTCTTGTAATTCCCGAAACAGTCGTCGAGAATGAGCATTGCCCGCCAATCCCTAAACGAATTACTTCCACAAACGCACCTCTTGGATCTGTATGCTGTGTGAATTTAACTGGAAAATGAGTTTTGTGGTCAATATAAGAGCGGTACGTATTAAACAAATTATGCTCAAACGAGTCTTTAATAACCGGGATTTCTCCGTTGTCTAAATACTTAGCCTTATACTCATTCAACAAAGCCAAAACTTCAGACACTTTTTTGGTTGCCGTGTAAGGCACCCTATAAAAGTAATTACTTTTTTCAGATTCTATTTGCTGTAAGATCTCAGCAACTAATTCACCAACATATATCAAATTCACTTCCCCATCATTATCAATAAGCGGGGTTTCTCCATGAGTAAGTTTATAGCAAAATGTAGCTATAAAAGAGTTATAGTTGGGTTGACCAAAAGGCCCAAAAACATTCGGAATGATTAGCCCAGTGAATTTTCCGCCAGATTGCTCTGCCCAGTTTATCAATAGCTCACGACCTTCTTTTTTAGATTTTCCATAAAGGTTATCTCTTTCTTCTTGTGAAGATGATGAGAACAACACATGTGCCTTAGAATCCGTATTGTTTAGTGATTTTATTAACTTCTGAACAAGTTCTATATTAGTATTATAAATAACATCCGGTTCAGGATGGCGGTTCATGGCCGCTAAATGCACAATCACATCACATTGAGCCACAAACTCATCCATCATCTTTTCGTTCCGGAAGCAGTCTATATCAAATTCAATTCTTTCATATTTATCGGGAGATAACCCCATAGTGTTATACAGATGACTTCCTACGAAACCACTTTGTCCTGTAATTCCTATTCTTTTCATTTTATTTTAACTTCTTAAAACCTTAAACGCATTGTCAACTATTTTCTATTCACAAAATAATCTACCGGATAGGTATAGTCATCATTTTTAGCGTTATCTATCGGATAATCTGCAAATACCAATAACTCCGAGTCTGCCTCCAGCGCTTGGAATGCAGTGCCATAACCTGCTGGTACATGCAAAATCTGATTCTCGTCTGCACGTATATTTTTTGTCTCCACAGGTAATTCGGGAGACGCTCGATCCCAATTATCAATCCTCACCAAATCTATAGAAAAACCACCTGATAGCGCATAGAACCACCTTTGCTCCATCCGATGCGCACGCCAACCTCTGACCAGCTCTGTATCCGTATTTTTAATGATATAAAAACGTTTAACCTGAGCCATGTCAAAATCATTGACAAAGCGGATCTGACCCCGATGATCTTTAGCAATTCCTCCTTGAATAAACCCTGACATTCTCTTTTAACTTCGTTAAACCAATACTTATACTTTGATTTTCTTTAATAAGGATATTGCATCACATCCTCACCGAATACCTCTTTGCGTATCAACGGTAGCGTCGAAATTAGAGTCTTCAGTCCCTCTACCCCTTGTTGTTCCGCATTATGCGAATGGTAATCTTCGATTCTGGAAATATCCTTTTCACCCTCCGAGAAATACTTCGCGTAGTTGAGGTCTCGATTGTCCGCAGGAACACGATAAAAATCGCCCATATCCTCCGCTTTTATCATTTCCTCCCGCGTACACAGCGTTTCGTATAATTTCTCCCCGTGGCGTGTACCTATAATCTTAATAGGCACTTCCTTACCCGTTAAGTCGATTAGCGCTTTAGCTAAATCTCCAATCGAACCGGCGGGAGCTTTATTCACAAATAAGTCTCCCGGATTGCCATGCTCAAACGCAAATAGCACGAGGTCGACAGCGTCTTCTAAAGACATAAAAAAACGAGACATATTGGGATCAGTAACCGTAATGGGTTCTCCTTTTTGAATCTGATTTAAAAACAAAGGTATAACCGATCCACGTGATGCCATGACATTCCCATAGCGGGTCAAACAAACTGTCGTGTCTTTCAAATTCCGGGCTTCTGCAACGGCAACTTTTTCCATCATGGCTTTGGAAATCCCCATGGCATTAATAGGATAAGCAGCTTTATCGGTACTCAAGCAAATGACCTTTTTTACATGATTACTTGCGGCCGCACGAATAACATTCTGGGTGCCTTCGACATTGGTCTTGACAGCTTCCATAGGAAAGAACTCGCAGGACGGCACTTGTTTAAGTGCTGCAGCATGAAAGATATAATCGACGCCTCGGGTAGCGGGCTCTACGGAAGTATAATTGCGAACATCTCCGATATAATACCTAATTTTATCATTTTTGTACAAATTTCGCATATCGTCCTGTTTCTTTTCGTCGCGGGAAAATATACGGATTTCGCTAAAGTGGTCAGTCTCTAAAAAACGATTCAACACGGCAGTTCCAAATGAACCGGTGCCGCCGGTGATTAAAAGAGTTTTGTTAGTGAATAGTGACATATTATGATGTTGAGTTTAATTAATATTGTATTCTGTTGGGCTTTTTATACATGTACATAATCGCACCGTGCAGGGGGTGTTTTTCCAGCTGCTCTATTTTCTTGTCAATCTCCTTTTTCGTAACCTTTTGGGAGCTAATCAACCTATCTTCTTTGTTTAAGAATTTCAAAGCTTTGTTGTTTTTCTGTCTAAAATATAAATAATTCATCTTACTAAACTCCCACATCGCTATAAGGTCTTCTGCTCGCGCGCGTCGAATTTTACTATCTGCATTTTTATGTGCCATTCTTAATAATTCATCCGCCTTAAGTATTTTTTCATAAGATATACTCTCGACGTAAGCCTGCGAGTTAAACGGGAGATAAGTTGAGCCTTTTCGCTTCCACCAAGCCGATTTTGGTACATCTTCCGTCCAAATTGTTTCCCATAAATTATAAAATTGCTTCAGGTACGGTGCTGATTTTTCGCCGACAGCATTTGCATACCAGTCATCAAGTAAATTAGTCAAACTTTGATCAGGATCCCACAACAATTTGGCCATTACCCAACCTTTTGGGCCTTCAAGCCAATCAGGATAGAACTCTGCCACGTAATACCGCACATTCATATCGTATGCAGTTTTTAAATATTCCTGATAAAGACTAAAGTAAATCCTAGGTACGATATAAGCGCCTCCGTACACATAATCATACCAGCCGTATTCTTTTGTAAGCCGTTGCCATCTTTTTGAATTTTCGATATCTTTCTCTTTTAAAGCTGGCTCTAACCACATATGCCGATCATATGTTATAAAAGGTATCACATTGTCTTCAAGTTTAAAATTAGGTGGTTCCGCAACACGATTATATGCAAGTAATCCGAACTTTTTACCCGGAAGGCTTCTGTTTACCATTGACACGGTTTTATTTACCCAAGAATAATACGCGTCTGAGTAATCTTCAACACCGATATAATTCCTTTTCCCACTACTATTGCGACTATCAAAATTATGACCGTCATTCACGCCAAGGGAAAAAGAAGTCGCTTCGGGATTTTGTTTGAAATACTGTATTATTTTGTTAGCAGAATAGGAGTCAATACCTCTGGCTTGAAAGTTGGGCTGCCAATTCCAATCCCGCCTATTCGTCGGCACATATCTTTTTCCATCTATTAATGGAAGAAATTGCGGATGAGTTTTATTGATAGTTTCTGAATTAAAAAGGTTTCTCAAATTATGATGAAATTCAACTCTATTTCTAAGGCGATTGTTTCTCCCCCATGCGTATAACAAATCATCCTTGTTCTCCATATTGATTGGAAAAAAGCTTCTCGACAGAAACTTTGGGTTTTCCGTTATTTCAATATTACTTATTCGTATCGTTGATTTAGTTGGGATTTCCGTCCACAATTCTGTTGGCATCAGCCATCTTATTCCAATAAATCTCTCTAAAAATTCATATACGCCATATTCTGTACCCCAATCTGTTTTACCTGAAATAATAACGCTATTATTGGCCGTCTGAATAATAAAACCATCTTCGTCCAATTTCTCATAGTTTTTATTGACTCCTTTATATTGTGTAGCTATAATTATATTGTTCGATTTTGGATCAATACTATTGTTTACTTTTAATCTCGCATTCGTGCTTTTATAAATATAATGACTTAAGCTATTTGCAATTTCAATCAGTTGTTTATTTGACTTGTCAAAAACCACAACATTTGCATTAGGTTTGCCATTTAATACTATACTAATTTCTTGGCTATAAGAATTAATAAGGAAGATATTCAGTGTAATAAATGTGAGAATAAATTTATTCATAACAATTCTTTCTTTTAACTACTTTGCTTATACGCTTTTTCAGGTATCGTTAACATATTTTCTTGATTCTTTTACACTTTGACAATATTAGGATCTCTCTTAATAAACAATTCATCCTGCTTATTCTTCCTTACAAAACGTCTTACGTATAGACGCTCCATAGTGTACGGAAGAGTCCAAAAACATTTTGCTATAAACTCTTTGAATTTATTTGATGTTTTACCGAAGATCTTACCGTACACATAATAAATATATCGTATTCGTTTAACATCTTTTGGCACAGTAGGATCTGATTTAATGGCTGGGTAGCTATCTGCTCTCAAGTTGAATCTAACAATTGCCAATGTGTTACTGTTACTTCCTCGCATTCTCACTTTAACTAACGGTTCCTCAATTAAAGCTATTTTATAATAATTGCTCAAGGAGCGAAAGAAAGCGGTATCTTGCCCTTTTCTTAATTCAACAGGAAAGTCAATCTCTGGGTATTCTTGAATCACTTTTTGATGAATAACGACTGAAGGAGTTGCAATTTTAATAGAAATAAATGTCTTTTCATATATACTACCATAATCACAGCTATTGTCTATTCTTTTTAATTTATCTGTCTCGGGTGTCCAATAGTAAAATCCTGTGTGTGACCACAAAGCACCTATTTCTTCCATAAAAGCAATCTGTTTTTCCGTCTTGGTTGGGAGCCAGATATCGTCAGAATCTAAAAAAGCAAGGTAGTCACCAGTTGCTATTCGCATAGCTAAATTACGCGCAGTGGCTGCACCTCCATTTTCTTTGTATCTATAAATGATTTTATCACCATACTGGTTTAAGAAACTTGTTACATCTTCACCCGATCCGTCATTAACAACAATAATTTCAAAATTATCGTAAGTTTGATCTAGTACACTCTGTACCGCTTCAGAAAGCCAGTCGACCCCACTATAAAAAGGAATGATTACACTAACTTTTTTCTCCATTATTATCGATTCTTATTACTTCATTTAAATGTTCCGCATGGGTCATACGCTTTGAATCCACAACTTTCAATACGGTTTCAGTGCCATTTTTGGCGTATTCAATCATCTTATCATAATTATTAACAGCAAACTCAAGAGCACCAACGATACTCTCAACTGATTTCGGTCGAATTTCTTTACAATTATAACCATCTTTCATCAATCCTGAGATTCCACCAACAAATGTTGTAATGACTGGAGTCCCAAAAATCATTGCTTCATAAAGCGTCCGCGGAAATCCTTCGTGGTAGGTTGGGAGGATATAAATATCTGATTTCTTAAAGTAATCAGCGACTTGTATGGAGTCATCGACGGCACCCATTAAATGAACGATATCGTCAACTTCTAGCTCCTCAACTAAAGCTTTAGCATTAGACATAAATCCGCCACTCCCCACTATCGTTAACTCTAAGTTATGCTTGTTTTTTTTTAACCGACTCATAGCATGTATTAACTCTTTTATTCCTTTGTCCTCTGTTACTCTGCCTAGATATAGAGCTTTAAGTGTTCCTTCACCTTTATAGCTCCTATTTTTCATTACATCTTTTTCTGTAAAAGGTATCATCGGGCGAATTGTAAAAACATTATTTTTTCCTGCAGTATCACAAACAATTCTTGTAAAATATTCAGAAACGGTAAAAATAACAAAAGCCTTTTTGCATATCCACTCTGTTACCTTATTATTTAAGTCTTTTTCACCTCTTATATATAATCCATATTTCTTATTAAATAGCCAACAAAGAACTGCTACATACTTGTAAGCTGTTGGATAAAAGACATAGACGAAATCAGTTTTTACTATCTCTGGTATAATACGGAGATAAAGCAATATATAATTCAACAGTTTATTTTTCTTACGTTTTAAGCCTACGACCTTCAAACCATTTTCAAGAAGCCTATAAGTATGAGTTGTATCTTTGGCTTCAACCTTTTGACCGTATATTGTAACTTCATTACCTAGTCCTTGCAATTCTTTGACGAAAGCACCGGTTTTAGGGTCTATACAGTAATCACCATTAATCGGCGTAAGCGAGGAGTTGTCTAAGAGGAGGAGTTTCATTCGATATTATACTTTATAAATGAGACCTATTAATTGTATAAAAGTAAAAGTACCAATTGCAACAGCACCAATGAATTTTCTATCTTTATTTTCTATCCTGGAAAAGATGATAAAAAACAAAATGTAGTAAATCACATAATAAGCCATTATTCTTCGATGGTCAACCACTGCTGATTGAAGAAAAAGAAACACAAAGCCTATCCATAACTGATATTGCAACGGTTTGGATATAAATCCACTTGTCTTTCTCCTTATTTTTTTAGATACCAGCAAAAAAAACAAATACACAAGTACTAACCAGTTGAAAAGAGATGCTATAGCTTGCGGGAATCGCATTATATTGTACAATTCAACTCGAGGATCTTTCGGTGTTGCTATAAATTTAGCCCAAAAAGGAAGTGGTTGAGCTGCATTGTAAATAATGGATGCAACATTGCCCACAAGCGGAACTTTTTGTAATGTGCCTATCATACCACTACTTTCTTTCACTCCTTCTACGTATATCTCTTGATTCTTATCAAAAGTGCCTTGAATTTTTTCAAAAAATGTCAGAGATAATACTAAAATCCCCATAAAAAAACACACACAAAAACATATTACCATAAATTTATATTTTGAAGTTTGCAGGGTTAGCATTAAGTAGGTTGGAATGAGAACAACGAGAAAAAGGCCAGATTCTATTCTGAATAATGTAGTAATATAAATAATAAATATTATCTTGATAAGGTTGATAGACGAAAATTCTTTTTTGAATGTAAGGTATATACCCATTAAATAGAGCAAAAGAACATGTATATCTCTGAGTACCTGGGATGAAAAAAAAAATATGACAGAAAATAGTGATATAATGACTGTATATTTATAAGCTTTCTCACCTCTTAAGTTATTTACTTGTAGTAGCTTATAAATTAAAATCCCAACAAATGGATATAAAAACAAAACGGAGATCTGCTGCCCAACAAAAAAATCTGCATCGAAAGCCTGACCTAAAAAGCCAAAAAATGTCGAATAGGTAAAATACCCAGTATGATATCGACTAAAAAAATCGTAATCCGACCATATTACTCCTAATGCATTCCAGTAACTATCTTCGTTCATGTAGCTTTCGGTCCGAGGAAGAAAATAACTAATGGGATCAACAGCAAGCAAATGAGTGTAATTGTGATATGTCATGTAAAAATAGCATGCGAACATATACGCTGCACCTACTAAAAATAAAGTTTGATAAAGCCTTACTGCTTTTGTTTTATCTTCACCTTTATTAAATATATAGCTTAAAACAACTCCTACGATATAAATAAACCACATATAAATTATTGTTTGAAAATCAACAATAAAAACCCCGATTGTGGATAAAAGAAGAAAAAACACAAGTTGAATTACCATAGTTACGTTAATTGGAAATGTTGTATTTTATAAACTTTAACATACAATCGGTTAATGTGAATAAGTTTTAATTCTTTTTTATATTCTGTTCCGTTTTCTCCCATTGATTCTAAGTCAATCTTATTCTGACAACACTTTTTATTCTCTCCATTTACCATTCCTTTGAACTTAAGATCTTCTATATTTATTGTTTTCGAATTCTTTAATCTCTAGCTTTTTGAGTAATCCATCCTATATTCTAGTAGCGATTAAAAAAAACAGAACTCAATTTTAGATGTGTTATTTAATTGTTTTTTGCCCAATGTCAACGTATGTTTCTAGAGAAAGTAAAGTACGCATTTACTGTCGGTTAATCTTTTATATAATTTTTCCATTTTTTCTAAAAAACGCTAGATAAGAAGAGATATTAATGACTTTGCAAATTTCCATAGCAATAATATATATAAAGGCTACAAACGGTATAGTGACAACCTGCCAATAAATATCTAAATTTAAAATTTTAAAAACAGACAATGCTACGGAAATGATAACACAACTGACTAATAGTATTTTAAAAATAGTAGTCAATTCCCACTGACGATCAAACTTTAATATTTGTCTGGTGGCAAGTACGTTCGCAACATATCCGATTACACTCGAAGCTACCAAACCATATATTAAAATCTCCAAACTCAAGTAATATATACCCACTGCTATGGTCACACCTTGAACTGACTTCTTAAGAATATCTACAAGCAATATATATTGTGTACGATCATATACCTTAAAAATCACCCGATTAAATGTTTCTTGCATGTAAAAGAAAGAAGCTATACTAAGCAGCTTAATAAAATAAACAGCATCCGTCCATTTAGGTCCAAGTAGTATGTTTATTATAGACTCCGCATAGACATAGAACACTATCGTTATCAATCCTAATAACACCGCAAAATAACTGCCGATTTTCTGGTAGAGCCGAATAAACTCTGGCTTATCATCTTGTAATTTAGCTAAAGAGGAAAATATAACTCCCTGCGAAACCACATTAAGAACACCTCCTGGGACATCCTGCAATCTTTTTGCTTGATAAAAGTTACCCGTTTGCCCCATCGAAAAGTATTTTGCTAACGCTAGTTGGTAGATATTATCAAACACGCTATTTAATAAAGAAGAAACAGTAGTATTAACTCCAAAAGCCCCCATTTTTTTAATGGATTCTTTTGAAAATCTAAACGATAGATATGCACCTTCAAATACAAAAAGCAATACAGTGTACGCTAAAGAATTTAGAATTTGTAATGCTACTAGTGACCAAACGCCCCAATTATAAAATGCTAATATAATAGCGACGACACTCGCTAACACGGTTGCTACGAATTTATAGACATACTTTTGCTTGAATCGCAAATCGCTCACCAATTTTGCATTTTGACTAATCTGAAAAGCGTTTATGAGGATTACTGTCGACGAAACAACCAGTAAACTTTTTAATTCTTCATCATTATAAAAATGAGCAATATTATCTGCAAAAATACATATCCCTAAAAAAACCCCTATACTAAAAACCAGGTTCGTCACGAACGCAGTTGAATAGTCCAATAAAGAAGCGGTTTTGTTTCTCACAAGGGCACCCCCTAAACCACTTTCAGTTAAAACACTCATAATGGTGATAAAAAACATTATCACCCCTATTTGACCAAATTCACTGGGCGATAAGAGCCTAGCTAACCAAATATTTGTGACGAGCACAACGAGTAGAGAAGCAAACTGTCCAAAAATGGACCAAAAGGATCCACTTATAATTTCCTTTTGTAGATTTTTATTCCTCATTTTCAATTAATCTGAGCCATTTTAAAGCCTACCGTTAACTTCAAATTTCGAAATCCCTTTTACATCATACACTATCGCCTTTTCTTTTTTCAATGCATCCAGATCTAGCTCCAAGAATTCTTTATGCGCTACGCCGAGGACGATGGCGTCGTATTGTTTTGTTTTTTTGTTTTTTTGTTCTTCTGTAATTGTGGAGCCATTGACTTTGGCTTCGGAAAGATCAGCGCAGCAGTCGATGCCGTACTCGTGTTTCACCTCGGCTGGATTGGCCCATGGATCGTAGATGGACACTTTGACTCCGTAATCCTCCAGGGCATGAATGACATCCACGATCTTTGTATTGCGTACATCGGGGCAGTTCTCTTTGAAGGTTATTCCCAACATGAGTACTTCTGCTTCGGCGACATTTATTCCTTTCTTGATCATCGTCTTGACGACTTGTGAAGCCACATATTGTCCCATGCTGTCGTTGAGACGACGACCCGCCAAGATAATTTCAGGATGGTAGCCATGCTCTTGTGCTTTCTGTGCTAAGTAATAAGGATCCACACCGATACAATGACCGCCAACCAAGCCCGGTTTGAAAGGCAGGAAGTTCCACTTGGTACCTGCGGCTTCCAACACGGCATGCGTATCGATATCGAGGATATTAAAGATCTTCGCCAGTTCGTTGACAAAGGCAATGTTAATATCGCGCTGGGAGTTTTCGATGACTTTAGCGGCCTCAGCAACCTTGATTGTTGGTGCGAGGTGCGTTCCCGCAGTGATGACAGACTTGTACACCGC
>Ga0079224_100015646_pt1 | contig 10628 bp, 9 predicted proteins | sample Stecom2015_FD_80414 | JGI IMG/M metagenome (GOLD analysis project Ga0079224, IMG submission 80414) | Agricultural soil microbial communities from Utah to study Nitrogen management - Steer compost 2015 | ecosystem: Environmental > Terrestrial > Soil > Agricultural land | place: USA: Utah...
CCTGAATCAGACACGCTGTCGCGCCATCGATCGGGTGCGCTTCGAGACTCGGCAGAAGCGACTCCTGCCCGACACCGAGGAGTGGCGGCTCTGGACGGCGCCCCGGGATTCCGAGGACGCGATGGCGCGCCGGCAAGACGCCGATCGGCTGCGCACGGCGCTCACGGTCCTCACGCCGGACGAACATCAGGCCATCGAGACGGCGTACTTCTCGGGGCTGACCTACGTCGAAGCGGCGGAGCGGCTGAATGAACCCGTTGGGACGATCAAGACGCGGATTCGCTCGGGCCTCGCCAAGCTCCGTGAAGCGCTGGCACGGGGAGGTAAGGCATGACGTCGCCCGGGAATCGAGCCCCCTGTGATCACACGGAGCTCGTGGCGGCGCTCGTGCTCGAGGCCCTGCCGGAGAGCGAGGCCGTCGCGCTGAAGGCGCACGTGGTCGAGTGCGACACGTGTCGCCAGGAGCTCGCGTCGCTGGCTCCCATCACCGACGCGTTGGGGGTTTGGCCGACGGACGTGTTGCGTCCGCCCTCATCGCTCGCTGAGCGGCTCGCCCACCGCATCGCCACGGAGACGGGCACCGCGCCGGTTCTGCCGCCGCGTCGCGAGTGGAAGGACCCCGAGTGGGAAGCGGTCGGTCCCGGGATCTTCTGCAAGATCCTCGCGACCGACGCCGAGCGCGACCGCGTGACCCTGCTCGTGCGGCTGCTGCCGGGCGCCTCCTATCCTCCGCATGCACACGCCGGCGTCGAAGAGCTTCACCTGCTCGACGGCGAGCTCTGGATAGAGGATCGGCTGCTGTATCCCGGCGATTTGAGCTACGGCGAGCCGGGGACCTCCGATCAGCGCGTCTACAGTGAGACCGGGTGCACCTGCGTTCTCATCACGTCTCCGTCCGACGTTCTGCGCTGAGCCTAGATTTGTTCGGAGAGACGGCACCAGGTTCGCGGGGGCGGCTCGCGCCGAAGTGAATTCGGCGGAGCCCCTCTCCACGCGGGCACGCTCTTCGACGCTGTTTTTCCGCGTATCTCGGCGCGTGCCGAGCCGCTCGTCGCGCGAGCGGTCGTGTTCTGACGTGTTCCGGCACGCACCACAGCGCTACTATCGGAGCACCATGCGCCCCACGCTCTTCCTCGTCCTCGTGGCCCTCGTGTCGTGCAGCAAGACCCGAAAGTCCGAGTCTTCGACGCAGCCGTTGGCGAGCGCGTCGGCAGTCGCTCCCGCCGCCTCGAGCGCTCCCCCCGCGAAAGCCCCGGAGGTCGACGAGCGGGCGCTCCTGCGCACGGCAGAAGAAGGGCTCCGCTCCATGCTCGCGGCGTGCTCCAAACCGCGCAAGCGCGGTCCGGAGGCGGAGTGCACGGACTTCATGTATTCGGCGCAATCCATGGCAGCGGCGCTCCGGTCGCAGCTCGCGACGGCTCCACGGACGGCGAAGGGCTGGACCGAGCTCGAGTCCGCCATGGGCTTCATCGACGCGTGCTGCGGCTGCGCTCCCGAAGGGGCGAAGGCCTGCCCGAAGGTCGAGGCACCCCTGAAGGAGCTCGGCAAGATCTTGAAAAAGTGATCGCCGGATCCGCTCACGAGAGCGTGCGCGGCGCGGCGTACGCCGTTGGCTCCCCCAAGGGAAACGCCGTCTCCTCCGCGCCGCTGGCGCCGGGCCCCGGTCTATCGAGGGCGTCCTCGCCGCCCGAGCCCTTCGACGCTCAACACCTGGCTTGGAGGTGCGGATGGGATTCGAACCCACGTATGATGGTTTTGCAAACCATTGCCTAACCGCTTGGCTACCGCACCGAAGGGGAGCGCGAACGTGCCACGCCGTGTGGGGGAGATCAAGCGGTGAGCGCGGAGCACCGCCCGGGTCTCGCCGCGTCGCTTCGCGTCGCGGCACGCCGAGGCCCCCTCCCGAGCCCGAAGCGCGCGCCCCCGAATCGGACGACGGCACGACGCGCCGGTGCGCTCCCGCCCACGCGGCCCCGAGCGCGCTCGGTCACCCCAACGTCACCTCGACCTGGACCCGCGTCCCCGCCGGCGCGATCGGCACCACCGTGCCCTCGATCCGCCGCCCGTCGACCTCGAGCGCCGTCACGCCCTTGCAGACGCCGCGCGGGTTCCGCACGCGGATGATGTACTCGGCACCGCGAAAGACCCTCTTGGCCGTATAGCCGGGCCACGTGCTCGGGATACAGGGATTGATCGAGAGGCCCGCGTACGTCGGCGCGATGCCGAGGATGAACTTCGTCGCCGCCGTGTACGTCCAGGCCGAAGTGCCGCTGAGCCAGCTGTTGCGCGCGAGCCCGAACTGCGGGTGCTCGTCCCCGAGGATGTTCTGCGGGTAGGCGTAGGGCTCGCACTCGAACTCGTCGATCTTCTCGTTCTTCGCGGCGGGATTGATCTGGTGATAGTACTCGTACGCGCGGTCGCCGTTTCCGAGCAGCGTCTCCGCGATCATCACCCAGGGGTTCGCGTGGAGGAAGATGCCGCCATTTTCCTTCGCGCCGGGCGGGTACGTGGTGACACCGCCCTTCGCGGGGTCGAAGCCGTTGAAGCCGGGCCAGCTCAGCTTGATGCCGTTCTTCGTGTTGAGCAGGCGATGCACGCTGTCGAGCGCTCGACGGCCGCGGTCGGGCTCGGCGAAACCGCTGATCACCGGCCAGCTCTGGCCGTTCGTGTAGATCTTTCCTTCGCTGTTCTTCTGGCTGCCGAGGGGCGTGCCGTCGGCGTCGAAGTAGCGGATGAACCACTCGCCGTCCCAGGCGGCGTCGTTGAACGCCTTCTTCATGGCGGCGTAGTCACCGCGGTACGCCTCGACGGCCGCGTGGTCCCCGAGCACTTCACAGAGCTCGGCGAGCTCGCGGAGCGCGACCCCGTACAGGTTCGCGTTGAACATCGACTCGGCTCCTGCCGCGAGGTTCACCGTGTCGTTCCAGTCCGCGAACCCGAGCAGCGGGAGGCCGTGCGCGCCCGTGTCCTTCTTGGTGAAGGCCACCGCGCGCTTGAGGTGCTCGAGCACGGTTCCCTTCTCGAGCGGGGAGCCATGGCGATCCTTGTCGTAGAACGGGATCTCCTGCTTCAAGAAATCGAGATCGCCCGTCTCCTTGAGGTACCAACACACGGCGAGCACGATCCAGAGGTGATCGTCGCCGTAGTAGTGGGGCCGATCGTCCCGCTCGCGCGAGTCGCCCTCGTTCGCGTGCATGCTGAGCGGGTTGAACTGGTGCATCGCCGAGCCGTCGCGCTTCTGTACGGAGAGCAGCATCTCCATCAGGGCGCGGGCCTCCGCCGGCACGCGGTCGATGACGCCGAGCACGTCCTGCGAGCTGTCGCGGAAGCCGACGCCGCGCTCGCCCAAGCCGAGCTGGTAGAGCGAGAGATACCGGGACCAGTTCTTCGTCGTGTAGCACTGGCGCGGATTGTGGACGTTGACCATCGAGTCGAAGCTCGGATCGGGCGTCTCGACGGCGAGCTTCGAGAGGTACTCGTCCCAGAACGCGCGCTCCGCCTCGAACGCGCGATCCACGGCGTCGGGATCGCGGTACGTGGCCGCCTGCGCGCGCGCCGCCTCGGGGCCCTCGGCCTGGCCGAGCTGCGCGATCAAGCGTCGCGTCTCGCCGGGTGCGAGCGTCCCGAGCGGGTGCAGGAGCGCGCCGATGTTGTCTCCGCGCAGCGCCTCGTAGTTCCCGAGCTCGGGAGCAAGCAGCGCGAGCGGCTGCTTCCACGTGCCGTACTCGTTCTCACCGAGGAAGCGCTTCCGATCCGACTCGAACGAGGACGCGGGCAGGTTGGACGTGAGGTAGTTGATCTGCCGGTCCTTGTTCATGAACGCGTACTGGGCGAGGAGCACGATCCCGGAGGGCTCGCGGTACGCCTTGCTCTGCATCGTCTGCGGCACCCAGTCGGCGTTGTTGAACTGCTTGAGCGCGTCGAAGTGCGTGTACTCGACCACCGGAATCGCGTCGATCGTCACCTTCTCGTCGCGCAGGTTCGTGACGCGGACGTCCCGCACAACGCACATCGCACCGGGCGGAACGAACACGGTGATCTCCGTCCGGATGCCGTAGAACTCGCTGACGTAGCGGTTGTATCCGAGCCCGACGTGGCACTCGTAGCGATCGTACGGATCGAGCGTCGGCACGAAGAACGGCGAGAAAATCCGATAGCCGCCCGCCTCGTGCACTCGGAGGTACAGCGTCTCCCCCTTGAAATCCGAGGCGGGGAGCTGCGGGATGTATTTCACGATGCGGTTCAGGGCCGGATCGTCCTTGCAGAGCAGCGAGCCGCCGGTGTGGTCGATGATGCCGCCGAAGCGCATCGTGCCCACATAGTTGACCCATTTCACTGGGGTCTTCGGGGTCGTGATCACGTACTCGCGGCGGGTGTCGTCGAAGTAGCCGTACTTCATGGGGGAGCTCGATGGGTCGAATTCGGGCGCCGGGTGGAACGATGGGAACGGCCGGCGCCCGACGAGGGTCTCGGTGGCGGCTCAGTATGCCTGGGAACGGTTCCAGAGCAACCGGCGCGCCGCGTCCCACCTCGCTGGAAACGGCGCGTCAGACGGGGAAAATGGGTTCACCGTCCGACGAGGTCCAGCGCGAGACCCTCGCTCGCGACGAGGACCTCGACCGACGGCGCGCGCTCCGCGAGCCGAGCCCGCGCGGACTGGCCGATGTGATCGAGCGCCTCGTCCGTGCGATCCGGGTCGTGGTGGAACAGCGCCAGCCGTCGTGGCTCGGCGAGCTCCGCGAGCCTGAGGACGTGATCCACCTGCGAGTGCCCCCAGCCGAGCTTCTGGGGCATGTCGCTCGCAACGTACTGGGAGTCGTGGATGACGAGATCGGCGTGCGCGCAGAACCGAGCCAGCGCCTCGGTGGTGATCACGGCGTTCGGCGCGTTCAGCTCGTTGTCCGTGAGGTAGGCGAGCCGGGCGCCCCCATCGTCTTCGATGAGGAATCCCTGCGCGCCTCCCGGGTGGTTGAGCTGCACGGCGTGGATCACCGCGCTGCCCACGCGCCACGGCCGGCTGTCGGGGCGAGCCAGCTCCACGCGCGCGGGGATGTCGTGCACGCTCACCGGGAAGTGAATGTCATCGAAAATATTCCGCTGGAAGCGCTGCTGGGCGTCGTTCGCGAGCGGGTATACGACGAGCGTGTTCGCCTTGTCCCAGAGGGGCGCGAAGAACGGCAGCCCGAGCACGTGATCCCAGTGCGTGTGCGAGAGCAAGAGATGCACGCGCTCGGCGCGCCCTTCCTGAACCAGGGTGTTGCCGAGGGCACGAAGCCCGGTGCCGGCGTCGAGCGCGAGCGTGGTGCCATCTGCAAGGCGCACTTCGACGCACGAGGTGTTGCCGCCATAGCGGGCGGTCTGCGGGCCCGGTGCCGGTACCGACCCTCGGACTCCGTAGAACGTGACGTGCATCTCCCACCTCCTTACACCACTTCCCGGCGCTGGGATACCGAGCGGCCTCGAGGCCGGGCGACGGAAAATGACGCGCGTTCGTGATGAACACGCACGGGGGGGACCGCCCCCGTCTTGGAATCCGCAATGCAATTTCGGGCCGATGTACTAGCTTGGAAGGGGCCCCATGTCGGACCTCGCTCCCGGGTTCTTGGTCGCAGCCCCTCCGCTCGGAGACCCGAACTTCGATCGCTCGGTGGTGTTGCTCGCCGCCCACGGTGCGGAGGGAGCGTTCGGATGGATCATCAACGGGCGCGAGGTGATGACCCTCGCCGAGCTCGTGGTCCGTGCCGGCGTGGCCGCGGCCGAGCCGCCCATTCAGGGTGCCTTGCGCGTGGGGGGGCCGGTGGCTCCCGAGCAGGTCTGGCTCGTCTACCGGGCTCGCGACCGCTTCCCGGACATCGAGGAGCAGCTCGAGATCGGACCGGGCGTGATCGCCTGTGCGTCGCGCCGGGTGCTCGAGTCGCTCGCGGCCGGGCACGAGATCGAAGGGTTGTTCGGCGTCCGCGGCTACGCGGGCTGGGCACCGCAGCAGCTCGAGTCCGAAATCCGAAAAGGAGCCTGGCTCCCCACGGATGTCGATCCAGAGCTCGTCTTCGCGAGCCCCGACGAGCTCTGGCAAAAGGCTTACGCTGGCGTTGGGGCGACGCCCATGGCCTTCAGCTCGCGGGTGGGCCTCGCCTGAGGGGGCCAGTGGCGAGCGGTTGGGAACGCGCCGAAGCGCGCGGAGAGCAAGCGTCGTTCTAGCTCGGCGCGGAGCTCACGAGGGGGACGAAGATGCACTGGATCGTGCGGTGCAGCTCGAGGGTTCCGTCCGCGTGCTTGGTGCCGATCATGAGCTGCTGCGCGTAGTCGTCCCCGACGGGAATGGCGATCCTCCCACCGGGAGCGAGCTCGCGGACGAGCTCGGGCGGAATGTCTTCGGCGCCCGCGGACACCAGGATCTTGTCGAATGGAGCATGCTCGGGGAGACCGAAGCGGCCGTTCCCGTGCAGCACCGTGACGTTGTCGTACCCGAGATCGGCGATCAGGTTCTGCGCGCGTTCGGCGAGCTCCGGGACGATTTCGATCGCGTATACCCGACTCGCGAGCTGGCCGAGCAGCGCCGCCGCGTAGCCCGAGCCCGCGCCGATCTCGAGCACTCGATCCTCGGGGCGAACATCGAGGTACTGCAGCATGATCGCGATCATGCTCGGCTGACTGATGGTCTGCCCGTAGCCGATTGGCAGCGCGCCATCGCGGTAAGCGAACGCGCGGTTCTCCGCGGGGACGAAGCGATGGCGCGGCACCCGCGCGAACGCGCCGAGGAGCCGCTCGTCCGTGATTCCGGTCTGCTCGGCGATTTGTGCGACGAGCAGTGACTTCGCTTCGCGAAGGAGCGCGTCCGAATCCAGAGAAGGCTCAGGCGCAGTGTGCGGCTCTTGGGTTGACGGGTCCACTCTCTGCAGCGTAGGGCGCCTTTTGCGGTTCGCAACGTGCGAGTGCGCCGCGGGCGCCGCGCTTGCCGCCCCGAGCGAGCTCGTGAAATAGTGCGCCCGTGCCGCGCTCCGCCGCGATCGTGCCGCTTGCTTTCGGGCTCGCCTTCCTGTTCGCGGGAGAGATGCCGCGGCTGGCGCATTCCGCCGCGGCTCCGAGCTCCGCGTGCCCGAGCGACATGGTCCGCGTTCGCGACTTCTGCATCGATCGCTTCGAAATCGCGACGGTCGACGCCGAGACCGGAGCACCCCTGTCGCCGTTCTATCCGCCGCATCCCCGGCTCGTCGAGTCCGTGTTCGCGACCTGGACTCTCGAGCGGACCTCCGTCGGGCCCATGGCAGCGCGTGCGGTCCCGCTGCCGCTCCTGCCCGCGATCCAGCGAGAGCAGGACGACTTCCGCCCTCGAGCCGTGTCGCGACCCGGGGTCGTGCCGCAGGGGTACCTCTCGCAGTGGCTCGCCAGGAAGGCGTGTGAGAACGCGGGGAAGCGGCTCTGCACCGAGAAGGAGTGGGTCACGGCCTGCCGCGGCGAGCAGGGGCGGAAGTTCCCTTACGGCGATCGTTACGAAACGGGCCGGTGCAACGTGTATCGCGCGTCGCATCCGGCGCTCGTGCTCCACAACGCGGCGTGGTACGGCCACCTCGATCCGCGGTTGAACCTCGTCGTCGAGGCGAACGGAGAGCCCCTGCTGCGCGCGACCGGCGAGACGGCGAGCTGCGCGAGCGTCTGGGGCGACGACGCGATCTACGACATGGTCGGCAACCTCGACGAGTGGATCGACGATCCCAAGGGCGTGTTCGTCGGCGGCTTCTTCTCGCGCGGAACGCGCGAAGGCTGCGAAGCGCGCATCGCCGTGCACGGTCCGACCTACTTCGACTACTCGACGGGAACGCGCTGCTGCCGATCGCTCGGCGGGGGCGCGGCCCCCGCTCCGCCGGAGTGAAGCCGGCTGAGCCCCACCCCCAGGTCTTGGGGCGCCGCCCCAAAACGATGGGTCCGTTTCTACGCCGACCCGTGCGACTTCAGCTTGCGGCCGAGGAGCTCGATGGCTCGATCGAGCTCTCGGCGAATCGCGTGTCCGTCGGGTAGGTCGCTCCAGTGTGACCAGGAGAGCAACACGTAGCGCGCTTCGGGATCGGACATCACCGGCAGCGTGCGCAAGGCGAGCACGGAGTCGTCTGCCTCGCGCCAGCGGATGGCGATGTCGCGCCCGGGAGTGTTGGCCAGCACCGGGCCGCTCGCGCGCCGCCCGCTCGCGAGCGAGAGGGCGACCGGCGTGTCGACGGTTCCGAGGCTTCCATTCACCGTGCCGAGCCAGGTCGAGAGCAGCTCCCGCTCGGTGAAGTACGCATGGCACAGCGCGGCGCTGCCGCGCGCGCGGACGGCCGCCCAGTGCACCCGACGCGCCGCACCCGCGTGGCGCGACAGGTACACGGAGAGCGTCGAGAGGGCGATGCGCCACGACGACGCGGTCCCCTCGAGCGTGTCCTCGTCGAAGGGCGCCGTGTGCCGCAGCCAGACGCCGCCGTTCGCTACCTCGAGCTCGAGCCGCGCCGACCCGTGGCCAAAAACGACCTTGCGGTCGGCCACGACCTCGCGCACCTCGAGCTCGAGCCGAATGCCGAGCTTCGGCCAGGACAACTCCACCGTGCGGCCGCGCGCGACGGCACCACGCACCGCGTCCGCCTGCCAGGCGGCGAGATCCCGGGCGGCCGAGAGGGCGCGAAAAATGCGCCCGGGACGCGCGGGCAGGGGCTGAAAAAGTTCAATCGTCTTCACGAAATATGGCCGGGATGACCCACAACCTCGAAGCGTCTGCGTTTCGATTCTACACTCGAGGAGTACGCATGGTGTTCGCGAGGCTGGGTCGTCTCGAAGTAGAGTACACGAGCTCGTTGATGACGCTTCTGAAGGCGGTGAGCCCCGCGCGCTTCGGGCGGGGCTTGGGGTACCGTCGGGCACGGAGTGTGCTTGGTGGTCTCCCGATGCTCCTGGCCCTGGCTGGGTGCACCACGGGCATCGACGGGGAGCCGCTCTCGCGCCACGCGGAGCAGATCGCCGGGGGCGAGCTCGATCACGAGCACCGGGCCGTTTTCGGGATGGTGGTGCGCAAGGAGCACATCGCGACGTGCACGGCCACCTTGATCGCGCCCAATCTCGTGCTGACGGCGCGCCACTGCGTTTCGCCCACGAACGAGGAGGAAACGGTGGTGTGCGGGGATTCCCCCTTCGGCGAGCCGGTCCACCCCGACAACCTCTACGTCAGCAACGACACGATCCCGACCGCCACCACCAAATGGATCCGCGGCGCGGCGGTGCGCGTGCCCGACAACGGGAACGATACTTGCGGGTTCGACGTCGCGCTCGTCATCCTCGCCGAGAACGTTTCTCCAGAGATCGCCGAGCCCGCGATTCCGCGCATCGACCGGCCGGTGACACGGGGCGAGCCCTACATCGCCGTGGGCTATGGCGTCGACGAGACCGGGGTCTCCCCGGGGCGCCAGGTGCTGACGGGGCTCGAGGTGGCGTGCAACCCGGGCAGCTGCGGCAGCGGCGTGCGCGTGACGGAGTTCCGCGGGGATCGCGGCGTCTGCGTCGGCGATTCCGGAGGACCCGCGCTCGACCAGGACGGAAAGGTCGTCGGCGTCGTCTCTCGGGGAGGTGAGAACTGCACGACCCCCGTCTACGGCATGGTGTCGTCGTGGCGCGAGCTCATCATCGACGTGGCGCTCGAGGCTGCCGAGCTGGGCGGCTACGAGCCCCTGTTCTGGACCCTGAGCGGCAGCAGCGAGCCCGAGGACGAGCCCCCCGTCAGCCCTCCGGTGAACCCCGAGCCGACCGGCACGGGCACCCAAGGCGACGCGTGCGAGGGGCCCGCGGACTGCAGGGCGGACCACGTCTGCTTTCTGCCGAGCCGCGCCGAGCGCGCGTTCTGCGTCGAGCTCTGTGAAACGGACGCCGAGTGCGGGTCCGGCCTTGCCTGCTCCGACGTGAACGACGGCGGGGTCTCGGTAGGGGTCTGCCTCGAGGCCGACGCCCCCGACGAGCCGTCGCCGGCGACGCTTCCCGCTGACGGCGGGTGCACGCTCGCTTCGGGGAGGAGCGGCGAGGCGGGTTGGCTCGGCGCCATGGTCCTCGCCGGGCTCGGGATGGTGAGGCGCCGCAGGCGCGGCAGACAGTCGTGATGAGTGATTCGGGGGTGGAGCCGAGGGGGATCGAACCCCTGACCTCCGCATTGCGAACGCGGCGCTCTCCCAGCTGAGCTACGGCCCCGGGAGTGAGGGCCGGGAAAGTAGTCGGCTCGCGGATGCTGTCAATGGTCTTCCGGGGGGCGCCGGTGCTTTTTCGGGAATTTCCGGAGCAGTGCGGCGAGTTGACCCCGCGATCGGGGTGGTTATGTTGCCGACCGCAATCACGGCCCCGCCCGACTGAAGGGCCTGGCCGCGGCACCGCTCGGCGCACCAGCGCTCGTCGAGCGCACGAGGAGTGAACATGGGCAGAATCATCGGTATCGATCTCGGAACGACCAACAGCGTGGTCGCCGTGATGGAGGGCAGGGAAGCCAAGGTCATCGTCAACGAGGAAGGCTCGCGGCTGACCCCGTCCGTGGTCGCCTGGGACGACAAGGGTGAGATCCTCGTCGGCCAGATCGCCAAGCGCCAGGCGGTGACCAACCCCGAGAACACGGTCTACTCGGCGAA
>Ga0079224_100015647_pt1 | contig 10627 bp, 7 predicted proteins | sample Stecom2015_FD_80414 | JGI IMG/M metagenome (GOLD analysis project Ga0079224, IMG submission 80414) | Agricultural soil microbial communities from Utah to study Nitrogen management - Steer compost 2015 | ecosystem: Environmental > Terrestrial > Soil > Agricultural land | place: USA: Utah...
ATGCTTTTCATCGCTTCCGGATTGTCCGGGTCGGCAACCGTGTCGCCGATCTCAAAGCCTTCGAGTCCTACGATCGCACAGATCTCGCCTGCGTTGACCGACTCTACTTTTTGCTTTTCGAATCCTTCGAAGATGAAAAGGTCTTTGATGCGCGACTTTACCACGGTAACTCCATCGCGTTTGACGAGTGCAACCGGCTGGCCGGATTTCAGCGTTCCCCGGTGTACGCGACCAATGGCTACGCGGCCGATATAGGATGAATATTCAAGCGAAGTGATCAGCATTTGTGTGCTGCCTTCTTCGGTTTTTGGCGCGGGGATGTATTGTATGATCCCGTCGATGAGTGCGCTGATGTCTGTGGTTGGCTTTCTCCAGTCTGTACTCATCCAACCCTGCTTGGCTGATCCGTAGTACGTCGGGAAGTCGAGCTGCTCTTCGGACGCGTCGAGCTGGAACATCAGTTCGAATACCTGTTCATGTACCTCATCTGGCGTGCAATTCTTCTTGTCGACCTTATTGATTACGACGATCGGCTTCAGCCCTAGCTGCAAAGCCTTTTGCAATACGAACCGCGTCTGGGGCATGGGACCCTCGAAGGCGTCGACCAGCAACAGGCATCCATCAGCCATGTTCAGCACGCGCTCCACCTCTCCACCAAAGTCGCTGTGGCCGGGTGTATCAATGATGTTTATCTTATGATCCTTATACCGGACGGAAACATTCTTCGCCAGGATGGTAATCCCTCTTTCCCGTTCAAGGTCATTGCTGTCCATGATAAGTTCACCCGGATGCTCGTGCTCTTTGAAGAGCTTTCCGGCCATCAACAGCTTATCCACGAGGGTGGTCTTGCCGTGGTCGACGTGCGCTATGATGGCAATATTTCGGATCCGGCTGATATCCATATACGTTGAAGATTACTGCAATTTCAATTTAAGGGCGCAAAGATAAAAATATTTAGCTTCCGGGTATTCACCTCCGGAAACGCATGAACGTGCCCATGGGAAGGTGCCTGCCGGTTTGCGACTTAAGGTAAAACTCACCGAATTCAGTTTCCTTCGCGGTCATATGCGAGGTTACAGCGTTATATCCCACGAGTGCTGAAAGTCCGGCGGCATACAGGCTAAGCACAAAAAAACTCCCCTCCTCTGATAGTAACCGGCCAGCATGTTCAAGAAGTTCATCGAGTTTCTCCTGGAGGGTCCATTTTTCACCTTCCGGTCCGCGTCCATACGGCGGAGGGTCCATTATGATGCCCTGGTAGCGATTGCCGCGCCGCACCTCCCGACGCACAAATTTCAATGCATCCTCATGGACCCAACGGATATCCTTCAAACCATTGCGGGTCATGTTCTCGTTCGCCCACGTGATACCCGGCCGCGAAGCGTCCACATGGACGACATCTGCACCGCAACGACGGGCAACGATGGACGCGGCACCGGTATAGGCGAAGAGGTTCAATACCTTCCTGGGTTCATCAGGATGCCCCTGAAGCGCATCGAAAATAAAATTCCAATTGCTGCCCTGCTCGGGGAAGATGCCGACATGGCCAAAACTCGTTAACGCAAGCCTGAGGCGAAGGTGAAGGTCCTTGTATTGATAACCAATCTCCCATGATTCGGGCATCCCGGGTTCACGGGTCCAACCTCCTTTCACTTCTTCGGCAAATCGATAACGGTCTTTCTGTTCCCTGACAAATCGTGCGTGCGATCGGCGTTGCCATTCCTTCTCAGGCAATGACTTCCTCCAGATGGCCTGGGGCTCCGGGCGGACTAGAATATACGGACCGAAGCGTTCGAGCTTCTCGCCTCCACCCGAGTCGAGCAATTCATAATCTTTCCATGATTCAGGGAAACGCAGCGTCACGTTCACGAATTACAGCAGCAAATATAGACCAAAGTTCCGTTGGGCGTTTTTGATGTTTGCGCAATTAGCGGTAAAATTCAATCAAATACACGCCGTGCATACACTTATCACGAGCCATCACAACCCCAAGATCAAGGGACTTCTCGCCCTGGAGAAACCCAGGGAACGTCGCAGACAATGCCTGTTTGTTATCGAAGGGAAGAAAGAAATTGCATTGGCGCTAAAGGCCGGGTACCGGATAGGCAATCTGTTTTTTTGTGAAAGCCTCATCCGGGGCGAAGATGTGCTTGACCTCGGTATTCCGGAAAAGGCCATCTTTCCCGTAACGAAGGAGGTGTACGACAAAATAGCGGTGCGGGAAAATTCCGGGGGGCTTATGGCGGTAGCAGAACAAAAGACGCACCGCTTAACCGATCTCCGGGTTGGCGCCAATCCGCTGATCGTTGTGCTCGAGTCAATTGAAAAGCCCGGTAACTTAGGCGCCATCCTTCGCACGGCTGACGCGGCTGGTGTAGATGCCGTGATTGTTTGTGATCCTCAAACAGACATCTACAATCCGAACGTGATCCGCTCCAGTATCGGCTGCATTTTTACGGTGCCGTTAGCTGTAGCATCTTCCGAAGAAGCCATAGACTGGCTTGGCGACCGGACCATACGCATCTATGGTGCCGCATTGCAAAACGCGAAGCCCTACCACACGCAAGATTTCACCAAACCTTGCGCCATCGTAATGGGAACGGAATCCACCGGGCTGACCGAAACCTGGACCAAACGGTCCCACGCAAATATCATCATTCCCATGTCGGGCATTGCCGATTCGATGAACGTTTCGACAGCCGCCGCAGTACTGATTTTTGAGGCACGGCGCCAGCGGGGGTTTGCGCAACTTTAAGTGAAGCTTTAATCGCCGCAACCGGATCCTAGGTGTGATGTAAGTTCCGGACGATTATTGCACGATAAGTCATTTAGAGTTATTCTAAATTTACGTCGCATTCCTCATGAGGCGCGCCCCTACCAAAACGAAAGCTCTACAGGACGACAAGTTTCTGAACGCCCTGGCAGGCGCCTATCGCCTTCAGGAAGCGATCATCAGCGCCACGGAGCTTTCCATCATGTCTACCACCATCGACGGGATGATCACCAGCTTTAACCGCGCTGCAGAAAAGCTGCTGGGTTATTCCTCTGAAGAAGTTATCGGCAGATTAAATCCCGTTGTTTTTCACGATCTGCACGAAGTAGTCGATCAATCGCAAAAGCTGTCCGTAGAAATGGGCATGCCAATAGGTCCGGGTTTCGACTGTCTGGTCGCCAGGGTTAGGCAAACGAGTACGGCAGAACGAAAAGAATGGACCTACATCAGGAAGGACGGAACCGCATTCCCTGTTGTACTTTCCGTTACCGCACTGCATGACCACAATGATGTCATAATCGGGTATGCCTTTATCGCATCCGACATCAGCGAACAACGCAAGGCGCACGACAAGTTGCGCGACACCGAACGCCGCTTCCGACTGCTTGCTGAAAACGTTCCCGGCGTAATCTATCTGTGCCGCAACGACGCTGACTATTCGATGACCTACCTCAACGACAAGGTAGAGGAGGTAACGGGTTACACCAAGGAAGAATTCCTTTCCGGAAAGATACACTTCTCTCAGATCTTCCATCCCGAGGATCGGAACCTCGTGTACAATGCGGTTAACGATGCATTGAAAGAGGGACGCAGCTATCGTATCGAATATCGCATACAGCACCGTAGCGGGGAGTGGCGTTGGATCGAGGATCACGGCGGTGGCGTATTCGAGGGAGATGAGCAAATCTGGCTGGAAGGATTTCTCAGCAACATCACGAGCAGAAAAAAGGCCGAGGAAGAGTTGCTCCGGATGTCGTCAGAGAACCTGCACGTATTCAATAACACACTTAGCCTTAACGCGGTGGCCAGCTTTGAAGGTAGGTTCATCAAACTGAATCCTGCCTGGCAGAAAACGCTCGGTTGGCCACTTGAGACTCTGATGTCTAAACCGTTCACTGAGTTCATCCATCCCGATGATCTGAAGCGCACGTGGAGAGCGTTTGAGTTGCTTAAATCGGGCAGGGATGTGTCGGGTTTCGAAAGCCGGTACCAATGCGCCGACGGATCATATCGCTGGCTGTTGTGGGCGGCTGCATCCGATCCCGTGAACGAAGTAGCCTTCACGTCAGCTGTAGATATAACGAATCGCAAAACGGGAGAGGAAGAGTTGTTGCGCCAGAAAAGCAACATGGAGTCTATGATGGACAAACTTCGGGCGCAAAACCATCAGCTCGATGAATTTGCACACATCATCTCGCATAACCTTCGGTCGCCGGTAGGAAACATTCAGGCGTTGCTGTCGTTCCTCACGCCCAACAGTACGATCGACGACTATCGTGTGATCTTCGAAAAGCTGAAGAACACGTCGGCAAACCTGAGCGAGACGATGAACGAGCTCATGGACACGCTGCGCATCAAGGAAAATGTCCGAATCACAAAATCGGATCTGCGTTTCAAGGATATTCTCGACAAGGTTGTGCAGTCGCTAGAAGGCAACCTCATCCAGTGCAGCGCCTCCGTAACGTTCGATTTCGAGGAGGCACCCATAATCCTGTATCCCAAGACGTATCTTGAAAGTATTTTCCAGAACCTGCTGAGCAACGCGATCAAATACCGTTCGCCGGAACGCCACCTTGAAGTCCATTTCTCCACGCGGAAAGTAGAAGGCCGCATCGAATTACGGGTAAGGGACAATGGACTGGGCATCGACATGGAGAAATATGGCGACAAACTATTCGGCATGCACAAGACCTTCCACGAACACCAGGAAGCACGCGGTGTCGGCCTTTTCTTAACAAAGACGCAGGTAGAAACGTTGGGTGGAGAAATCTTTGCTGAAAGCGAAGTGAATGTTGGGACTACTTTTGTGATAAGATTCTAGAGTGTTGAAGTTATCTCCGATCTTCGTGAGTACTAGCCGCCACGGGCGCATCTAAGCATCACTTAACTATTCCATCCAACGGGTAGCCAATACGAATCACGGGACGCGTTACCCGAACCAAAGAGTTTTGAAGAACTTAGTGTGGTAAAAGGGTATGAATAACTTCCATGCATCTTTTTCCTCAATAGCTCTTAAGCTTAGAAGCCTGAAAATGGCAACCAATGGCCGATAAATAAGGGCATAAATCAGCATGCAGCTTACAAACCAATATGCTCCAAACAGTTCACCAATTTCAAATACGCCGATGAACGGAATAAGAGTAACTGCCCAATAGATGAAGATGCCGATCAAGCGATTTTTCATAGTAAGATTTCCTTTGGCCGTATTAAACAAATTTAACAAATTTTGAGGGTACATAAAAAACGTATTTTCATTTACGAAAGCCTACAACCCCCAGAAACATATACACTTCAACACGCACAAAACCCGGAAATCCGCGCGCAACTTCAACACTAACCGTAAAGCGGCCGCGGGCCTGCTTTACGGCAGCACTTCAACACTTCAACACATACGCACGTAAACACATAAACACTTAAACACGTACCAACCTAAACCACCTTTCTACCCGGCCCATCCGTCTCTGTCCAGGCTCCGATACTGTATCGCCTCCGCCAGATGCTCCACGCCGATCTCTTCAGCCCCCGCCAAATCTGCGATAGTACGCGACACTTTCAGAATGCGATCGTACGCCCGCGCTGAAAGGCCAATCCGCTCCATGGCCGTCTTCAGCAGACTGCGCCCGGCATCGCCAATGACACAGACTTCCTTGACGCGGTTCGACGGCATCATGGCATTGCAGTAGATAGGTTGTCCCTCGAAGCGCTTCGACTGGATCTCCCGTGCCCTCACTACACGCTCGCGGATGGTGTCGCTCGATTCGGCCGGCCGTCGGGCTGTCATCTCATCAAAACTTACCGGAACGACTTCAACGTGCAGATCGATCCGGTCTAACAACGGACCGCTCACTTTACTCAGGTAGCGTTGCACCACCCCCGGACCACAAAGACATTCCTTCTCGGGGTGGTTGTAATATCCGCAAGGACAGGGATTCATGCTTGCGATCAACATGAAATTTGCCGGATAGTCCAGCGACACCTTCGCCCTCGAGATCGTGACCTTGCGTTCTTCCATTGGCTGACGCATCACTTCAAGCACACTGCGTTTGAATTCCGGGAGTTCGTCGAGGAACAGTACCCCATTATGAGCGAGCGATATCTCACCGGGTTGGGGATTGCCTCCACCGCCGACAAGCGCTACGTCTGAGATTGTGTGGTGGGGGCTTCGGAATGGCCGCACCGTCAAAAGCGCGGTTTCATGACCCAGCCTTCCGGCAACTGAATGGATCTTCGTCGTTTCCAGGGCTTCGGAAAGAGACAGGGGTGGAAGAATGGAGGGAAGGCGTTTGGCCAGCATAGTCTTTCCTGCACCGGGAGGACCGATCATAATCACGTTATGACCGCCTGCCGCCGCTATCTCCATGGCCCGCTTGATGTTCTCCTGGCCTTGTACGTCGCGAAAGTCGAAGTCGTAGTGGTTGAGTCGCGAAGAAAATACCCGTTCAGCGTCGATCTTTAGCGGCGCAATGTCTTCTTCTCCCTCCAGGAAGCGTATGGCCTGTTGCAGGTCGGCCACGGGGTACACGTCAAGGCCTTTGACGATAGCGGCTTCGCGGGCGTTGCTTTCGGGGAGAATCAAACCCTTGAACTTTTCCCGGGCGGCCTGGATGGCGATCGGCAGCACGCCCTTAATGGGGCGGAGCTTTCCATCCAGCGCCAACTCCCCCATGATCACATACTGATCCAACGTGGGGGCTATCGTCTGCTCTGAGGCGGCGAGAATACACAGGGCAATAGGCAGGTCGTATGCCGACCCTTCCTTGCGGATATCCGCCGGCGCCAGGTTGACCACCGTCTTTTTCCGGGGCATGAAATAGCCGAAACACTTTAGGGAGGCTTCCACCCGATGCTCGCTTTCTTTCACGGCGCTGTCCGGCAGCCCGCTCATGTAAAAGCGAAGCCCCTGCTCTACCGTAACCTCTACGGTAATTGTTCTTGCATCGACGCCGTGGACTGCACTCCCGTACGTCTTAGCCAGCATCGTCCCGTACGTTATGGCGTTTCGGGTGACTCCGGCGAAGGCCGGTATTCGGTTTTTCGCTGTTCCTCCTGGATGTCGAACAGCTTGGCTTTGAGAACGTTGATTTCATGATTGAGTTGGTCTTTTTCTTTTCGGTGTGCCCGCACATCACGCAAATCCCAAAGCACGGCGATTCCAAGAAGCAAGAGTCCCAGGAATGATCCGTACTTCAGCAGCCAGATTTTGGACTGCAGCGTGATGAGGAACTGGTAGTCTTCGCTGTGTCTGTCAACGTAGAGACTAAAGAAAAACAGGAACAGGTGAAAGGCTGCAAAGATGCAGTAGAAAATAGTCCTGCTTTTACTCATGAGGGGTTGATTTGTCCCTTAAACATAACGGAATAATTGCAAATCAAAAAAGGAAGTGACACCGAAGGTTTTAGGTCCGCTGTATTTCATGCAGCTTCCGGTACAGCCCTCCTTGTTCGATTAGGTCGTGGTGGCGACCGCGTTCCACGATGGTACCATTTTGAATTACCACAATCTCGTCGGCGTGTTGAATAGTACTCAGCCGGTGCGCAATCACGATGGCGGTTCGGTCCTGCATTAGGTTTGCAAGTGCTTCCTGCACCAGTCGTTCTGACTCGGAGTCCAGTGCTGATGTGGCCTCGTCCAGGATCAGTATGGGCGGGTTCCTGAGTACCGCACGCGCGATACTGAGTCGCTGGCGCTGTCCACCCGACAGTTTCGAACCCCGCTCGCCGATCATGGTCTGGTAGCCAGCTTCCATTTCCATGATGAAGTCGTGCGCGTTGGCGATCTTTGCCGCACGGATGACGTCATCCTCGGCGGCGTTCTTCATTCCAAAAGCGATGTTGTTATAGACGGTATCATTAAACAGGATCGACTCCTGGGTGACTACGCCAATATGCCGCCGTACGGATTCCAGGTCGTAATCCCTCAGCGAAATGCCGTCGATGACCACTTCACCCTCGACAGGATCGTAAAAGCGCGGAATGAGGTCGGCAAGCGTTGATTTACCGCCACCGGATGGCCCTACCAGCGCGATGGTACGCCCTTTCTCGATCCTGAGATTGATGTTTTTCAAAACCGGCTCACGCTCATAAGCGAAGCTCACATTCCTGAATTCAATGTATTCACGAAACTCCTTCAGTTCGACGCTACCCGGCCGGCTCACGATAGCCGATTTCGCATCGATTACTTCAAAGATGCGCTTTGCCGAAATTGTCCCTTTTTGTACCGAAGTAATGCCATTGGAAAAGTTTTTCGCCGGCTGAATGAGGGAGGCAAAGATTACGAGGAAGCCAATGAACACCTCGGGATTGAGGCCCGAGGCATCGCGCAACACCAGTACACCACCGAAATACATGATCCCGGCAACGATGATTACACCCAACACCTCCGATACAGGCGACGCTAACTCGTTCTTGCGAGCGATCGACAGGTTAACCCTCCTGTGAAAAGCCGTTTCCGCATCCATCTTTCCCAGGACAAAACGGCGTGCATTGAAGGCCTTGATCACCCGCATGCCGCTGAATGTTTCGTCCAGGATGTCGACAATCCGACCCAGCGATTCCTGGCTCTCGCGGGCTCGCCGCTTCAGCCGCTTAACAATCTCGGCTACTACCCCACCCATGATAGGAAGCACCAGCAACGTAAAGAGGGTGAGCTTCACCGAAATAAAAAACAATACAGCAAAATAGACGATAATCGTGATCGGTTCCTTGAGGACGAACTTGAGACTATTCATCACGGCGTTCTCGACTTCAGCCACGTCGTTGGTAAACCGCGATATCAGGTCACCCTTTCTCTGGTCGCTGAAATAGCCGATGTGCAATCGCGTCACGTTCCGGTAGATATCCATGCGCAGATTGCGCACCACATCCACCTTGAGCCGCGACGCAACCATACGTTCCATGTAGCGGAACGTGTTGGCCAGCATGATGCTGGCGACAACGGCAAGGCACACGAACAGCAAAGCCTCCAGTTGTCCGTGTGTTACAATGATGGACAGAAAGTAATGGTCGAAGACACCCACCAGGTATTCAACCGAAAGTGAAAACTCCGGAAGCGGTGGAACATTATCAGCCGCGTGTTGATCAAACAACACGCTGAGCATGGGTATTACCAGCGTCAGGTTCAAAACACTGAAGATGATACCCAGCATAGAGAACACAAAGAACTGGATGAACTTCGAAACTAAATTCGGTGAATATCGGAAGATTCTCAGGTAGGCGTTCATGGTCTAAAAATGGTAATCGCGCTGAGGTAGATTCCATCGCAGCGCGAGGCCGGCCAGGGTCGTTGTGTTGTCAACCGAAGGTCCTTGCATACTCTTGCTTCTCCGGGCCAGGAACTGACCATCGATGAAAAGATTATGTCGAACCATCCACGATGCCGAAAAGCTCAGATAATATATCTCGTTGAGACGGCCCTGTGCGATTTCATTGCCATACTCCCTTTCCCTCGTATTGTTTGGTTTAAGAATATCACTGCCCCAGTTCTCACCGGGATCGTCGCGACCTACATGCGTTACTGACATCACGCCCTTGAGCATTAGCCGTGGCAGCGGTTGATAGCGGGCGATGCCGATCACTTCCTTCAGGTTCGCTCCCAGCGGATGGGCCATAGGCTGCAGAAAACTGGAATAGCTCCCGAACGGTGTATTATGCGAATAGGCATAAGGCCGAACCAGATTACCTTCCAACTGCAAGTCGAGGTTACTGACTCCGAGGGCATCGATGTACTTGGCACCCAACTGGAGCGCCCACTTGTTAGCCCACCACCCTGAACCCTGGCGAATGTTCTCCAGTAGGAATTCGTCCAACACGAACTGGCCGTAGACGGAAAAATCCCGAATCGCATTTACCTTGAAGTCGAGGCCCAGCAATACGTTGTCGCTGCTGCCGTTCTGTTGTTCGATCGCCCTGAAAAAAATCACCGGGTTGAGGTAGCTGAATTCGAATTCGCCCGTGCCGATTGCATCATCCGGAGAAAAGATAATCGACTCAAACAGACCAATGTTGACCTTGCGGCCGATGTTCACACTCAGGTGGTGAAACGCGGTGTACTTGTTGGCGTTGCCCAGGAAATTGCCGGCGCTGCCGTTCTCTGTGCCGGGCGCTTCGGCCTTTATCTGGCTTACGGAGAAAATGTAATTCAGTTTCCACACCTTTACCGCGCCCTTCAAAAAAAAGGCCGGCGGCGGGAAGTCCGACAAAATCAGCGAACGTATCCCATTGCCGGAAAAGAAGCGGTCATATCCAAACTGTACATTGATATGACGGGTGGCGTCGAAGGTAATGTAGCCGCGCGCCTGTAAATAGTCGACTCCGCCGTTCTTGAACGACTTCCAGAACCCTTCATGCGGGATAACCCAGTATCGTGACTGGTAGTCCCGCACATAGGACGGCAGTCTTGCCTGGTTGTCGGTGAAATAGGTGTAGAATCCGACTTTGCGGTCAACCATACCGCGTACCTCTACACCGCGCGTGTTGTAGAAAGTCGGCTCATCCAACCTCGAGTCTGTTCCTACGCCGAGATACAGGACGGGATTGACATGCAGGTCGAAGTCGGGCTCGTCTACATGAAAGAGGTCCGACTTCTTCTTGTAGAGGGCGTTGAACCAAGGCTTTCGGCTGTCATTAGTCTCGGGCC
>Ga0079224_100015648_pt1 | contig 10627 bp, 9 predicted proteins | sample Stecom2015_FD_80414 | JGI IMG/M metagenome (GOLD analysis project Ga0079224, IMG submission 80414) | Agricultural soil microbial communities from Utah to study Nitrogen management - Steer compost 2015 | ecosystem: Environmental > Terrestrial > Soil > Agricultural land | place: USA: Utah...
CCGGGTGGCCGTTCGGGATCGAAGGGCCATCCAAGAGGTCGAGGAGGAGGCCGGTCGCCTGGCGGCCTTCCTCGCCGAGCCGGGGCTCGATCACGACGTCGCAGTGGAGACGATCGCCTGATCACGCAAGTAGCCTCCTGCCGTGGTCGATGCGCCTCCTGTCAGCTTCACCCGTTCGGGGTCGGTCGACCTCGCTTATCAGGTGGTCGGCGAGGGGGAACGAGACATCGTTCTCATGATCGGCTGGGTCTCCCACCTGGAGGTGATGTGGGAGCTGCCGGAGGCACGCCACTTCATCGAGCGTTTCGCTGGAATGGGCCGGGTGGTCCTCTTCGACAAGCGAGGCACCGGTCTCTCGGACCGACCCGCAGCACCAGCCACCAGCGATGAGCTGGTCCTCAACATCCTCGCCGTCATGGAAGCGGCCGCGGTCGAGAATGCCGTGCTGGTCGGATGGGTGGACGCCGCCGTTGCGGCGATCGAGTTCGCCGCTCAGCACCCGGAACGAGTCAGCGCCCTCGTGCTGGGAGAGACTCTCGCCACCAGCCGGCCGTCGGACGACCACCCGTGGGCGCCGAACGAGGGCATCGTCGGGGCGGTCGCCGATGCGCTGGAGAACGGAGCCTGGGGACGGGCGGTCTTGCTCTCGACGATCGCTCCTACCGCAGCCGAGGATCCCCGGATCAGAAACTGGTTCGAGCGGCTGGAGCGGATGTCGGCTACCCCAAGCATGGCCGCCAATCTGCTTCGGCGCACCGTCGACACCGACGTACGACACCTCTTGCCCCGGGTACAGGCGCCTGCCTTGGTTCTCCATCGACGCGAGGCCCGGTTCGTGCCAGCGCAAGGAGTGCGGTGGCTGGCCGAGCAGCTTCCCAGAGGACAGTACGTCGAGGTGTCTGGGAGCGAGGTTCCGGGATATCTCGGCGACGTCGACCTGTTGATGGACGAAGTCGAAGACTTCTTGATCGGCACGCGCACCGGAAGTTCGGCGACCAAGCGGGTCGTCACCGTGGTCTTCAGTGACATCGTCGGCTCCACCGAACGAGTCGCTGTCCTCGGCGACACCCGCTGGCGTCATGTGCTCGACGATCACCATCGGGAGGTTCGGCGGTTGACGACTCGCTACGGGGGCAGGGCGGTGGACACCGCCGGGGATGGGTTCCTCCTCGCTTTCGACACTCCGTCGAGTGCCGTTCGCTGTGCTCTGGACCTCGTGCGGGAAACCCGTCGCAGTGGCCTCGCCCTCAGGGTCGGCGTCCACACAGGAGAAGTCGTGGTGGAGGAGGACGACCTGAGAGGGCTCGCCGTCCATCTCGGCGCCCGGGTGGCAGCCAGGGCCGAGCCTGGAGAGGTCTGGGTGTCCCAGACCGTCAGAGACGTTCTGATCGGCGCCGGATTCGCGTACGAGCCCCGCGGTCGCCACGTGCTCAAAGGTGTGCCTGGCGAATGGGAGTTGTTTCGAGTGAGTGAGTGACCGCTCAGCCCAGCAATGCCTCGAGGAGCAGGGCAACGCCGACGACAGCGAACAGGCCGGCGGAGACGAAGCGCACCGTACGAGGGCCGAGCCGTTGCCATACGGCTGATCCGATGACGACTGCGAGTCCGCTCCCGAGCGCCATCCCGAAGGTTCCGCCGATCCACACGCCGAGGCTCGAGCTGGTGGCAGCCAGGGCGAACGTCGACACCATGGTCTTGTCGCCCAGTTCGGCAGCACAGGGCGATGACCGCCGTGAGGAATCCTCCTCGGGCCGGCGTCGATGCGCCTTCGTCGTCTTCCTCTTCGCGCAGGAGAGTCAGCACGGAGAAGACGATGAACAGTGCACCGGCACCGACGCGAAGCGCCCTCGCCGGCAGCAGGTCCCCGACCAGGTCTCCCACGAGCACGGCGGCTCCGATAGTCGCTGCGCTGGCCGTGAGCACCGCCGCCAGTAGCACTGGTCTCCGGTAGCGGGCAGACAGTGACAACGCCAAGAGCTGAGACTTGTCGCCCAGCTCGGCGAGGAAGACCGTCAGGAAAGCGACTCCTGCCGCGCGTATCACGTGATGGATCCCTTCGTGTCGGAGCCAGGAATGGTCGTCGGTCGTGGTGGCTGCACCCAATCCGCCGGTTATCCCCGGTGCCGAACGGGTAGAGCTGGTCGAGGAGGCACGGATGGCCCAGACCAAGGACCTGAACGGACTGACGAAAGAGGAGCTCTACGAGCTCGCCCAGGAACGCGACATCGAAGGACGCTCGAAGATGGGCAAGGACGAGCTCGTCGAAGCCCTGGAGGGTGACGGCAGCATCTCCAACGGGAGAACACCGAACTCCGACGACGGACTCGACCGTCCCACCACTTCGGAGCGCGCCATCTGGCGGGGAGCCATCAACTTCGGGCTCATCACGATCCCGGTCGGCCTGTACAGCGCCACCGAGGACCGCGACATCTCGTTCCATCTCCTGAGTGGCAAGGACGGCTCGCGCATCCGCTACAAGCGAGTGAGCTCGAAGAGCGGCCGAGAGGTCGACTGGGGCGACATCGTCAAGGGCTACGAGTACGACAAGGGCAAGTACGTCACCTTCACGCAAGAGGAACTGGAGCGGATCCCCGTCGACAGCATCCGGACGATCGACGTCGTCCAATTCGTCGGGCAGGAAGGCATCGATCCCATCTACTTCGAGAAGAGCTACTACCTGGCTCCTGAGGAGTCCGGGCTGAAGGCGTACCGGGTGTTCCAGGCGGCCCTGGAGAACTCGCAGCAGGTCGGCATCGGCAAGGTGACGATCCGGGAGAAAGAACGCCTGTGTGCCATCCGGCCCTCCGACGGAGTCCTCCTCCTCGAGACGATGAAATGGCCCGACGAGATACGCGTCCCCGCCTTCGAGGAACTGGACATGGATGTCGAAGTCCGGCCGAAAGAGGTGGAGATGGCCGAATCGCTGATCGGCCATCTCAGCGGGGAGTTCGACCCGACCGCATTCCGCGACGCCTACCGAGAGCAACTCGAAGAGGTCATAGCGGCGAAGATCGAGGGCGAGGACGTCCAACTCGCGCCGCAGGAGGCGCCGGAGCCGGAGAAGGTCACCGACCTCCTCGAGGCTCTGCAAGCCAGCGTCGAGGCCACCCGCAAACGCTCTGCGTGATACCGGCCGCCGCCACCGATCTCTACGCGCTTCCCATCGACCAGTTCATCGCTGGTCGCGACCGTCTGGCGAAGGAGCTGGCCGAAGAGGGACGGGGGGACGAGTCCGCCGAAGTGGCCCGACTCCGAAAGCCCACGACCGACGCATGGGCTCTCAACCAGGTCGCTCGCCGACATCCGGAGCTGGTCGAGGGTTTGGTGCAGGTCCACCGCGAGCTGCGCCAGGCCAACGATCCGCGGGCCCTCCGCGAGGCGGCGGAAGCCCGGGGTCGACTGCTCGAACAGATCACGACTGCGGCGGCGGCGATCCTCGTCGAGGCCGGCCACTCGGCGGAAGGGACGGTGCGGGACAGGATCGGACGCACCCTGCTCGCCGCCGCGGCCGACGAGTCCACCGAGCATCGACTCCAAACCGGCACCCTCACGCGCGCGGTGGAGATCACGGGCGGATGGCCGAACGCATTTGCCGCCGCACCGCCCGAGCCAGTCGAGAGAGATCCCGGTTCGCAGGACGCCGAGGAGCTGGAGCGCCTGCGAGCCCGGGCAGAGGCGAGCGCCCAGCGAGCCGAGGAACTCCGCGCCGAGGCTCGGCAGGCCCGTGAGGTCCTGGAGGAGGCACGGCGCTGCCTCGACACCGCCGAGGCAGCAGCCAAGGAGGCCGGGCGAGAGGCCCGGGACGCGAAGCGAGCGTGGGAAGAGGCTCGACGTTCGACCAGCTAGGTCACCTGCGCCACAGCGCGGGGGAGAACAGGACGAGCACCGGGAACACCTCGAGGCGTCCGACGATCATCAGCCCCGACAGAAGCCATTTGCCCAGATCGGGCAGCCCACCGAAGTTCGCGGTGGGGCCGACTGCGCCCAGGCCGGGGCCGACGTTTCCGATCGATGTCGCCGCCGCGGACGCGGCCGTCACGAGATCCAGTTGCTCGCTCACGTTGGCGTCGATGAACGCCAACAGGAAGGTGCCCGTCATGAACAGCATCATGTAGAAGAGGAAGAACGTCTGGACCGACTCGACGATCTGTGCCGGAACCGTCCGTCCCCCGAAACTCACGTTCGTCACACGGCGGCGATTCAGGAAGTGCTGGAGATCGGCGTAACCAGCCTTGCCGAGAATGCCGATGCGGTACGTCTTCACCGCACCCGACGTGGAGCCCGCCATCCCGCCGAAGAACATCAACGCCACGATCACGACCTGGAGAGCCGGCCTCCACATGGCGAAGTCGGCCGTGGCGAAGCCGGTGGTGGTGAGGATCGACACCACCGTGAACGTGGCGTCGGCCAGGGCGTCGCCGAGACCGAACTCGGCAGCCAGCCCGCCTGCCACGATCACCACCCCCCCCAATGTGATCCACAGGTACAGGCGGAACTCGCGGTTGGCGGCGTAGACGCCGGGGTCACGCAGCGCCTTGTAGTGGAGGGCGAAGTTCGCCCCCGCCGTGAACATGAAGAGCGTGATCACCCACTGCGTGTAGGCCCCGAAGCCGGCGATGGACGTCGGCTCGGTGGAGAACCCGCCGGTCGACATCGTGGCGAACGCATGGACCACCGCCTGCAGTAGGTCCATCTCCCCGATTGCCAGCAGCAGGATCAAACCGGCGGTGAGCACCGCGTAGAGGAGCCAGAGGCGCTTGGCAGTCTCCCGGAACCGTGGGGTGATCCTCTCCGGCGCCACGCCGGGGGATTCGGCCCTGGCGAGTTGAACGCCCCCGACACCGAGGAGCGGCAGGATCGCCACGGAGAGAACGATCACCCCCATTCCGCCCAGCCACTGGGTGAAACCGCGCCACAGGGCGATGCCGACGGGCAGGGTGGACGGGTCGGCCAGCACCGACGCACCGGTCGTGGTGAACCCGGAGGCGGTCTCGAAGACGGCGTCCGCCAGATCGGGTATGGCTCCGGTCAGGAGATAGGGAAGGGAACCGGCCGCCGTCAGGGCGAACCACGTGAGGCCGACGGCGGCGAATCCGTCTTTCATGCCGATCTCGCCCGGTCTGCCAGCCATCATCCCTGCCGCACTGCCGACGGCGACCGAGATGGCGGCGGCGGCGAGGATGCCCGATGCCGCTTCCCTTTCGCCCACGAGGAAGGAAACGACCGCCGGCACCAACATCACCGCTCCGGTGGCGGCCACCGAGAAGCCGACCACGAATCCGATGGTGCGCAGCGTCGAGCGGCGGGGCGGGGCGGCGGTGGTCACCGGGGCGCTCCGCTCGTCAGCGTCCGGTCGGCGGATGAGTCGTGTCAGCGGAGCCGACGGTGTGCATCAGTGCCTCTCGAGTGTGCCCGTGGGGGCGTAGGCGCGAACACCATTTCACTCCGGTTCCTGACGTAGACGCGCACTTTCCGAGGATTTCCGGTGGCGGGTTTCCCCCGGCGGTCGTTACCGTGATGCGGCCGATTCGACGCACCGTCGGGTCGGTAGTCCGAAATCGGCCCTCTTCGGGCCTCGACTGGGGAACCACCACCATGACCGACTCGACACCTCCGTTCCTGCGTGCCGTACCGCCGCCGACCGCGCAGGCGATAGTCACCGAAGGTCTGATGAAGCACTTCGGTTCCACTCGGGCGGTAGACGGCGTCGACCTCGAGGTGCCGGCGGGGATGATCTACAGCGTCCTCGGTCCCAACGGCGCCGGCAAGACGACCGTGATTCGGATGCTGGCCACCTTGCTCCAACCGGATGCAGGGCAGGCCAGAGTCTTCGGCCACGATGTCGTGGGTGAGGCCGAGGCGGTGCGGAGCCGCGTCAGCTTGACCGGCCAGTTCGCCTCGGTGGACGAGGACCTGACCGGGCTGGAGAACCTCGTGCTGCTGGCCCGTCTCTGGGGCTACTCCCGCAAGGACGCTCGCCGCCGTGCCGCCGAACTGCTCGAGGCGTTCTCGCTCGAAGAGGCGGCCGACCGACAGGTCAAGAAGTACTCGGGAGGAATGCGCCGCCGGATCGACATCGCCGCCTCGATCGTCGTCACTCCCGACCTGATCTTCCTCGACGAGCCCACAACCGGACTCGACCCCCGGAGTCGCAATCAGGTGTGGGAGGTGGTGCGAGCCATGGTCGCTGAGGGGACCACGGTGCTGCTCACTACCCAGTACCTCGACGAAGCGGACCAGTTGGCCGACCGGATCGCGGTGCTCGATCACGGCAAGGTCATCGCCGAAGGCACGAGCAGCCAACTGAAAGCGTCGGTCGGCTCCGGTGCGCTCCACGTCCGCCTCATGGATCCGGAGCAGCGGTCGGAAGCGGAGGGCCTCCTCGCTTCCGTGCTCGGCGTCCCGGTTCGCCTGGAGAGCGATCCCCACGCCTTGTCTGCCCGGGTGACCGACGCCACCGACGTGGCGGTCGCCCTGGATCGGCTCGCCCGGTCGAACGTGACAGTCACCAACTTCTCTCTCGGTCAGCCCACCCTCGACGAGGTGTTCCTCGCCCTCACCGGCCGACCGGCAGAAGACCAGACGGTCGAACAGGAAGCGGCACCCGACGAACGAGCGGAGCCGGCGGTATGAGCACCTACTCGACTTCCTTCGACGATCAGCGTCTCCGCTCGGCTCTCGCCACCGGCGAGCGTCCCGCTCGACCCAGTCCCTTGGCCAGCTCGCTGACCTTTCTGTGGAGGGCGGTGCTGAAGATCAAGCACGTTCCCGAGCAGCTCTTCGACGTCACCGCCTTCCCGATCATGTTCCTCTTGATGTTCACCTACTTGTTCGGTGGCGCGTTGGCCGGCTCTCCTCGCGCATATCTGCAGGAGGTGCTACCCGGGATCCTCGTCATGACCGTGACCTTCATCACGATGTACACGGGGCTGACGATCAACCGAGACATCCAAAAGGGTGTGCACGACCGGTTCCGGACCTTGCCGGTGTGGCGTCCGTCGCCGATGGTCGGGGCGCTCCTAGCCGACACCCTCCGCTACACGATGGCGTCGTCGGTGATCCTCGTGCTGGGTCTTGTCCTCGGGTTCCGTCCCCGTGGGGGAGTCGTTGGGGTCCTCTCCGCAGTGGCGCTGCTGCTCGTGTTCTGTTTCGCCCTCTCGTGGATCTGGACATTGCTGGGCATAATCATGCGATCCGAGAACGCTCTGATGGGCACGGCGTCGATGATCCTCTTTCCGTTGACGTTCGTCTCGAACGTCTTCGTGAGCCCGCAGACCATGCCGGGTTGGCTGCAAGCCTTCGTCGATGTCAACCCGATCACCATCCTCGTCAGCGCCGCCCGGGGGCTGATGCACGGCCAGCCGGCGGCTGGCGACGTGATGATCGTTCTCCTCATCAGCGCCGGGCTGACGTTGGTGTTCGCCCCGCTGACGATGTTCCGCTACGGCCGCAAGACCTGACAGGCCTCGGCCCTGCCCGCTCCGTGACATTCGACTCTGGTCTCGCCTGAGCGCATCCGGCACTCTCGGCGGAACAAACCCATCGGGAGTGCTCATGGCCATGAGAGGAGACCCGGACGTCCGCGTGGCGGACCCCGAGACGCGACCCGTGACGGCGTGGCGAAGCGGAGGGCTCTGGTCGGACCCGAAAGTGGGATTCCTGCTCGCCGGAGCCTTGGCAGCCGTGTTCGCCGGGCTCGGCGCCTGGCTGACGCCGCGTGGGCCCGTCACCACCGCGCACGCATCGATCTCGATGGGAGTTGCTTTGGCCGTGGGCCTGATAGGCGGCTTCGTGGCGGCACACCGTTGGAGCCTGCTGGTGCTTCCCGCCGTCTACATGCTCGCGTTCGAAGCGGGGCGGGTCGGGATGGTCGGTCCGACTGTCGATGCGATCCATCTCGATGCGTTCTATGGGATCGTCGCGTTCGTCGTCGGCAGAGTGGTTCACGGGATCCTCGTTGTGATGCCCATGGCGGTCGGGCTCATGTATGGGTCGTGGCTGGCGTCGCGGGCCGGCCGACGCGAGGCGGTGGCTCCGGGCGCCGTGGGCTGGGTGCTCACCGTGCTGGGTTCGGTGGCGGTGGTGACCGTGGCGGTTTCCATCGCCCGTCCTGCTTCGACGGCTGCGATCGAGAGCAGTCACAGCACCTCTGTCGCCGAACTGGCAACGGTCCCCATCGGAGGGCACGACCAGGTGCTGATGATCCGGGGGCAGGATGTGGGTAGTCCGGTCCTGTTGTATCTGGCTGGCGGACCGGGTGGCACCGACCTGGGTGCGATGCGTCGCGAGGTCGGACTCGAACAGGATTTCGTGGTCGTGGCTTGGGAGCAGCGCGGCGCCGGCAAGTCCTACCCGGCGCTCGATCCCACCTCGACTCTCACCGTCGACCAGCTCGTCGCGGACACGATCGAGATCACCGAGTACCTGCGAGCACGGTTCCACAAGGACAAGATCTTCCTCGTCGGCCAGTCGTGGGGCTCCACCTTGGGGGTGTTGGCCGCTCAGACCCGGCCCGATCTCTATCACGCCTTCGTGGGAGTCGGCCAGATGGTGAGTCAGCGGGAGACCGACGTCATGTTCTGGGAGGACACGCTGGCTTGGGCCGAGACGACCGGCAATCGTGAACTGGGCGAGACCCTGCGCCGCAACGGCCCTCCGCCTTATTCGGAGCTCCTGCTGTACGACCCTGTCGTCAGCCACGAGCACGAATGGAACGCCTACCCCGAACTGGACCTGAGCAACGAGATGCCGGGCATCCTCTTCGTCCCCGAGTACACGTTCATGGATCGGGTGAACGCGTTCCGCGGCTTTCTGGACACCAACGCCACGTTGTATCCGCAGCTACAGGGAATCGACTTTCGACAGGATGTGCCCCGCCTCGATGTCCCTCTCTACATGGTGCTCGGTGAACACGAGGCGCGGGGTCGGGCGGTCCTCGCCGAGGAGTGGTTCGCCATGGTCGAGGCACCGGCCAAGGAGCGGTTCGTGTTCGAAGGGGCGGGGCACAGGGCCAACTTCGACCGGCCGGGGGAATTCGCGACCGTCATGCGGAAGGTGGCGAAATCCGCACCGGCCCGGTGAACGGTTGGGTGAGTCGAGCCTCGCGGGTGGCCACTCCAGGTCTCATCACCGGCTGGAGCCTGTGTCGGGGGCCCGACTGCGCGGCTCTCGAAATCGCTTGCCCGAAAGGCTTCAGAGAGCGGCGAGCTCGGCGAGGGCGTCGTCGTCGATGACCGCCACCCACCGCCGTCCGGTCTCCACGAGGCCGTCGCGTTTCCAGCGGCTGAGGATGCGGCTCACCGTCTCGGTGCGAGCACCCACTAGCGCCGCCAGGTCCTCCCGTGACAACGGCGTGTGGACTAGAACGCCGTGGCGGCGGCGCACTCCCAGCTTCTCGGCCAGAGACAGCAGCACGGCCGCGGTCCGCTGCTCGGTCGACCCGCCTCGCTGGAACAGCGTCTCCTGGGTGGAGGCGAGCCGCTGAGACACCGCGGTGAGGGCGGCGCGGGCGACGCTCGAGTGTCGGGCGAGCACCCAGTCGAAATCCGCGGTTCCGAACGCGAGGAGACAGGCGCCGGATAGGGCTCGTGCGCCGTCCTGGTACGTCTCGTGACCCAACGCCGGGAGGGCGCCGCAGAAATCACCGGGTCCCAACAACCCGGTCGCTACCGCCACTCCCTCCGTCGTCAGCCGGGTGGTCTTCACCACCCCGGTGGCAACGATGAACAGCTGCGATGCCGGAGCGCCCTCCCTGTACACCTCCTCGCCGGCCCGGAAACCGACGCTGCGAGCCCGCCGGTCCACGGACTCGATCTCGTCGTCTGACAGGCCGGCGAAGAACGAGACCTCACTGAGGATCTGGCGTCGCATTGCTGGCGTGCAGTGCTCCGGCTCGATGACTTCGATGTGGATCGGGGTTCGGCGTCGTTCAGGCAACTACATCCCGGGGCCGGGCGACCGGGTCACCGCCCATCATGGTCGCTCGGCATCGCCTGTCGACGCTCCGGGGGAGTCTGAGACGGAGCAGCCGTGTGGCGTTGGCGATCACGGCCAGGACGCTGAGCTGATGGATCAGCATGCCGCCGGCCATGTGCACCTGACCCGCCAGCACGCCCGCCAGGAGCAAGCCGACCGTCGCGATCGACACGACGACGTTCTGGCGGAGATTCAGCGCCGTGGCCCGAGCCAGGAAGAGGGCGTCGCCGATGGCCTCGACCCTGTCCGACAGCACGGCGATGTCGGCTGTCTCGGCGGCCACCGCCGTGGCCGCTCGTCCGAGCGCCACGCCCAGATCGGCTGCAGCCAATGCGGGAGCGTCGTTGACTCCGTCGCCGACCATCGCCACGGTCGCCGAGCGCTGCAGATCGCGGATCGCGGTGAGTTTGTCCTCCGGGAGCTGTTCGGCGACGACTACGTCGACCCCGGTCAGCTCGGCGACCCGCTGTGCCACGCGTCGGTCGTCCCCCGTGAGCATCACTATTCGGCGAATCCCGGACTGGCGCAGCTTCGAGATCGCCGCACCCGCTCCCGGGCGGAGCGTGTCGGCGGTCGCCACCGCTCCGACGACTCGGCCGCCGACTGCGACGAGGAGGGGTGTCTTGCCGTCGGCTGCGGACTGGTCGACGAA
>Ga0079224_100015649_pt1 | contig 10626 bp, 11 predicted proteins | sample Stecom2015_FD_80414 | JGI IMG/M metagenome (GOLD analysis project Ga0079224, IMG submission 80414) | Agricultural soil microbial communities from Utah to study Nitrogen management - Steer compost 2015 | ecosystem: Environmental > Terrestrial > Soil > Agricultural land | place: USA: Utah...
CGGTGTGCCGCAGGACCTGCCTGGCCTTGGCCGGCGAGTCGATGTCGCCGTTGGCCATCACCGGGATCGACACCGCGGCCTTCACCTCGGCGATCGTGTCGTATTCGGCAACCCCCTTGTACTGCTGGTCGCGGGTGCGCCCGTGCACCGCAAGCGCCGCGATGCCCGCGGACTCCGCGATGCGCGCGATCGACAGCGCATTGCGCTGCCCGGCGGCCCAGCCGGTGCGGATCTTGAGCGTGACCGGCACGTCGACTGCGCCGACCACCGCATCCAGGATCCGGCCGACCAGTGCCTCGTCGCGCATCAGCGCTGACCCCGCCCAGGCGTTGCAGACCTTCTTGGCCGGGCAGCCCATGTTGATGTCGACCAGTTGCGCGCCATGGTCGACGTTGAAGCGCGCGGCCTCGGCGAGGGTCTCCGGCACGGTGCCCGCGATCTGCACGCTGACCGGATCCGGCTCGCCTGCGTGGTCCATCCGGTGGCGCGACTTGGCGGTGTGCCAGAACCTCGGGTCGGCGGTGGTCATCTCCGACACGCACAGGCCCGCCCCCAGGCGCTTGCACAGCACCCGGAATGGCTTGTCGGTGACCCCGGCCATCGGCGCGAGGACCACCCTGGGGACGATGTCGTGTGGGCCGATCCGCATCCGGCCATTGTAAGTGCGAGGCGACGGGCGACGCGCGTTCAGCGATCCTTGCCGCCGCACTGACGCCGGGTTGGCTAGCGTCCGGAGAAACCCGTACACGAAGGACCTGGCCATGCCCGACAAGCAGGATCGATCCTCCCACGCACCCACTCCCCGCGAACGCGAGTTGCAGCACGACCGCCCATCGGTGACCAACCGCGCCTGGGGCAGCTCGGACGATCCGGGTGACCAGTCCTTCGGGAAGCAGGGGCAGGGTGGCTATGGTGACTTCACGACCCCGGAGCATGTCGTGCGCAAGCGCAACGATGCCGCCGGCGAAAGGGACCTGCACGCCCGTGCCGATGGCGATGGCGGCGGCGCCACCCGCAGTGACCGGCGGCTGCGCGAAGCGGTCGCCGACCGGCTTGATGACGACGAGAAGCTGGACGCCAGCCAGGTGCTGGTGGCCGCCGAGGAAGGCGTGGTCACCCTCGCTGGCGAAGTGCGCGAGGCCTGGATGAAGGATTGCGCCACGGACCTCGCCCGGACCGTGGCCGGCGTCCGCGAGGTCCGCAACACGCTTCGCTGCGATGACGGCAGCTCGTCGTTCGGCCCGCCGGGCCAGGCGGTGCGCAGCGACCGCTGGTAGCCCGCATCGGCGGGCAGCGTTACCGGATCAGGCTCCGAACCAGGTCAACACGCCGGCGATGGTCGCGGTCATGAACGTCGCGATCGAACCGCCGAGCACCGCGCGCAGGCCGAAGCGGGCCAGGTCCGAACGACGCTCCGGGGCCAGGCCGCCGATGCCGCCGATCTGGATCGCGATCGACGAGAAGTTGGCGAAGCCGCACAGCGCGTAGGTCGCGATGAGGGTCGCCTCGGGGGACAGCACCATGTCGTCGGTGCCGTTCAGGATCGCCGACAGGTGCGCGTAGGCGACGAACTCGTTGAGCACGACCTTCTCGCCGATCAGCGCACCGACGGTGGTCGCGTCCGCCCATGGCGTGCCGATCACCCACGCGATCGGCGCGAGCACGTAGCCCAGGATCGTCGCCAGGTCGGTCGGCTTGCCGAGCATGGCGGCGATGCCGGTGATCTCGCCCAGCCAGGTCAGCGGCCAGTTCACCAGTGCGATCAATGCAATGAAGGCAAGCAGCATCGCGCCGACGTTCAATGCCAGGCGCAGGCCGTCGCTGGCGCCAACGGCGGCCGCGTCGATCACGTTCGCGGTGTTGTGCTCGACTTCCATCTTCACCGTGTCGCGGGTCAGCGGTTCACCGGTCTCCGGCACCAGGATCTTGGCGATCACCAGGGTGGCGGGCGCGGCCATGATCGAGGCCGCCAGCAGGTGCTTGGCGTAGAAGACCTGCTGCGCCTCGTCGGTGCCGCCGAGCATGGTCACGTAGGCGGCGAGCACGCCACCGGCGATGTGTGCCATGCCGCCGATCATGATCGTCAGCAACTCGGACTGGGTCATCCGCGAGATGTAGGGCTTGATCGTCAGCGGGGCCTCGGTCTGGCCGATGAACACCGATGCGCAGACGCTGGTGGTCTCGGCACCGGACACGCGCATCACCCGGGTGATCGCCCAGCTCATGCCGCGCACGACCCACTGCATGAAGCCGACGTGGTACAGCACTGCCATCAGCGAGGCGAAGAAGATGATCGTCGGCAGCACCTGGAAGGCGAAGATGAAGCCCAGGTTGTCGATGTCCATCAGGCTGCCGAAGACGAAGTTGCTGCCCTCGTTGACGAAGCCGAGCACGCGCACGAAGCCGTGGCCGATCGCCTCGAACACGTCCTTGCCGCCGGGTACCAGCAGCACCAGCGCGGCGAACCCGATCTGCAGGGCAACGCCGGTCCCGACCAGGCGCCAGTCGACGGCCTTCTTGTTGTTGGAGAACGCCCAGGCAATGCCAATCAGCACGGCCAGCCCGAACAGACCGAATGCGACGCGCGCAAGACCTTCCATCGAAGCGATTTCCCCAGCGAGCCCTGCGGCCGACGCAGAAGGTTAGGTCAGCGCCCCGGATGCGGCAAGCCAGCCGCCTACGCCCGCGCGTTCATGCATCGCGTGCCACCACCCGGTTTCCGCCCTCGGCCTTGGCCCGCAGCAGCCGCAGGTCGGCCCTGCGCAGGAGCCCCGACAGGTTGCCGGCGTCATGGGGACAGCTGGCCAGGCCTCCGCTCAGCGTGAGTGGCAGCCGGTCGCCGCCGCGCTCGGCCACGAACCCGCGCGCTTCCAGTGCGCGCCGCAGCGCGTCCACGTGTTCCCAGGCGGTGCCCAGCGGCTTGCGCAGCAGCAGCACGAATTCCTCGCCGCCCAGGCGGACCAGGTGTTCGTCCCGGCCGAGCGACCCGGCCAGCGATGCGGCGACCTCGCGCAGCACGCGGTCGCCCGCCGCATGTCCGGCTTCCTCGTTGACGTGCCGGAAATGGTCCAGGTCCAGCAACGCGAGCGTGGCGCTCCCGCCAGGGTCGATGCCGTCGAGCCAGCGCGGGACCTGGTGCACCAGCCAGTTGCGGTTGGGCAGCCCGGTCAGCCCGTCGGTGCCCGACAGCTCAACCAGCTGCAGCATCCGCTGCACGACCGTGGCCGTGACCAGGGTGAACAGCCCCAGCACCAGCAACCGCTGGCCCTGGCCGACGACGCCGATCGCACCGTGCTCGGCGGAAAGCAGTTGCTCGGGCGAGTCGGCCGCGAGGATCACGCTGCCGGCCAGCGCCGCGTACTGCAGCACCGCGAGCAGTCCGGTGGCGATCGCCACGCGCGCGTCGCTGCGCAGGCTGGCAAGCACGATGGCCAACGGATAGCCACACCAGGCGACCGTGTTGTTGAGTGCCGCCGGCCAGTCGCCGACGCCCAGCGCCAGCAGCACCAGCGTGGTCGCGGTCACGTCCCAGGCGCTGCTGGCGAAGGGCAGCCACGGGTACCGGCGCGGTTGCCGAGCCAGCAACAGCCAGAACTGCGCGAACAGGTTGAGGACCAGCACGACCGCCAGCACCGCCGCCACATGGCGCAGCGGATCCCCGGCCAGCGCGCTTGCCAGCGGCATCAGCAGCAGCAGCGCGGCGATCAGTGCACGCAGCCGGGCCACCAGTCGTTCGCCACTGGCGCCCTGCGCGAGCATCACTTCGTCCGGGCGGGACAACAGCGTCGCGGCGAAGCCGCGCAACGGTCGCCCTTCTTCTTCCTGGCCTGGCTGCATGGATGATCCCCCCGCAGCGAGGATAGCGCGGGGGGTTCGAATCAGTCGTCGTCGCCGCGACGCGGTGGCGGAGGCGGCGGCGCGGGCGGCGTCGGTGCGCGCGGTGCGGCCGGCGGCGATGGTGGCGCGGGCGGTGCGGGCGGCACCATCGGCAGCACGCGCAACGCCTCCGGAACATGGATGCGAGCCTGCACCGGTTTCCGGTCACGCAGCACGTCCAGGGTGACCGCGCTGCCGGCAGGCAGCTTGCGCATTGCCTGCATGGCCGCTCGCGGCGTGTCCACGCGGCTGTCGCCGACCTTGCGGATGATGTCGCCCGGCTGCAGCGGCTCCAGCCCGGGACCCGTGCTGAGCACCAGCACGCCCTGGTCGGTGCCGAAGTAGCGGCCCAGCTCGGGCCCGACCGAGGCGAGGTTCAGGCCATTCCAGCGGAACGCCTCGAGCAGGGTCGGCGCTTCGCCGCGGGGCGAGAGCCGATCGACCTCCACCTGGACGAGCGGTGCCACCCCGGGTACCGCGCCTTGCTTCCACATCGCAACGCGCTCGCCTGCCTTCGGGGTGACGCTGACGTCGCGCTGCCTGCCATCACGGACGATGGCGAGCGTCACCTCCTGTCCGACTGCCAGGTTGCCAAGCAGCTTGCGGGCATTGTCCGCGCGCAACACCCCGCTGCTTCCGAGCAGGTCGTGGCCGTTGACCGCGACCAGCCGGTCGCCCGAGCGGATGCCTGCCTCCTCGGCCGCGCTGCCCGGTGTCACGCCTGCAATGGTGGCGCCCTGGCCATCGGCGGGTGCGAGCACGATGCCGAGCACCGGCCCGGCTGCGGCGCGCAGCGCGACAGGCGCCTTCGATGCGTCGCCAGCCTGGGCCAGGGCGACGCCGGGAAAAAGCACCAGGGCGAGTGCCAGCGCCAGGGGTGCGATGGGGGTCGTGCTTTTCATGTCTGCTCCTTGGGAGCCTGGGAAGGGTTTCGATCGATCAGTTCACGTGGACCAGCGCGCCGTCGTAATGCGTGCCGTTTGCGGCCAGCCAGCGCCGCGTGCCTTCGAAGGCCGCCAGTGCCCGGAGGGCTTGCACGCGGTCCGTCCAGAGTTGCTGTCGCTGCTGCTCGGTCAGTCCCGGCCGGGACAGTCGCGAGTCGATCGCGGCCAGGCGTGCATCCAGGTCGTCGGTCATCGCCAGCGCGGTGCCGCTTGCAACCTGGCTGTCGCGGGCATGGGCCAGCAGGATCTCGAGTTGCGCGGATTCGGCGTACAGCGCATCCAGCGCGGCAGGGGTGGCTGCGGCCGCCGTCATGTCGCGGGTCGCGGCGCCATCCGCGGCGCCGTCCATGTCGCTGTCCATCGCGCGCCACGGCAGCGCCACCGCCAACACCAGCGCAGCGGCCATCGCCAGCCAGGCCAGCGGCCGCCGCCGGCCGGGCCGCGCGGCATCCAGCGAGCGGGAGACCTCCTGCCATGTATCGCGAGCGGGAACCTCCGGAGGCAAGGCGGCGAATGCGTCGTGCCAGGTGGCGGGCGGCATGCGCGGGTCGCGATCGCGGCTGGTGTCAGGCATGGGTCGGTTCCCTCGTTTCGAGCAGCGCGCGCAGGCGGCGCGTGCCGCGCGCGAGCTGTGACTTGGAGAAGCTCGGCGTGCGCTGCATCAGCACGGCGATCTCCTCGTGGGTGTAGCCCTCGGCGTGGTACAGCCAGAGGACGCTGCGGGTCGCCACGGGCAGCAGGGCCAGCGCGCGCTGCAATTCGGAGGCGTCGGCCGCCGCCGGTGGGGGCGGTCCCGGGTCCCGGGCGCGGTCCAGTGCACCGTCGTCGGCCAGTTCCTGTTCCAGCCGGCGGTCGCGGCGCAGGCGCATCAGCGCCTCGTTGACGGCGACCTGGCGCAGCCAGCCCCAGAAGGGCGTGCCGCCGCGGGCATCGAAGCTGTCGATCCTGGAGTAGGCCTTGAGCATGGTGTCCTGCAGCACGTCACGGGCCAGTTCGCGGTCGCCGAGGATTCGCGCGGCGAGGGTGAACACCGGTCGCTCGAACCAGCGATAGAGCTGTTCGAACGCCGCCCGGTCGCCGGCCCGCACCCGGGCGAGCAGGACATCGGGAACCTCGATCGCGAAGCTGGTCATCGTGGCCATTCAATCCATCAGGATGCGCGCCGGCGCCAGATGGTCGCAGCCAGGGGATAACATGGCGCAGGGCCCGCCGGGCCACGCAAAGAGGGAAGGGACATGAATATCTTCGTCATCGTGTTGCTGTTGTTCGCGGTCATCACCGTCCTCAAGGGGGTCCGGGTGGTCCCGCAGGGCTACGAGTGGACCGTCGAGCGCTTCGGCCGCTACACCCACACGCTCTCCCCGGGCCTGGGTTTCATCATCCCGTGGGTCGACAACATCGGCCGCAAGCTCAACATGATGGAGCAGGTGATGGACGTCCCCAGCCAGGACGTGATCACCAAGGACAACGCGGTGGTGAAGTGCGATGGCGTCGTCTACTTCCAGGTGCTGGACGCGGCCAAGGCCGCCTACGAGGTCGCCACCCTGGAGATCGCGATCCTCAACCTGGTGATGACCAACATCCGTACCTCCATCGGTTCGATGGACCTGGACGAGTCGCTGTCCAAGCGCGACGAGATCAATGCCAAGGTGCTGGTCGCGGTCGACCAGGCCACGCATCCATGGGGCGTGAAGGTCAACCGCATCGAGCTCAAGGACATCGCGCCGCCCCGCGACCTGGTCGAGGCGATGGCCCGGCAGATGAAGGCCGAGCGCGAGAAGCGCGCCAACATCCTGGAGGCCGAGGGCTTCCGTGCGGCGGCGATCCTGAAGGCCGAAGGCGAGAAACAGTCGACCATCCTCGACGCCGAGGGCGACCGCGAGGCAGCTTTCCGCGAGGCCGAGGCGCGCGAGCGCCTGGCCGAGGCCGAGGCCAAGGCGACCCAGATGGTGTCCGACGCGATCGCCGCCGGTGACGTGCAGGCAATCAACTACTTCGTCGCCCAGAAGTACGTCGAGGCACTGAAGAATTTCGCCGCGTCGCCGAACCAGAAGCTGCTGATGCTGCCGATGGAGACGACCGGCGTGCTCGGTTCGCTGGCCGGCATCGCCGAACTCGCCAAGGCGGTGAAGGACGCGCCTGGCACCGGACGGAGCGGCTGACATGGGCGACCTGATGGCATCACCCTGGTTCTGGTGGGGACTGGCGCTGGCGCTGTTCGCACTCGAGGCGATGCTGCCGGGCGCGTTCATGCTCTGGCTGGGCTTCGCCGCGGTCGGTACCGCGCTGCTGGCGCTGGTGCTGCCGATGCCGGTGCCGGTCGAATGGATGCTGTTCGCGGTCCTGTCGCTGGTGTCGGTCGGCCTCGGCTGGTACCTGCGCCGGCGGCACCCGCCGCGTGCCTCCGACCAGCCGCTGCTCAACCGGCGCGGCGCGCAGCTGGTCGGCCAGGTGTTCGTGCTGGAGACCGCGATCGTCGACGGCCGCGGGCGCCTGCAGATCGCCGATGCCTACTGGCGCGCGCTGGGCCCCGATCTACCCGCCGGTGCCCGGGTCCGGGTGCTGGCGGCCGAAGGCGGCGTGCTGCGGGTCGAAAGCGCCTCCTGAGTCCGGCGCCATACAATGACCGGCTTCCCCCCAAGGAACCGGTCATGACCCGCAAGACACCCCTCAACGATGCACACCGCGCCCTCGGCGCGAAGATGGTCGACTTCGGCGGCTGGGACATGCCGCTGCATTACGGTTCCCAGGTCGACGAGCATCACCAGGTGCGGCGTGACGCGGGGATGTTCGACGTCAGCCACATGACCGTGGTCGACCTGCATGGCGACGACGTGCGCGGCTTCCTGCGCGGCCTGGTCGCCAACTCCGTCGACAAGCTGAAGGTGAAGGGGAAGGCGCTCTACACCTGCATGCTCGACGAGCGCGGCGGCGTGATCGACGACCTGATCGTCTATTACATGGACGACACCCACTACCGCCTGGTGGTGAACGCGGCGACCCGCGAGAAGGACCTGGCATGGATCCGCAAGCAGGCGCCCACCGGGGTCGACGTGCGCGAGCGCGAGGACCTGGCGATCGTCGCGGTGCAGGGCCCGACCGCGCGCGAGCGCGTGGCCAGCCTGCTCGACGGCGACGCCGCGACGCGTGCCGGCAAGCTCGGCCGCTTCTCCGCGATCCAGGTGGAGGCGCGCGACGGGACACCGTTGTTCCTGGCCCGCACGGGCTACACCGGCGAGGACGGGTTCGAGGTCGTGGTGCCCGCCGACCGGGTCGCGGCGCTCTGGCAGTCGCTGCTCGATGCGGGGGTCAGGCCGGCCGGGCTTGGTGCGCGCGACACGTTGCGCCTGGAGGCCGGCCTGAACCTGTATGGCCAGGACATGGACGAGTCGACCACGCCGTACGAATCGGCGCTGGCATGGACCGTCGCCCTGGACGAGGGCCGCGACTTCATCGGACGCGCCGCGCTCGAGGCGCAGCGCGAAGCCGGGGTGCCGCGGCAACTGGTCGGCCTGGTGCTCGACGACAAGGGCGTGCTGCGCCATGGCCAGCGCGTGACCACCGCCAACGGCGATGGCGAGATCCTGTCCGGCACGTTCTCACCGACCCTGGGCAAGGCGATCGCGTTCGCCCGGGTGCCGGCGGGCGACCCTGGTGAAGTCCAGGTCGACATGCGCGGACGCATGCTGCCGCTGCGCGTGGTGAAGTTCCCGTTCGTCCGTGAAGGCCAGGCCCAGCCAGGCATCTGACAGGTTGCTCCCGCGCGCCTGCCGTTGTTTACACTAGCCACCCATCCACCCGCCGGCGCTGTGCCGGCCATCGCAAGCCAGCACGGAGCACCCACATGAGCGAGATTCCCGGCGACCTGAAGTTCATGAAGTCCCACGAATGGGCCCGCGTCGAAGGCGACGGCAAGGTCACCATCGGGATCTCGGACCATGCGCAGGGGTTGCTCGGTGACCTGGTCTACGTCGAGTTGCCGAACGTCGGCGACCGGGTCGAGGCGGGCAATGCGTGCGCAGTGGTCGAGTCGGTGAAGGCGGCATCCGACATCTATGCGCCGGTCACCGGCACGGTGGTCGAGGTCAACGGCGCGCTGTCCGACAAGCCCGAGACGATCAACGAGGATGCCTACGGCGACGGCTGGATCTTCGTCGTCGAACTCGAGGAACCCGAACAGCTGAAGGAATTGCTGGACCCCGACGACTACTCCGAGCTGGTCGAGGAAGCAGGCTGACACGCCATCCATCGACACGCCCGACCAGAACCCGCGCCAACCGGCGCGGGTTTTTTGTTGCCCGGAAGTCCGCGCACTTTCGCGCAAATCGGCTTGTGCAACGCAGTACGGACAGCTTCCGGCGACCATCGGCGCAACCGGTCGTCGGCACCCTTGCGCGGCTCCGCCGACGCGTGCGCTGCAGTTGCAATGGACGCTGCAACACGCTGGCGAAAGTTTCACCAGCCGCCTGAAACCCGCGCCAGCGCTTGTTTCCAGGGCATCGACATCGCGTACACGTTGCATGTCACGTATGCGGCGCGCTCGCCGCGCGCCGAAACCGGCCGCCGATCCCCGCCCGCGACGGCGGCAATCCCCGACTATCCGGGGCACGGGGTTGTTGACAGTGGAAAAAACCGTGATTAGGTTTCGCCGAAGCAGGGTGTCCTGCGGACGAGAGTGAGCCGGGCCATCGCGACAGCACGAGTGACATCGCAGCCTTCCGACCAGACAGTCACATCGGTTGACTCGGGACTCGTCTCCCCCGCGAAAACGCAACGGCCATTCCCAGACACGACCCGCGACGCCCGGCGCCGCGGGTTTTTTGTTGCCCGCGCCACGGCCGGTGGCCATGCGCGGTGCCTCCCCGAATCCGATCCGGCACGCCTGGCGCGCCGGCGGTTGGCCGCGGGTCCGACTCCCGCGGCGCTGCTTCCAACTGGGCAGTAACTCCAGCTAGTCCACTGACGAGGAGCCATTCCATGGCCATGAAGAAGAAAGCTGCGAAGAAGTCCGCCAAGAAGGCGACGAAGAAGACCGCGCGCAAACCGGCGGCCCGCAAGACGGCCAAGAAGGCGGCGAAGAAGTCCGTCCGCAAGGCCGCCAAGAAGCCGGCAGCCCGCAAGGCCGCCAAGAAGACCGTCCGCAAGGCCGCCAAGAAGACTGCACGCAAGACGGCCAAGCGGCCTGCGCGCAAGACGGCTGCCAAGAAGACGGCCCGCAAGGCTGCCAAGAAGACCACGCGGAAGACGGCCAAGAAGTCCGTCCGCAAGGCTGCCAAGAAGACTGCACGCAAGACGGCCAAGCGGCCGGCCCGCAAGGCTGCCAAGAAGACGGCACGCAAGTCGACCCGCAAGGTCGCCAAGCGTCCGGCGAAGAAGGCTGCCAAGAAGACGGCACGCAAGTCGACCCGCAAGGTCGCCAAGCGCCCGGCGAAGAAGGCCGCGGCCAAGCGTCGTCCGGCAAAGAAGGCGGCCAAGAAGACTGCCCGCCGCCCGGCCAAGAAGGCAGGCAAGCGACCAGCCAAGCGTGCGAGCAAGAAATCGGCCCCGGTGACCATGCCGGCGCTGCCGACACCGATGATCTAAGAAAACACCCCGATACAGCCGTAATCAGACTCCTTCCCCGCAGCCCAGGCGGGGGGGAGTTTTTTTTGCGGGGTGCTAGGGCGTCACTCGGGGGCGGCGACCGACCGGGAGCTGCTGCTCCCGGCGCTGGTGTCGTTCCGGCGGATGTCGTTGCGGTAGGCCACCGCCGCGTCGTCCAGCACGCTGGACGCCAGCCACTGGTGCCGCGACAGCCCGATGGCCC
>Ga0079224_100015651_pt1 | contig 10626 bp, 7 predicted proteins | sample Stecom2015_FD_80414 | JGI IMG/M metagenome (GOLD analysis project Ga0079224, IMG submission 80414) | Agricultural soil microbial communities from Utah to study Nitrogen management - Steer compost 2015 | ecosystem: Environmental > Terrestrial > Soil > Agricultural land | place: USA: Utah...
AGAGCGTTCTTAAATAATCGTCAGTGTTGGATAAGAGGTTGCGCTAAATCGGTCATTATGATTCACCAAGGTACAACTGAGTGATCGTTGCGCTCGCGGAACGGTCAAAACCAGGATGCAGGCGTTTGTCGATCGATTTTGGCGCAGCTTTATGGCAATCCGGTTCGACGAACCCTCTTGAGAGGTTATGATCCTGGTTTTCAGCGCGTTATTCAGGTTACGTTCTGATACACTTGACGCTGACTATGCAACGTCAGTTTTGCTTAAGCCATAGACTGAAGCGGCAGAAGGGTTTTCATGGCTTGGAAGTCCTTTGGAAGTCCTATGGTATAAACGTGGATAATCCTCAGGCTTTTCACTTGCAATGAGGCCAGGTTGTCCTTTCAATTGGGACAGCAACAAGTTTGACAGATGTGGCACCGCTTGCTATAGTGAGCGCGCAATTCCGATTCTCAAACGCTGGTTATTACTCGCAGAAAGGAGGTGCTGAAATGGCTCAATATCCAACTTCATACCTCCGGACAGCCGTGAGTTAACCAAGCGAAGTCATCTTTCAGGCTGCCCGCTTCATGCTGGCATGCTCGATGACAGGTACTGTTCCGCCCGATCTGGAACACGTCTGAAAAGATAATTCTCTTCTGGTTAACACTGGAACCGTAGGTGTGTGTTTTCGAACCTACGGTTTTTGGTTCTTCACCCAAAGTTATTGGTCAAATTAAACATCGATCACACCTAGAAAACGGAGTGTAAGCACGAATGAAGTACCAACCACAAACATGGCACTATGGAATCGTGGCCCAGCATTGGGCCGAGTTCCACCTTGACGGGCCAGAGATTGCCTATTACCAGAAGCTCATTGAACGTTATGGTCAACCTGCTCTCGATGTAGGCTGTGGCACGGGTCGTCTGCTGCTGCCTTACCTACGGGTCGGGCTAGATGTAGACGGCTGTGACATCTCGCCTGATATGTTGGCTCTTTGCCGCGAAAAGGCAGAGCGTGAGGGTCATTCGCCCAATCTTTATGCGCAGGCGATGCACGAACTCGATTTGCCGCGGGCATATCGGACGATTTACGTATGTGGCTCCTTTGGGATCGGCAGTACGCGGCAGCAGGATACAGTTGCGCTGGAACGCTTCTATCAGCACCTAGCTCCTGGTGGTGTATTGCTGCTGGACCTTCAAATGCCTTATGGCGGCGGCTCCTGGCACTGGGAACACTGGCTGATGGAGAACCGACAGCATCTGGATCCGGATTTCTGGACCGAGGGTGAACGTGAACGCGCGTCAGATGGGAGCGAATATGTGATGCGTTCGAGGATAGAGGATATCGACCCATTGGAACAGGTCCTTATTCTCAAGTATTGGGCTCAGCGGTGGAAAGATGCGCAGCTGCTTGGGGAAGAGAAGCGTATCTTGACATCCAACATCTATTTCAAGAATGAGATGCTGCTGATGCTGAAGCAAGCCGGGTTTGACGAAATAAGCATTCAAGGGGATTTCACGGAGGCAGCGGCAACTCCGGAACACGGGGCCCTGGTATTTATAGCTGAAAAGCAGTCATAGTCTGATGCTCAGCATAAACGGTGTGGCTTTGCTTCGCCCAAAACGAGCAAAAAGCTGACTTATGGGGCAGCGTTGATGTCACCCGATTATTTGAGCTTGCCTCTGATCTTTGGGCATTAGACTAACGTGAGTTTTTTTGAGGTGGGACTGCTTGTAGGAAGTGGTAAGCTTCAGGTGACGAAGCTAGATACAATGCGAGTCCCATCATGAGTTTACTCGAATTGTTCTGTCACATTGATGATTTCTGGCAAGAGTATGAACCCAATTGGTAACAATCCCTGAGCGAGAATGGGTACTGTCGTGCCGGTTGCATGAGCATGAGTACAGCTTGGGTTTGGGTTACGGCGGCGTGGAAGATTTTCTGCCTGCGATGGGGTTGAAGATAGGCAAGACGCAGTCTACGACAATGCCCAGGCCACCGATGTCGTCTCCCACAAACAGCAGAGACTAATATCGTGATGATCGCGGCCAACCGTCCTAAGACAATAGGGAGAATAGAATGGATTCGGGAAATATAAAAGGCGATTTGCGGGAACAAGCAGCGAGAGATGACATTGCAGAGTACAACAAGGCACGCTGGGAAGAACTCGCCCAATATGGAGTCGACTGTTCAAGGCCATTGCTGGATCTTGATGAAGTCTCCGCTCGTGAGGTCGTTGATCCACACGGCATGATGGGGGACGCGAAAGGTAGACAGGTGTTGTGCCTTGCAGCGGGTGGCGGCCAGCAATCGGCAGCCTTTGCACTATTGGGGGCTGATGTGAGTGTCATCGATATATCTCAGACCTAACTGGAACATGATCGACAGGCATTGTCACACTATGGTTTGCAGGCACGGTTGGAACAGGGTGATATGCGTGACTTGTCGATGTTCGAAAACGACAGCTTCGATATTGTTTGGCACGCTTGGTCACTGAACTTCGTGCCGGATGTCGCGCCTGTGTTTGACGAGGTCGGTCGTGTGATACGGCCCAATGGCTTGTATCACCTGGGATGGGGAAATCCTTTTGCTGTGGCAATGGAAGTAAGCGATTGGACGGATAAGGGCTATCAGATTAGGCAGATCTATGCGGATGCAGAAATTATCTATAATGATGATCAGTACTGGGAATTCGCAGATACTGATGGAAATGTTTGCCTTGTGGCTAACCCGCGCGAGTTTAACCATACGCTGAGCACCGTCGTCAATGGTCTGATTCAACGTGAGTTTCAAATACTCGGCATCTGGGAAAATGAGATGGGCGATACAGATGCTTCTCCAGGAAGTTGGGAACACCTCAAAGTGGTCTTTCCCCACCAAGATGGAGTAACTATCTTCCGAGATAAGGTGATTAGCGTGCGCGGGTTCGACCTTCCATTGATCCCGCACTAGCTACGAATCAAAAATCCCCTTGAATTCAAGGGGATTTCACCATTCGGGAGCGACGGGGTCGATCCCGCACTGGCTACGCCATTCTCCCCCGAAAAACCGAGTACCAGCAGGTGGTCAAAGCGCTTTTGGCAACGGCATAATCCCATTTGGGATCACAACCATTCCACCAAACGCTCGTCTGCTAGCTTTAACGAAGCATCACTCTCACAAACGGAACTCCAGGCTGTTACAGTTGGCTGGTTGCGGATGTCGATATCGAGCTTGTGATTAATAACGGCGTTTAGCACTGCCAATTCTAAGCAACTGGAATGTTCATATATGTTCCAGCAGAAACACCTGTTCTTCCCATTCAACAATCAACCCCCAAGTTACGCCTTTTGGCTACCCAAAATTGAACTCCTATCGTCTACGATGACTGTAACAAATTAGCCCAAGGAAACGATCACCAACTGAGACGAGCGTGTCGCTTTCACTGGTGATGTCGCTTTCGCGGCTGGGTACGGATTATAGCTTGTTCGTGATGAGACACTGTTTCAGATAATGAACCCCTCTGAGGTAAGCAATCATGATCCTAGATCGAGCAGTGCCTCCATCTATGCCAACACCAAGCTCAGGACTGAGTGAGGTCGAAGTCCAACAGCGACGCCAACAAGGCTTGAGCAATCACGTGAAATCGACAAGCTCACGCAGCTATACTGAAATCATTCAGTCCAACATCTTCAAGCGAACAACATGATCCTGTTCTCTGTTGGTGCTTTGATGATTGCCATTGGGCGCGCCAGCGATGCTGTCACGAGTGTCGGCCTGATCTTGATGAACATCATCATCGGCATTGTTCAGGAGATCCGCGCCAAGCGCCAGCTTGATCGCATTGCTTTGTTAACACGCCCTCGGGTTCGCGTTGTCCGCGACCAACAGGAGAAAGAGATTGATCCTGCCAACCTTGTGCAGGGGGATATGATTGCGCTCGCGGCGGGCGACCAGATAGTGGTCGATGGACTGGTGACAGGCGACGGAATCATGCAAGTCGACGAGTCGCTGCTGACGGGCGAGTCGGATCTGGTCAAGGAGAAGGCCGGAGATGAAGTGTTATCCGGCAGCTTCTGCGTTTCGGGGGCCGGATATTATCAGGCGACGAGAGTCGGCGAAGACAGCTTCGCCAACCGCCTGACCATCAGTGCGCGCCAGTTTCAGATGAGTGTCACCCCGCTTCAGCGCAAGATCAATCTAATCCTGCGTCTGCTGATGATCCTCGTGATCTTTCTAGGTTCCTTGATGTTGATCGCCACGATTCTGTCGCAAACCCCGCTGATGCGGCATATCCAGATGGCAGCCGTTATTGCCGGTCTCGTACCGAATGGGCTGTTCTTTATGGTCATCCTCGCTTATGCGATGGGCGCGCTGCGAATTGTGCAGAAAGGTGCGTTGGTGCAGCAGGCCAATGCCGTCGAGTCTTTGAGCCGTGTCACGGTGCTATGTACCGACAAAACCGGCACACTGACATCCAATCACATCGTTTACGATGACATCTATCCGACAGAGAAGACAAAGTCTGAGGTCGAAGCAATGTTGGCAAGCATCGCTGCCAGTGTTACGACTCACAACAAGACCAGCCAGGCCATTGACCAGGGGCTAAGGGGTGTACCACGCCCATTGTACGATGAAGTACCTTTTTCGTCGGCCTTGAAATGGAGTGCAATCGCTTTCGATGATGGCGATTTTAAAGGTGTATTTGTTCTCGGCGCGCTAGAAGTGCTCGTGCCATACCTGGATGGAATCCCGCCCCAGATCACAGAGAAGCTGTCCAAGTATTCAGAAAATGGCCTACGGGTGTTGGCTTTCGCCTATCATCCGCATCCGGTGAAGCTTCACAACGGGGATACACCCAGACTCCCCCAATGGACGCTGCTGGGGCTGGTCACGTTCACCGACGAACTGCGGCCGCACCTCAAACACACACTGGAACAATTCATCCAGAATGGGATCAACATCAAAGTTATTTCGGGTGATAATCCGCAGACAGTCGCAGCGCTCGCGCGACAGGCCGGATTACCGGGCGACTTGAGCTTTGTTTCCGAGCCTGAATTGACCGGCATGTCTGAAGCGGAATTCAGGCAGGCCGCGGTTGAGAACACGATATTTGGCCGGATTACGCCAGATCAGAACGAAGCTCTGGTCGATGCCTTACGCGCCCAGGGCCACTATGTCGCTATGATCGGTGACGGGGTGAACGATGTGCTGTCGCTCAAAAAGGCCGATATGGGCATTGCAATGGAAAGCGGCAGCAGTGCGACCCGTTCGGTTGCCGATATGGTGCTGCTGGGCGATTCCTTCGAAGCTCTGCCATCCGCTTTCACCGAAGGCCAGCGCATCATCAACGGCATGAAAGATGTTCTGCGCCTGTTCATGACACGGGTGCTGTATTCTGCACTCTTGATCATTGGTATCAGCGTCATCGACCTGGGCTTCCCCATCGAACCCAAGCACAATCTCCTGATCGTGTTTCTATCGGTGGCCGTGCCGACACTGGCGCTGGCCCTATGGTCGGGCCTGGCGTACTGCCCCAGCGCAGTATGCTGCGGGAAATCGCTCATTTTGTTATTCCGGCTGCTGTGTCTATCTTTGTTTTTGGCATGTTCATTTATGTCCTGGCCTTCGCCTTTGTTACGTTGGATCCTATCGACATGTCGCCTGAGAATGTCGCGGCCTATACCACCTATGTTGGGATCAACTATGACATCGCAGGACCCGATCATTTCGCCATTGAGGTGGCGACCCTGTTCGCACAATCTGCGCTCACGACCTTTTTGATCTGGGCAGGTCTGCTGCTGGTGATCTTCGTTGAACCACCAATATCCTGGTTTACCGGTGGCGACGACCTGAGCGGCGACTGGCGACCAACGCTTATCGCGCTGGTCATGTTGTTTGGATTCGGGCTCATCATCGTTGTCGAACCGCTGCGCTCATTCTTTGAGCTCCTTGAGTTAGGGCTGGATGGTTATGCCTTAGTTGCGCTGATTACCGCGGTCTGGGTGCTGATATTGCGCCTGGCCTGGCGTGCCAACTGGATGGAACGCCTTCTTGACCTACCGGTTTCTGTGTCAAGATAACAAGCGCTTGATTGTTCGCCTGACTGGACAGCGTCTTACAGAAGGTCGTAGTTCCTTGCGGCAGCAGCGGCCTGGGTGCGACTGCGAACATCTAACTTGAGGAAAATGTTGTTCAGATGCTTTTTGACCGTGCCAACGCTAATCACAAGATCGTCGGCGATCTCCCGGTTGGATGCGCCATCGGCAATCAGGGACAACACCTCAAGCTCGCGTTCGCTGAGCGGTTCAATAGCACTGTGCGAGTCCCATGTCACTTGAGGTGCGGCGATTACCTTTTGCTCGGTAGACTTCAGTAATTGTGTGACGTAGGGGACCGCAACACCGCGTTGTTTTGCTGTTTGCAGTAATAGGATAAATTGCTCTCCGGCATCCATAAAAACACGGGCAAAGCCCTGGGGTTCGGCTAACTCTAACGCGCGTTGGAGTGTAGCAAGAGCTTCATCTATTCGACCGTCCAGGTCCAATACCAGTGTTTCGAGTATCAACATTTCGAGATACCATAGCAGCGGAACAGGCGTTGGTATCAGTGCGTGCAGCTCGTCCAGCAGGGCATAGGCCTCAATAAACTTGAAGGTCTCTTTCGACATCAGATGCGCGCGCAACTGCTCCAATCTGCGGGTTTGCTGCCATAACAGGGTATCAGGAAAGTTTTCGAGTTGGGGCGTCGCTTCACGATACAAGCTATGCATATCCTCCAAAACCCACAGATGGACAAGTAATGGAATATTAATCCGGGCTGACATGAGGGGATATTTTCCCAGTATGTCTTGTATGACTTGCCCTGCGCTTTGTACGGCGACCCGATCCCCTCTCAGATGATAAATCCGTGCCAGGACTGTCTGACATATCAGCGTCCCGTTAGGCATTGTGGATTCGCACAATTCAATACCGCGAACTGCCGATGCCATGGCCGCTTCAAAACGATTTTGCTCAAAATAGATCAGTGCGAGGAAGGAATAACCGATGCCGACAGATTGCAGGTAGTCGAGATTTTCAGTACTCCCCCTTTCAATCAATTTCAGACAGGCCGCTTCGGAATCGTACAAACGCCCTTCAATCAAAAATGATTGTGCAATCTGACCCATCACGGTTGTTATCATGTTTATGTCGTTGGATGCGAGCGCAATTTCAAGCGCCTCTTGCTTGACTTCACGCGATCGAGCGAATTGTTGCTGGCGATCAAAGGTAATCCCCAGAACTATCAAGACACTGATCCTTAATTCGCGCTGGTGTTCTGCCAGATTTTGCAGGGCATTCTCCGCAGCCCGAAACACACCTTCTAAATCGTTGTTTCGATTTGCAATCAGTGCTTCCAGCGTATCGGCATGCCCCTTCAATTCTTTGAGAATGTTTGGTGGCGATTCGTTCATGTCGATTGCTGAACGAGCGAGTGACAGATACCTTTGAGCTTGATCCGCATGACCGAAAAACCCATGATTCGTCCCGACTTGCAGTGCCAGATGCGGATAATTGCGCAGCACAACATCAGGAAGTTCGCCCGCTCGTTTGATGGCAAAGTTACCTCGACTTGCCACAAGATACTGATTACTGAATTTCTCCATCAGGGTTGCGGCAAAGTCAAGATCATGGGCGGCGATGGCATGGTTGATCGCCTCGTCAATAAGACTCTCGTTGGCAAACCAGTGACTGGCGCGATGGTGCAGGTCTTTGATCTCGCTACCGGACATGTGCTGCTGGAGGCGATTTTGCAGCATATCGCTAAAAAGGTGATGAAAGCGATACCAGTAGCGCTCCGCATCGAGGGGAATCAAGAACAAATTGTCCCGCTCGATTTGCTCCAACAAGGCTAGACCGTCAGTTCTGCCGGTTACGACGTTACACAAGGGGCCACACATGCGGTTCAAGATCGAAGTTTGTAGGATAAACTGCTGGCTGGCTTCGGGCTGGCGATTCAACACTTCTTCCGTCAAGTAATCCAGAATGTAGCGATGGCTGCCAGTAAAAGCCGCGATGAAACCCGAGATGTCCTCACGCCCTTTCATCGCCAGCGCGGCCAGTTGCAGCCCGGCGATCCAGCCCTCAGTTCGAGCACCCAGGTCATTTACCAACTCAGCGCTCAGGTCGATGCCCAACATCTGCGCCAGGAACTGCCCGACTTCTTCTGCCGTGAAGCGCAAGTCATCTGCACGGATTTCCGCCAATTGGCTGCGCCCGCGCAAACGGGCTAGTGGCAGTGGTGGATCCTCCCGGCTGATAAGGATCAGGTGCATTTGGGCAGGCAGGTGGTCAAGCAGAAATACCAAGGCTTCATGTACAGGCCGAGACGTGATGAGATGGTAATCGTCTAGAGCAAGGGCAAAACGCCTGGGCAGGGTCTCAAGGCGACTGATCAACGCGGTCAGGATCACTTTGGGCGGCGGCGGTTGGGCGGTATGCAGCAGTGCTAACAATTCCTCCGCCTCGATACTGACGATGTTAGCTCAGGCACACAAGAGATAGCTGAGAAAACGACCTGGATCGTTATCGTCCTCATCGAGCGATACCCAGGCGAGCGGAAAAGTCTGCCCAGTCTCGGATGAAAGCCAGTCGCTCAACAGTGTGGTCTTGCCGAATCCGGCGGGCGCGCAGATCAACGAGAGCGATTGGCTTAAACCCGTATTGAATTTCTCACTTAAGCGGGGGCGTGAAATAAGTTCGGCACGCGCCGGGGGGATTGCCAGCTTCGTTCGCAGCAAGTCCGGCGCTGAAGCGACCATTGGATTGTCCTGACTCCATAATTTCTATCAGTATAAGGCCGTATCTTCACACAAATCAACCCCGGGATACGCCTTTTGGCTACCCGCAATCAACCCCTTTAGCCTGTAGCCTGAAATGAGACTGCAAATTCGAGAGGAGAGAAAACGATGCGCAAGCTATCTGCACTATTTATTCTGATCGCCGTGTTTTTCCCACTGGCCTTCGCAGCCATGACCCTGACCGCGATCCGTCCCTGGATCCTGGATCGCAGCTTCTACGAACGCCTGGTGAACGATGAACGCCTGTACGAAACCCTGTTGACCGAGGATCTATCCAATCGATTCGATGAGGAAATCTTCACGCCTGTCGAGCAGCTTCCGCTGGACGCGCTGAGTGTTGCCCTGCGCGAAGTCGTGACACTGGACTATCTGCGGACACAATCCCTCAACGTGGTCAATGAGGTGTTCGACTACCTTGAAGGCCGTGAACGGAAATTCGAGCTTTCGCTGGATATCACGCCGATCAAGGCTGCTCTAGCGGGAGAAGGTGGAATCCGCTTCGCGGCAGCGTTGGCGGCAGCCATCCCGAATTGTACCCCTGGACAGCAACCCATCGCCCCTGGCGGCAGCCTGACACGTTGTATCGCAGTCGGGGAATCCATCCCTGAGGCCGCAGAACAGATCGCCGCTGCCCTGCCCACCGTGCTTGAAGACACGCCCGATCAGATCATCCTGGATGGTCAGGGATATATCCGTATGAATTGGTATGACTATGCCTGGTTCTTCGGCAGCGATGTTCATGCCGTCCTGGATGTGGCAATTCTGATGATGATCTTCACAGCAGTCGGTGCTGGTTTGGTAGGTGCTTTTCTAGGTGGAGATGATCTTCGCGGGCGGCTGAAATGGTTGAGTGCATCGCTGTTCGCGCCGGGGTCCCTGTTTCTCTTCGCCGGGCTGATCCTGACTTCATCACTGATTGGTGGCCCGATCAGCAGCGCCTTGGCCTCGACCCGCTGGAGTACGCCATATAGTGAATCTTTCCGTGAGGCTGTGGCGGATGTCATTGTCCCGGTGTTCCAGCAGGTGGGCAGCGGCATCCTGATTACCGGCATCATCGCCTGCCTGATGGCCCTGGCTTTGTTGATCTGGAGTTGGGCGATTCCCATGCAAGGACAGGGAAGCCCCAGGATGGTACAGGTTCCGGCAAAGAACACGTAGGAAAGTCCAGAAGATGGTCAGGGCGTACCGTACCAAGCGGTATGCCCTGACTCAAAGCCGCACACCGTGTCTATTAGAAACGGAGGAGTTCAAAATGAGCGAGTCCATCTCTATACCTGAAAGTTCTACTCAGACTATCGGTGGACGCCGCAGCTTGCTGTTTGTGGCATGGGGAATCGTGCTGCTGCTGACCGTGCCAGAGATTATCCTGCGTGCGTTCATGCGGGTGGATACTGCCTGGATGCTTCCGGCACGAATCGGGCTTCTGGCGGTTCTATTGGCGCTGACCATCGTGTGGACGTCCATTCGCCCGCTGTGGGGATTGACACTGATGTTCCTGGTCATTTACGGAGCTGAAGCCTGGTTTTTCCAGGCAGTGCTGCCGCAGAGTCAGTTGTACGTGGACATATTCGGCGGCAATGCGAACTTCGCGTTCTTCGGCGAGCGCCTGGTGCGCATCGGGGCGGCATTGGTCGTACTGCTGGTACTGCTGGCGATGGGCCTGAAGCGCCAGGATTTCTTCCTGACGGTAGGCAACCTCAAAGCTGTCGCTGAACCGGAGAAATGGGGCATTCCCCGCAAACCGGAAACGTGGCCGGGTTGCGGGGGGCGTTATGCACTGATTATCGCCGTGCGCTTTCCACTCTTCATGCTTCCGACCCTACAT
>Ga0079224_100015652_pt1 | contig 10626 bp, 7 predicted proteins | sample Stecom2015_FD_80414 | JGI IMG/M metagenome (GOLD analysis project Ga0079224, IMG submission 80414) | Agricultural soil microbial communities from Utah to study Nitrogen management - Steer compost 2015 | ecosystem: Environmental > Terrestrial > Soil > Agricultural land | place: USA: Utah...
CGGGCGACGCCCCGGGCGGCGTCGAGGTCCGCGGAGAAGACGGTGCCGTTCAACCCGTAGGGCGAGCTGTTGGCGAGCTCGACCGCGGCGTCGGCGTCGGCGACGCGGTAGACCATGCCCAGGGGGCCGAAGGCCTCCTCGTGGTAGACCCGCATCTCCGGGGTGATGTCGGTGATGACGGCGGGCCGGAAGAAGGCGCCCGGGCCGTCGGTCTGACCCCCGGGCACGAGGACGGTCGCGCCCTTGGCGACCGCGTCGTCGTACTGCGCCTGGAGGCGCTCGACCGCCTGCGCGCTGGACAGCGGACCCACGGTGGTGGCCGGGTCGAAGGGGTCGCCCACCGTCTGCTCGGCGAAGATCGGGGTGTAGGCCGCGAGGAAGTCCTCGGCGACGGCGTCCGTGACGATGACGCGCTTGGGCGCGATGCATGCCTGCCCGTTCAGCAGGAGCCGGCCCTGGGCGGCAGTCGCTGCGGCCGCCGGGACGTCGGCGTCGTCGAGCATGATGAACGGGTCCGAACCGCCGAGCTCCAGCACCACCGGCTTGATGTGGCGACCGGCCTGCTCGCCGACGGCCGCACCGGCCCGGTCCGAGCCGGTGAGGGTGACGGCACGGACCCGCGGGTCGGCGATGAGACGGGAGACCTGCTCGGGGGAGAGCAGCACCGTGCGGTAGACGTCGGCCGGGAAACCCGCCTCCCGCATGAGGCCGTCGAGGAGCAGCGTCGAGCCAGGAGTGATCTCCGAGGGCTTGAGCAGCACCGTGTTGCCGAGCATGAGGTTCGGGGCGGCCGCCCGTGCTGCCTGGTACAGGGGCAGGTTCCACGGCTCGATGCCGAGCACGACGCCGACCGGTTCCCGACGGGTCACTGCCGTGGAGAAGCCAGGCACGGTGGCGGGCACGTCGGCCAGCAGCGCGGGGCCGTGGTCGGCCAGGTAGGTGAAGACGTCGACGACGGTGCCCACCTCGAGCATCGAGTGGGCCAGCGGCTTTCCCATCTCCCGGGTCGACTGCCGGGCCAGCTCCTCGGCGTTGTCCTCGGCCAGCGCGGCGAAGCGCCGGAAGCACTCGACGCGCTCCTCCAACGAGGTCTCGCGCCATCGCGCGAAGGCCGCGTGGGCACGGGCAAGTGCGTCCTCCATCTCGTCGTCGGAGAGGGTGGGAAAGGTGCGGAGCAGCCGACCCGTGGCCGGGTCGAGGCTGCGGTAGGTACGGGTGGCACGGTCCGTGGTGGTACGCATCGCTCTCCTCTCGTGTGGGGGAGCCGCTGAGCGCGCCTGCACCGGCACCCGCCGCCCCCCGTGTGCCACGGGTGAATCTATCCACAGCCACGGACGCCAGGGGCGGTGTGTCGGCGGGAGTTGGGAGACTGGGGGGCGATGACCACGATCCCCAGCAGCGAGGAGCTCCTCGAGGCGTTGGACGAGGACCAGCGCGCCGTCGCCCAGCATCTCACCGGACCCCTGTGTGTGCTCGCCGGCGCCGGCACCGGCAAGACCCGCGCCATCACCTACCGGATCGCCCACGGGGTGCGGTCCGGCGTCTACAACCCGACCACCGTGCTCGCCGTGACCTTCACCGCGCGGGCAGCGGGGGAGATGCGGTCGCGGCTGCGCGACCTCGGCGTCGGCGGCGTCCAGGCGCGCACGTTCCACGCCGCGGCGCTGCGCCAGCTGTCCTACTTCTGGCCCAACGCGATCGGTGGCGGGCTGCCCAAGCTCCAGGAGCACAAGGCGCCCCTCGTCGCCGAGGCCTCCGGCCGGCTCGGCCTCGACGTCGACCGGGTGAGCATCCGCGACCTGGCTGCCGAGATCGAGTGGGCCAAGGTCAGCCTCGTCACCGCCGAGGGCTACGTCGCCCGCGCCGCCTCCGCCGGCCGGGAGGAGGCGCCCGCGGGGCACGACCGTGCCACGGTCGCCCGCCTCATCGAGGTCTACGAGGACGTCAAGACCGACCGCGGCGCCATCGACTTCGAGGACGTCCTCCTCCTCATGGTCGGCATCCTCGAGGAGCGGGAGGACATCGCCGCCGAGGTGCGCCGCCAGTACCGCCACTTCGTCGTCGACGAGTACCAGGACGTCTCGCCGCTGCAGCAGCGGCTGCTCGACCTGTGGCTGGGGGACCGGCGCGAGCTGTGCGTCGTCGGCGACGTCTCCCAGACCATCTACTCCTTCACCGGTGCCACGCCGGACTTCCTCACCCAGTTCCCGCGTCGCTTCCCGGAGGCGGCGGTGGTCCGCCTGGTCCGCGACTACCGCTCCACGCCGCAGGTGGTGTCCCTGGCCAACAGCGTGCTCGAGCGTGCCGGCCGGCACCGGTCCAGCGCAGCGGTCCGTCTCGTGGCCCAGCGCCCGTCGGGCCCCGCGGTGCGGTTCGAGGTCTTCGACGACGACGTCGCCGAGGCCGCCGGGGTGGCCACCCGGATCGCCGCGCTGGAGAAGTCCGGGGTGCCGCGCAGCGAGATCGCCGTGCTCTACCGCACCAACGGCCAGGCAGAGGCGCTGGAGCAGGCGCTCGCGCAGGCCGGGATCGGGTACCTCGTCCGCGGCGGGGAGCGGTTCTTCTCCCGCCGGGAGGTGCGGGAGGCGATGGTGCTGCTCCGCGGGGCGGCCCGGACGATGGCGGGGCACGCGATGCCCGAGGCCGTGCGCGACGTCCTCGCGGGTGTCGGCTGGTCGCCCGAGCCGCCGGCCGCGCGCGGTGCCGTGCGCGAGCGGTGGGAGTCGCTGCAGGCGCTCGTCGCCCTCGCCGACGACCTCGCCGTCACCCGGGGTGCAGACCTCGCCGCCCTCGTCGCCGAGCTGGAGGAGCGGGCCGGCGCCCAGCACGCCCCGACCGTCTCCGGGGTCACTCTCGCCTCTCTCCACGCCGCCAAGGGCCTGGAGTGGGACGCCGTGTTCCTCGTCGGCGCGAGCGAGGGCCTGCTGCCGATTTCGCTCGCCGAGACCGAGGAGGCCATCGCGGAGGAGCGGCGGCTGCTCTACGTCGGGATCACCCGGGCGCGGGAGCACCTCATGCTCTCCTACGCGCGGGCCCGCACCGTGGGTGGCCGGGCCACCCGCAAGCCCTCCCGGTTCCTCGACGGCCTGTGGCCCGAGGACGGCGACGGACGCCGCCGTCCTGCGGTGCGACGGGAGCGGCGCGACCGGGTGGCCGAGCTGGCCGAGCACGACCCCGAGGGCGCCGCGCTCTTCGAGCGGCTGCGCGCCTGGCGCGGCCAGGTGGCCTCGGCGATGGGCAAGCCGCCGTACACCGTCCTGCACGACACCACCCTCGCGGCCATCGCCGAGGCCCGGCCCAAGGACCTGCGCCAGCTCGGGTTCCTCCGGGGCATCGGTGCGGCCAAGCTCCAGGCGTACGGGCCGGCGGTGCTCGCGATCGTCCGCGGCGAGGAGGTCGTTGTCCCCCCGCCGGGGGCGTGACCAGGATTTACCTGGCGAAAGCCGCGAGTTCCCGCGGTTTCCACACCCGGGTGGCGGCGCGGGGAAATCTCTTCGATAAATACCTTGCCCGCCGCTCCGGAGCGGGCGTAGTGTCCTATTCGTCCGTGACCGAAACGGGACCTGTGCCTAGCCAGCACGTGAGGGTCCCCCGTGCGAAGGGGAGGTGAACTGCAGTGACCATCATCCGACTGCTGGATGCCGCCGGCCGAGCTCTCGGCGCGCGCGCTGGTCGATCCGCGTTCACCGCGGCACCCGCCCGCCTTCGCCGAGCACCTGTCGGCAGTGCCGCAGGCAGCCTGTTCCGGACGCTGTAGAACCGCACACGTTCTCCGCCGGACCGCGCTGCTCCAGACCGCGGTCCCGCCCCTCCCGGGGAATCGCCGCTGGTCCTGTCCAGACCCGGTATTCGCACTCACGGAGACAAGTCGTGCAACTCACCACCCTTCTCGACCGACTGAGCCAGGGGTCGTCGCAGTCGTGGCCGCTCCCGGAGGAGCCGGACCTCTCGCTGGTCGAGCCGACCGTCGTCGCCCCGTGCCAGGAGGCGGAGGACCCCGACCTCTGGTTCGCGGAGCGGCAGGCGGACGTCGAGTTCGCCAAGGCGCTGTGCCGCAGCTGCCCTGTCCGCGAGGCCTGCCTCGCCGGTGCCATCGAGCGCGCCGAGCCGTGGGGCGTCTGGGGCGGCGAGGTGTTCATCGGCGGCCAGGTCGTGCCGACCAAGCGGGGACGGGGACGTCCGCGCAAGCAGCAGCCGGCGGCGTGAGGACCTAGCCGCCGACGGCGACGGTCCTCACCTCCGCAGGAAGGCCGGTGCACCCGCAGTGCGGGTGCACCGGCCACTGCTGTGTCTGCGGTACCGGCCGGCGGGCGTCGACCACGAGGCTCGTGCCGGCAGCCGCCACCGGGCGCCGGTCGAGGAAGGCGAGCACCTGGCCGACCGCGGTCGCCGCCGCCAGCAGCGCGGTGCACGCCTCCACACCACGGGACGGCGAGCCCAGCAGCTGGGTGGCGACCGCCGGCCAGCGGGCGTCGGCGTCCGTGCGGTGCAGGTCGACGCAGCGCCCGCACGGCCCGCGCCCGGGCGTGACGAGCGGACCGACGACGGCGTCCACCTCGCGGGCCACGACGAGGAGGTGGGCGACGTCCTCCCGGAGGAGCGGGCGCAGCCGCACCGGGTCGCTGACGTCCTGCTCGACGAGGACGACGAGGTCCGGGCGGGTGCGTGGCGGCGCCGTGGTCCGCAGGTGGGGGTGGGTGAGGCGCAGTGCCACGCGCGCGCGTTCACCGCGATGTTCACCGACGTCGCCCAGGCGGTAGCCCCCCAGCCCGACGTCGTCGCGGCGGACCCGGGCGGCGTCCTCGACCAGCAGCGTCCCGACCCCGGCCGCGGCGAGCCCACCGGCGAGGAGGAGGCCGAGGCGGCCCAGCCCGAGCACCGCGACGACCGCCTCACCCCGCCGGACGACGACGTCGGTGGCGTCCCGCAGGGCCACTCGTGACCAGTGGTCGACCTCGGCGCCCAGGCCGTGGTGGTCGAGGGCGGGGTCACGGGCGTGCTCCAGCGCGCCGCACGCGTCGAGCCGGGCGATCAGCTCGCGCGCCCGCTGCCGGCCGATCCCGAGCCCCCGCGCCTGCGCCAGCACCTCCTGCTCGCTCGCCTCCCGCTCCAGCCCGTCGAGCAGTCGCTGCTCCTCGGCCGTCAGCCCCTCGAGCACGACGGCGTGCCGCGGGTCGGCGTGGACCTGGCTGGTCCCCTCGCCGCGCCACAGCACGTGCGTCCCCGGTCGTAGTCGCATCGCCCCTCCTGCGTCGAGGATGGCAGGACGGCGGGCGGGGCGACAGGGCGGGGCACCCGGCTGTGGACAAGCGGGCCGTCCCCACGACGTGGCCGGCGTGGCTGCCGGGTCCGCGCCGCGCCGTAGGGTGCTCACATGTCGGAGATCGAGGTGAGGCGCAGCCGTCGGCGTACCAAGACGGTGCAGGCGTTCCGCGAGAACGGCCGCACCGTCGTCGCCATCCCCGACCGCTTCACCGCGGCCGAGGAGGCGGAGTGGGTGGCGCGGATGGTGGAGCGGCTGGAGCGCCGGCGCCGGCGGCAGCGACCCTCCGACACCGAGCTCGCCGCCCGGGCCGAGCGCCTCTCCCAGCGGTACCTCGAGGGGCGGGCCCGCCCCTCGGCGGTCGCCTGGGTGAGCAACCAGCGAACCCGGTGGGGCTCCTGCACACCCGCCACCGGGAGTATCCGGATCTCCGACCAGGTCCGGGGGATGCCGGGCTGGGTGCTCGACTACGTCCTCGTCCACGAGCTGGCCCACCTGCTCGTCGCCGGGCACGGGCCGGAGTTCTGGGCGTGGGTCGAGCGCTACCCGCACACCACGCGGGCGCGCGGGTTCCTCGAGGGTGTGTCCTTCGCCCGCCACCAGGCCGGCCTGAAGGCGCCGGACGCCGAGGACTGAGATCCCGAGCGGGGCCCGGTTGCCGGTCACCGGGAGCGGCCGGCGGGGCAGTGCGCTCGAGGACTACGGGATCCGCGAGGACCGAGGGCCGACGGCGTCGGTCGGTGTCGCAGCGGCCGGTCAGCGCGGTTCCGGGCCGCCCGCCCCGGTCGGCCCGCCGTCGTCGTCCTCGTCGGGAGCCGTGTCGTCCGTCGGGGCGTCGCCCGTCCGCGTGGTGTCGCCCGTTCGTGTGGCGTCGCTCTCGGCCTCGGCGAGGATGCTCGCCAGCGCGGCGTCCACGTCCTCCTCGGCGGAGGCGGCGGCGTCGCGCGCGGCGACGAACCCGCGCGGGTCGTCGAGCTCCTCGGCGGTGGGCATGAGGTCGGGGTGGGACCACAGCGCGTCGCGGGCGCTGTCGCCGCGCTCCTCGGCGAGGTGCGTCCACAGTGCGGCGGCCTCACGCAGCCGCCGCGGGCGCAGCTCCAGCCCGACGAGGGAGGCGAAGGTCTGTTCCGCCGGTCCGCCGGCGGCGCGCCGGCGGCGGACCATCTCGCGCAGCGGCACGGCGTGCGGCAAGTGGGCGGCCACCGCCTGCCCGGCGACCACCTCGACCCAGCCCTCGACGAGCGCCAGCGCCGTCTCCAGCCGTACCAGCGCCGCCTGCTGCGCAGGGCTCTGCTCGAGGACGAACACCCCGCTGGAGAACGCCTCGCGCAGGGCCTCCGGGTCGCTGGGGTCGATGGACCGGACCGCCTCCTCGCTCGAGCCGGTGTCGATGGAGATCTCCCGGGCGTACGCCTCCACGGCGCCCAGGAGATGGGAGCGCAGCCACGGGACGTTGGCGAACAGGCGGGCGTGGGCCACCTCGCGCACCGCCAGGAAGAGGCGCACCTCCTCCTCCGGGGCGTCCAGGCCCTCCGCGAAGGCGCCGACGTTGGCCGGGACGAGGGCCGTGTGCGGGCCCTCGACGAGCGGCAGACCGGTGTCGGAGGTGCCGAACACCTCCCCGGCGAGGGTGCCGACCGCCTGCCCCACCTGCATCCCGAAGACCGCGCCGCCGAGCTGACGGATGAGGCCGCCCGCGGCGCCGATCCCCAGACCCGCCGCGAACGGGTGCTCACCCAGCTCGCGGGTCTGCTCCTCCAGCACCTTCTCCAGCGCGCGGGCCACCGAGGTGGCGATCGGCTCGGCGAGCCGCTTCCACGTCGGCATGGTCTGCTGCGCCCAGTCCGTGCGCGACCACGCGTGCTGGGCACCGCCGCTCGGCCCGAAGTCGGTGACGGCGTCGAGCCACAGGTCGGCCACCTGCAGCGCCTGGGTGACCTGGGCGGCCTGCGCCGCCGTCACCGCCGGGTCACCGGCCTGGCGCACCACCTGGGAGGCGATGTCTCCCGCCAGGGCCCAGTTCACCGGGTCGCTGCCGCCGGCGGCGAGCACCTGCTGCATCTGCTGGAGCATCATCGCCAGCTGGTTGCGGTCCTGCGGCAGCCCGGCAGCGTTCGCCATCGCGGAGGGGTCCAGCCCCGCCGCGCGCATCGCCGACATCGCCTCCTCGGCGGCCTGCGGCCCGAGCATGGAGCGCAGCAGCGCCTCCCAGCTCTCCTCACCGGGCCGACTCGGGTCCTCGCTCATCTCGGCAGCTCCAGATCCTCGGGGGTCACCACGGTAACCCTGCCCGCAGCCCCGGTCAGCCCGTGACGCGGCCGGTTTCGCCCAGGGCGTGACCCTCCCGCTTCGGCATCCCGGGGCGGCAGGGTGATGATGTGGCCGTGCTCCTTCGACCCGACCGGACCCCGTCCTGGCAGGCGGCCGACGACGACCGACCCCTCCTCAGCCCGCGGACCGTGACCGCCGCCCTCTCCAGCGCGGTCACCTTCGTCATCGCCCTCGTCATGCTCTTCCTCACCCCGCCGTACGCGGTCCAGAGCCCGGGACCGACGGTGGACACGATCGGTGAGCTGGAGGAAGGCACACCGCTCATCACCGTCGAGGGCACCGACACCTACCCCACGGACGGCAGCCTGCTGCTCACCACGGTCTCCACCCGGGGCGGCCCCGGCTTCCCGGTCACCGCCGTCCAGGTCATCGGCGGCTGGCTGTCCGGGACCACCACCGTCGTGCCCCGCGAGGTCGCATTCGACCCCGAGCAGACCCGGGAGGAGGTGCAGCAGGAGTCCACCCTGCAGATGAGCTCCTCCCAGACGAACGCCGCCGTCGCCGCCCTCACCGAGCTCGGCCAGGACGTGCCCACCGAGCTGCGTGTCGCGGGCACCGCGCCGCACGGCGCGAGCCACGGGCTCCTGGAGGAGGGCGACCTCCTCGTGTCCATCGCCCCCGCCGGTGACGCGCCGACGGAGCTGACCTCCTTCGCCGTCCTCAGCGAGGTGCTCGCCCACACGCCGCCCGGGTCCGCGGTGACCCTCGGCGTCGAGCGCGCGGGCGAGGGCACCGAGGTCGAGGTCGTCACCCAGGACGACGGCGAGGGCGGCAGCCTGCTCGGCGTCATGATCGCGCCCGAGGTCGACCTGCCCTTCGAGGTCGAGTTCGCCATCGAGAACATCGGCGGACCGAGCGCCGGGCTCATGCTTGCCCTGGGCATCATCGACATCCTCACGCCCGGCTCGCTCACCGGCGGGCAGGACGTCGCCGGCACCGGGACGGTCGACCTCGCCGGTGACGTCGGCCCCATCGGCGGCATCCAGCAGAAGATGGCCGGTGCGCTCCGAGACGGCGCGGACTGGTTCCTCGCGCCGGTGGAGAACTGCGACGAGGTGGTCGGGGCGGTCCCGGACGGGTTGGAGGTCATCGCCGTCGACACCGTCGGCGACGCCGTCGCCGCCCTGGAGGCCGTGGCACAGGGCAGCACCACCGACCTGCCCCGCTGCCCCGCGGGCTGACGCCCCGCCCGCGTCAGGAGAAGGTGGCGCGCAGCGCCTCGACCAGGCCCGGGACGGCGTCGGGGGAGCCGGCGACGGCGTCGTCGGAGGCGTGGCTGCGCGAGCGCAGCGCGCACCAGGACTCGCCGGTGCGCAGTACTCCGACGGCGATCCGCACGTCCTGGCGGTCCGGGTGCGCCTCGAGGTAGGCCACCGCCTCCTGCGCGTCGCGCGGCATGTCCGTCTCGGCCTCGGGCGGGACGACGATGCGCTCGACGACGATCGCCGCGCCGTCCACCTCCGGCGGCCAGGCGAGCTGGGCGAGCAGCTCCTCCAGGGTGTCGGCCTGCGGCAGCCCGTCCTGCTCGACGGACAGCAGGTGCTCGGGGTCCTCCTGCGCGGACTCCGCCGCGCCGTCCGGCAGCTCCGCCGCGATCGCCGGGTTGGCTGCCAGCGCCGCGGCGGTGCGCACCAGCGAGAAGACGAGGACCGGGGTGTCCCACCCCAGCGAGCTCACGTGGCGTTCGATGTCGAGGACCGCCCCCCGCAGGGCGCGCTGACGTGGGCTGGCGGTGGTGTCGCTCATGGCCCCATGATCCACCACCGGGTGAAAGGTTGACGTCCCCGGTGTGCCGGGTGTGGGAACCTTAGGGGAGCGCCGCGCGTTCCTCTCTGCAGGGGCGTCCGTCGGCCGCCCACCGACAGTGACACGACCGAAGGTGCCATCCACGTGACGACTGCTTCCGTCCCACGACCGACGCGACCAGCCGGGGGCCGCCGACGGGGTGCGCTCGTACCCACCCTCGTCGTCCTCGCCGTCCTCGCCGTGCTCCTCATGATCACCGCACAGCTGTGGACGGAGGTGCTCTGGTTCTCGCACCTGGAGTTCGAGGCGGTGCTGTGGCGGGAGTGGACCACCCGCGCGGTCCTCTTCGTCCTCGGCTTCCTGCTCATGGGGGTGCCGGTGTGGCTGGGGCTGCGCCTCGCCTACCGGTCGCGCCCGATCTACGCCCCGGTCACCCCGGAGCAGCAGAACCTCGACCGCTACCGGGAGAGTGTGGAGCCGCTGCGCCGTCTCGTCATGATCGGGGCCCCGATCGTCCTGGGCTTCTTCGCCGGTATCTCCGCCAGCGGCAACTGGCGCGCGGTGCTCATGTGGCTCAACCGTGAGCCCTTCGGCGCCACCGACCCCGAGTTCGGGCTGGACATCGGCTTCTTCGTCTTCACCCTGCCGGTGGTGCGCACGCTCGTCTCGTTCCTCATGACGGTGCTCCTCATCACCGCGGTGGCCTCGCTCGTCACCCACTACCTCTACGGCGGGATCCAGCTCGGCGGACGTCCGCAGCGCATGACGAACGCCGCCCGGATCCAGCTGTCGATCATGGCGGGCCTGTTCGTCCTCCTCATCGGCGCCAACTACTGGCTGGACCGCTACTCCCTGCTCGTGGAGGAGAACGAGCGCTTCGCCGGCGCCTCCTTCGCCGACATCCACGCCAACCTGCCCGCCAAGACGATCCTCGCGGTCATCGCGGTACTCATCGCGATCCTCTTCTTCGTCTCCGCCTTCCGCGGCTCGTGGCTGCTGCCCGCCGCCGGGGTGGGCGTCATGATCGTCTCCGGCGTCGTCATCGGCGGGATCTACCCGGCCGTGGTCCAGCGCTTCCAGGTGACGCCGAACGCCGTGGAGGCCGAGTCGCCGTACATCCAGCGCAACATCGACGCGACGCTGGCGGCCTACGGGCTGGAGGACATCGAGGTCCAGACCTACGACGCCGTCACCGAGACGGAGCCCGGCCAGCTGCGCGACGACTCGGAGTCGACGGCGAGCATCCGGCTGCTCGACCCGAACATCGTCAGCCCGACCTTCCGCCA
>Ga0079224_100015653_pt1 | contig 10625 bp, 6 predicted proteins | sample Stecom2015_FD_80414 | JGI IMG/M metagenome (GOLD analysis project Ga0079224, IMG submission 80414) | Agricultural soil microbial communities from Utah to study Nitrogen management - Steer compost 2015 | ecosystem: Environmental > Terrestrial > Soil > Agricultural land | place: USA: Utah...
GACATGGCACGACGGCACGAGCGACGCCTGATGGTGCGCCTGGTGAAGGGCGCCTATTGGGACACGGAAATCAAGCGAGCCCAGGAGCGGGGGCTGGAGGGCTATCCGGTCTTCACCCGCAAGGCCTCGACCGACGTTTCCTACCTGGCCTGCGCCCGCAAGCTGCTGGCCCAGCGCGACGCCTTCTATCCCCAGTTCGCCACCCACAACGCCCACACCCTCGCCGCCGTCTATGAACTGGCGGGCGAGCGGGACGATTATGAGTTCCAGCGCCTCCACGGCATGGGGGAAGCCCTCTATGAAGAGGTCGTTGGCAAGGAAAAGCTCGACCGTCCCTGCCGCATCTATGCGCCGGTGGGCAGCCACGAGGACCTGCTCGCCTACCTCGTCCGCCGCCTGCTGGAAAATGGCGCCAATACCTCCTTCGTCAATCGCATCCAGGACGAGGCGCTGCCGGTCGAGGAGATCATCGCCGACCCCGCTGCCCGGGTGCGCGCGCTGACTTCCATCCCCCACCCCCGCATTCCCCTGCCCGTCGATCTCTTCGGGGATGATAGGCGCAATTCTTCGGGGATCGACCTCTGGGCGGTCGAAGAGCTCGCGCCCCTTGCTCGCCGCATGGCCGCAGCAGCCGAAGAGGCGTGGGAGGCCGCCCCCCTTGTCGGCGGTCGCAGCCTCGCGGGGCTGGCACGCGAGGTGAGAGACCCCAGCGATAGGCGCCGGGTGATCGGCCAGGTGGTGGATACCACGCCCGAACAGGCGCTGCGGGCCCTGGAAAGGGCCCAGGCCGCCTGGTTCGACTGGAACGCCACGCCGGTGGAGGAGCGGGCGGCCTGCCTCGAACGCTATGCGGACCTGCTGGAAGAAAAGCGCGCCGAACTCATGACGCTCTGTAGCCGCGAGGCCGGCAAGTCCATCGCGGACGGCCTGGCCGAGGTGCGCGAAGCGGTGGACTTCTGCCGCTATTACGCAGCCCGTGCGCGCCAGGATTTCGGGCCGCCCCAATCGCTGCCCGGGCCGACCGGCGAGCGGAACGAAATCCAGCTTGCGGGCCGCGGCGTCTTCCTCTGCATCAGCCCCTGGAACTTCCCCCTGGCGATCTTCACCGGCCAGGTCGCGGCGGCACTCGTGGCCGGCAACTGCGTTCTTGCCAAGCCGGCAGAGCAAACTCCCTTGATCGCCGCGGCCGCCGTGCGCCTGCTGCACCAGGCAGGGGTGCCCGGGGATGTCCTGCACCTGCTGCCGGGTGACGGAGCCACCCTGGGCAAGGCGCTTCTTCCGGATGGGCGGGTCGCCGGGGTCGCCTTCACCGTCTCCAACGAGACAGCGAAGATCATCAATCGAACCCTCGCGGCGCGGGAGGGGGCCATCGTGCCGCTCATCGCCGAGACCGGCGGCCAGAACGCCATGATCGCGGATTCCACCGCCCTGCCGGAGCAGGTGGTGAACGATGTCCTGATCTCGGCCTTCCAGTCGGCCGGGCAACGCTGCTCGGCGCTGCGGGTGCTTTTCCTCCAGGAGGAGGTGGCCGAGCGGATCCTGCGCATGCTGGCAGGAGCCATGGAGGAGCTGCGGCTGGGCGATCCCGCGTGGCTTTCCACCGACGTTGGCCCGGTGATCGACGCCGAGGCGCGCGACATGTTGCTGGGCCATGCCCGCCGCATGGAGCAGGAAGGACGTCTGATCGCGCGGGCACCGCTTCCGTCCGAATGCGAGCATGGCACCTTCGTCGCCCCCGCCGCCTTCGAGATCGACAGCCTCGCCCGGCTGCAGGGCGAGGTCTTCGGGCCGATGCTGCACGTGCTGCGCTACCGCGCCGACCGCCTCGACCAGGTGATCGAGGCCATCAACGGCACCGGCTATGGCCTGACCTTCGGCCTGCACAGCCGCATCGATTCCACCATGGAGTACCTGCGCCAGCGGGTGCGCGCTGGCAACATCTACGTCAATCGCAACATGATCGGCGCGGTGGTGGGGGTGCAGCCCTTCGGCGGCGAGGGGCTCTCCGGCACCGGCCCCAAGGCCGGCGGCCCGCGCTACCTCCACCGCTTCGCCAGCGAGCGGGTCGTCTCCATCGACACCACCGCCGCCGGCGGCAACGCCTCGCTCATGTCGCTGGAGGAGGAGCTGCCGGTGTAGCAGCTGCAGCCTGCTGATGGGATTACACACCTCGGCCGCCGCATGACAGCCTCAACCACTACCATGTCAAGATAGCCCTTGACGTCCTCAACCATAGCGGCTTGTAGAGGGCAGCAGATGATCGAGAGTCCATTCCTTGTCCTTGCTGCAGCCGCCAATGACAGACGCGCCCTTAGCAATTGGCAACGAGAGCTTCGTCCAGATCAACGCAAGCGGAAGCTCAAGCCGGTGCGGATTGCCGTGCCGCAACCTGAAGTGATCTCGCCAGCATGGAGCGATCGCCTGCGCCGCAGCCTGGCCACGGAGCGGCCGTTGTTCGCCGAACTGGCGGACAAGGGCGTGATCCAACCGCTTGCGGTGGAATGGGTCAGGCCCTCCCAACTCCAGGTCAATCCCCGGACCGCAAAGATGCTGCGCATCGTCGATCTGCGCATCGATTCCTGAGGAGATTTATTGCCTATGCATCGCGTAGGTCTCGTGGTTCCCGCAGAACCCGGCATGATTCAATTCGTCCAGCAGTCAGCGCGCTGGTTCATTGACAAGGGAGAGCTGAGCGAGAAGCAGCGGCTGGCCATCGAGCTGGCGATCGAAGAAATAATGCTCTTGCTGGTGCGCTACGCCTTTGCAGAGGGCGCGGAGGAAGGTTCTCTTGAGGTGGACCTTGAGCTGGATGAAACTGCCCTGCGCCTGACAATCGCCTGTCGCGCGCTTCCCTTTGATTTCAGCATGGTTCCTGAGCATCGCCCTGGCCAGGTGACCAATGATGGCGCCCTCTCGGCGGCCTTGCTGAAAAGCATGGTCGACCGCTACCGCCTCGTGAATGGCGGCAAGGATGGCTACCGGGTCGAGCTTGAGTGGTTGCGGCCCCTGCGCCACATCGCCGATCTGGCACAGCAGGCCCTTCAAGATGCGAAGGACCGCGAGATCACCTCTTCATGCGAAGCGGCCGAAATCACCGAGATCCGTCCGTTGAGGGAAGAAGACGCACTGGCCCTGGCGCGGCTGGTGTATCGCAGCTATGGTTACAGCTACATCAGCGATTACATCTACTACCCAGAACGGATTGCAGCTCGACTGCGCGAGGGAAGGCTGCAGTCGTGGGTGGCGGTATCCAGCGACGGTGAGCTGGCGGCCCACGCAGCCCTGGTTCTTGACCGGGCCGATGCCTGCGCCGCGGAATGGGGCCTTGCGGTGGTAGACCCCCGTTGGCGCGGCAGGGGCCTGATGAAGAAGGTCAGCGAGCGGGTGATCAACTCCGCCACTGACAGCAACCTTACCCTGTTGTTCGGCCATGCAGTTACCAACCACCCCTTCACCCTCAAGACCTGCGCCAGCTTCGGATTAGCTCCCTCAGCGCTGCTGCTGGCGTTCGCGCCGGATGACTTGAAGTTTCGACACATCCAGGACGCGCTTCGCCAGCGTGAGAGCCTCTTTACAACCATCCGGCTCTTGAAGCCCCTGCCGAATAGTCCAGTACATCTACCGCCAAGACACGCCAGTACGCTGAAGAGATTGGCAAGAGGCGCCGGATTCGAGCTGCAGGAAAGCGCCGCCACTGTGGAGATGTCTGCGAAGGCCTCCGCGACACTCCTTGAAACGGCGCTGGAACCGGCAGTGAATGTGGCCTTCGTCAATGTTCGAGCAGCCGGCCCCGATCATGCAGCTGCCATCGCGCAGGAAAGGCGGCGCCTCTGCCGAGAAAAGGTTGATGTCATCTATCTGAACATCGACCTCGCGTGTCCCCACGCGCCTGAGGTGGTGGCTGCCGCCGAGGCCAGCGGCTTCTTCCTCGCTGGTCTCTGTCCGATGCAGCCTTGGCCCTATACTCTGAGGCTTCAGTATCTGAACAACCTGACCCTGGATGGCAGCGCCATCCACGCCGTCGGCGAGCAGGCGACCTGGTTGAAGGACCTGGTTCTTCAGGAGCATGGAAGAGCTGAAACCATCGGCTGAGGCTTAACGCGCAGGCTGTCGGCCAGGTCGGGCGCCCGCATGGCGAACGCGCTTTCGCCCCCTCACGCCCGCAGCTTGCGGTAAATCTTGTCGATCAAGCCGTCTTCACGCGGCCTCTCTCCTTCGCCGAGGAGATAGGAGGCCTGGGCCTGGAGGGCGGCCAAGTCCGAGCGCAAGCGCCGACGCTGCTTGTCGTTGAGATCGTCCGGCTGCAGGTCGCTCAGCATTTCCTTGGCCTTGCGGATGCGGGCGAGCACCCGTGCAGGCGCTTGGCGCTCATGATGCTCTGTGCGGATCGCTTCCATGACGGAGTAGAGCAGGCGCGCGTTGCTCTCGCTGGCCTGACGATTGGCGAAAATCACTTCGAGATCTTCATCAAGGGCTTTTTCCAGCGCAGCCTCCCCTGCCTCTGCGCCCTCCTCGAGCTCGTTGGCAAGAAGTATTGCCCGCTCTTGAGCGAAGCGGCGCAAAGCCTGACTGGGCATGGCAGGCGGGACCGGATCCGCGAAGGGAAAGAAGGAGCTCATGGGTCCTTCTATCGCGGCCCGCCCGTCGATCAGCATGAAGCCCGCAAGGCGCCAGCGAGACCGCTGCTTCTGGGGCAAGGCTGCGAGCTGTGCCTGCAAGCCGCTGAAGAGGCTCTCGCAATCGGAAATCAGGGCATAGTGCCCTGGCTCCTGCCTGTAGTTGACCAGATAGTCCTCAGCGAGCTGCAACTCCGAGATTTCTCGCCCTAGCTGTCCGGACTCTTCCAAGCGATAGGCTTCGCAGATCTGCTCGACCGCTAGCTTGAGTTCATCGCGCTGGCGCCGCAGCTTCATTCGCCGATTGATCCAGCCATAGGCCAGCTTCGTCTCCGGCGCCATTTGCAGCGACGCCTCAATGAACTCCAGATCGGCAGGCTGCGTCTCCGCCGGCAAGACCGCCGCCTGGATCGTCTGAAAGCTGCCATAGCGGGCTGGATCGTTGCTCAGCAGCTCACGCATCGCCGCCAGGCGCCGGTTGCCGTTCACGACGACCCCCTCAGCGGTGATCAGGAGGGGCTCGATCTGCTGTGCCTGGCGCTGGAGCTCCTGGTAGATAGGTCCAGCGGGATCGCGTGCCTTTTCAAGCAGAAGTTCATGCAGCTTGACTTGCGTCGCCCTCTCCTCCTGCCGCTCGCGCCAGGCAGCCCAATCAAGCGAGCGCTTCCGCAGGAATTCCTCCACTTCTGCGACCAATCGGCCGTTGTCGACCCGGTAGAGCAGCATCTCTTGGGGCACCCTAATGACCCGGACGGTCAGATAGCCCCCGCGCCAGGGTACGTGATGTTGCGCCGCCGTATGCCTTTCATCTGCGCCTATGTAGCGCCGCCGCTCTTCCACCGGCGGTGTCGGCGGAACGCTCTCCTGCGCCATCCGCATTCCTTTCGTTCAGGCTGACGCCTCTTGCCTCGATGACGGCTGTTGGCCGAGCCCCTCTTCCTTCAAGGTAAGAAGACGCCTTTCGTCCAGCAAGGCAGCCGCCTCGATGATGGCGGCACGCTCCAGCTTCAGCGACGCACCACCTTTGTCTTGCCGCAGGAGGCACAGCAATGCCTCTTCCGCTGCCTGATCCCCAGTACAGCCATAACCCAGCGCCTTCAGGCTGCGAGCCAAGCTGTCGGCCTCGAGTGGATGATAGCCAAGCAGTCTCTCCAGAATGGTCTCATCCAGCGCATGATTGCGAAGGAATAGGATCGGAGAGGCACTTGGCTGTGCCTCGGGGTCATAGATCGCGTTGCCTGCAAAGACTCCACCGGTCAGGTTCCCGGGTACCGCCGGCAGGTGGAAGCTCATGAAAAAGCTTGCCTCGTTGGCCGAACAGCGCAGCACTGCCTGGCCACTGCGCCCGTTTAATTGGCAGGGCCCTTCAAAGGCCACCCTCTCCCCGAGGATCTTTTCCAGATAGCGCAGACGGCAGGAATCGCCGCCACCGGCAAAGCGGGCAGCGCCTAGCAGGAGGCGCCCAGTTTGCGTGGGTGACCAGGCTGGACTGAGAGCAAGGAAGCTGCCTTCGATCAAAGCTTCATGGGCCCAGGCGCCACCGACACCCGGCGCCCGCCGCTCCGGCGAGGGCATCTGCCGGCCGAGCTCGATCCCCTGCGACTTCAAGAGAGCGTGCGGGAGCTGAAAGCGCTCGCTCAACACCCGCGCAAACTCCTCGAAAGAAGAGGACATGATGAAGTGGGGGCCTTCCGACAGCTGCAGTACTTCCGCCCAATCCTCGTAGAGGCTGAAGCTGCGCGGCTTTGAACGCCCTCTGATCCAGTTGTAGCTGTTCTGCAGGGTCAGCAGCGTATTCGGATTGACCCGCGCGAAAACGGCACAGAGCTCCTTCCGGGTCAGGCATCCCGTGGCGGTGGCAGTAAGTTCCAGCTTCCGCCCGATGTCGACAGCGTGGGCCATGACCCTTCCGTGCAGCTCCCTTAGCCAACTTCTACGATGAATGGCTGAAAATTGCCAAGTATTGCAGAAGACCTGCCGCCCTTCTTCCCCTCATAGTAGCTGCCGGGAGTGGGATGGGCCGCCGGCCACTCTGAGGTTGCCTGTGCAAGGAGTGGGATGGAGCAGGGTGGACGACCGCTCGAGCGCTGAAGCCACCTCGCAAAGGCACTCCGGCGTTTCTTCCCCTTGTTGATGGTTCCGGGAAGATGCGATGGTTTGGCGGCGGAAGTGCTCAACGAAGAGGTGGCTGACTCCTCAAAGGGTGCTCTTGCCAAGGTCTCGCCGAAGGCCCGCAGGCAGTTCAGGAAGGTCGATCGCAGGGCTTCTTCTATCCCTGCTGCTTTTTCTTCCTGCCCCGGAAGCCATCGCCCAATCCCAGGCACTGCAGAACGTGGTCGTGGAGAAGAACCGCGTGATCCAGCGCTTCCGCCCTCCCCTGGAAATGCAGCAAAGGGTGAGCCTCTCGGTGCCGCTGGATCAGCGAAGCCTCGTGGAGCTTCCCTACCAGCCTGCGCCCCTGGAAGAAGTCGGAGTATCCGGCAACAGCTTCCTGTCTCTGGCTGACTTGCGGCCTCTCTGGGTCGACCTGCTGGGAAAGCCGGTGGGACGCGAAGAGATCGAGATCCTCATTCTGGAAATCGAGCGCTCCTATCTGGAATCCGACGTCTATGCGCGAGCGCTCGTGACAGCCTGGGAACCGGCGGAGGGACGGCTCGCCATCGAGATCTTCGAAGGCTATCTGGAAGAGATCGCGGTGGAAAGCGAGCTGCCGGGCATGTCGGAGCGACTTGCCCCCTACCTCGATCGCATTGTGCAGCAGGTGCCCCTGCGGGTCTCGCGGCTGGAACGGGAACTCCTGCTGGTCGCGGACCTTGAGGGCTTCGCCATCGACGCCCTTCTCGAGCAGGTGCCGGAGCGGGTCGGCGCCGGTCGCCTGACGCTCGTCATCACGCCCGAGCGCTATCGCGCCGGCCTGCATCTCGACAACTTCACGGACGATGATACCGGCCCCTTCCAGCTGAGCGCCGCCGCCTCGGGTTACGACCTGCTGGGCTTGTTCGAACAGAGCCTGCTGATCGGCATGGTGACGCCCTTGTCGACCCGGCGCCTGCGCATGGCACAGTTCAGCCAGGATTTTCCGCTGGGCACCCATGGCCTTTGGTTCGGCTACAGCCTCATGCACCTGCGCTCCCAACCAGGGGGTGAAGCCCGCGAACTGGACCTGGAAGTCGAGAGCAGCGTGGCCTCGCTGTGGCTGCGCTATCCCTTCATCCGCAGGATACATCACAACCTGATCGGCCAGCTCGAGCTGAGCGGCCAGAACGACCGGGTCCGCGTGGCCGGCAAGCGGGTGGCAGACGACCGCAAGCGCTGGCTGGGCCTGAGCACCAGCTACGACCGGGTCCTCGAACGTGGATTTCTCCTGGGTCGCTTCACCTTCAACCAGGGCCTGAACGCCCTGGGCGCGACGCCGGCGGATGACCTGCGCAGCGGCCGTTGGAAAGGCCGCCCAGACTTCCGCTCCCTGCAAGGTGAAGTGCATGTCCGGCATGGGCTTGCCGACGGCTGGTACTTCGAAGCCGGCAGCCTGGGCCAGCTGGCCCTCACCCGCCTGCCCTCGGCCGCGCGCTTCTCGATCGGCGGCGACAGTATCGGGCGCAGCTTTGTTGCCGCCTCGCTTTCCGGCGACAGTGGTATGGCAAGCACGCTTGCGATCAGCCACGATCTCGCAAGCGACATGGTGGGCCTGGAGGGACTTTCCGCCTTCGTCTTTGCCGATCACGCCTGGCTGCACAATGGCATGCAGGACATGGATTTTGGTTCGGCGCAGGTGGCCGGGCTGGGGATCGGCCTCTCCTGGCAGAACCACCTTCAGCTCGGCCTCAGCGGCCCAGCCTACAAGAGCAGCAGCATCGAAAATTTCGACACCCGGCTTTTCGTCAGACTCAGCTACGAGTTCTGAGGCAGCCGGCAAGATAGAGGAGCTTTCCCATGCGCATCGTCCTCGCCATCGGCCTCTTGATCACGATGGCAAGCACGCCCGCCCTGGCGCGCGATCGCCTGCTGGAAGAAGCCGTCGATTTCAACGCCATGGTTCTTTACTACCAGTACAAGGTTCCCGCGCTGGTGCTCGGTGCCGTGCGCGGGAAGGACATCGCCGTTTCCGGCTGGGGCGAATATCGCGATGGCAGCGGCAGCCCGCCGGATGGCGACACGCTGATGACGATTGGCTCGATCACCAAGGTCTTCACCGGCGCAGCGCTCGCGAGCCTCGTAGCAGAGGGGAGCGTCCGGCTGACCGATCGTCTGGACAGCCACTTGACCTGGGATGTGGATCTGCCCGAGCGTGAAGGACAGCCGATCCGCCTGATCCACCTGGCGACCCACACGAGCGGTCTGCCGCGCGAAGCCAAGACATCTCCGGAGGTCGCAGATCAAGCCTATTTCGGTATCAGCCGCGAGGCCATGGAAGCCGATCTGGCATCTGACCCCCTGCTCTTCACGCCAGGCACCAGCGCGGCCTACTCCAATTTTGCCTTCGACCTGCTTGGGCAAGCGCTGCAGGACAGCAGCGGGCAAAGCTATTTCGATCTGCTGCGCAGTCGGGTGTTGGAGCCCGCTGGCTTGACCTCCACCAGCTACGAGGTCCCGCGCGGACGAGCGGTCATGCAAGGCCATGACGTGGAGGGGATGCCCCTCGAGGAAGAGGTTCTGCCGAAGATCAAGCGGGGTGCCAGCGGCCTCGTCTCCTCGGCCAACGACCTTCTTCGCTGGGTCCAGTGGCAGCTGGATCGCTCCAGCGAGGCAGAGGCCGAAATGCGCCTGCTTGGCCAGGCAGCCTATGTTCCCCGGGATAGCCTCGAAGTCGCTTACGGCTTGGACGAGTCCGGCCACATGGACGCCATGGGACTGGGATGGGTGATCATGCGGGCGAATGGGGAAAGACCAACAATTTTGCAGAAGGCCGGAGGCGCCAGCGGCATCTTCTCTTTCGTCGCCTTCGCCCCCGGCCATGACGTGGGAGTCTTTGTCGCCATCAATACCTTCGACTTTGCCGCCTCGCAGGGGATGGCGGAGATGGCGCTGAACCTGCTTAGCGACTTGGCCGGTTATTGATCAGCGAGGCCATTAAATAGGGGAAGCGGGCATCGGAGAGCTAAAGTAACGCCAGCATCAAGGAGATGGCGCCCGTACCGACCGCTACAAGGAGCAGGCCGCGACGCATGAGATGATCCTCCTGCCCGCCGCAATGGGTGACGAGGGCCGCGAGCACCACCCGTCCCGGGGAGGCCAGGGTGGCATTTGCGGCAGCCGCGTTCTGGGCCGCGGCAATCGGCTCCAGCGGTAGCTTCAAGGCCTCGGCGGAGCTCGTTTGAAGCTGCATGAACATGGCGTTGGCGCCTGCATTGCTCGCAGTCAGAAAGCCGCCGAGGGCCCCGATGAAGGGAGCGAGCAAGACGAAATCCTCCGTCAAGGCCGACGTGAGGCTCTGCGCAAGCAGCGTCACCATTCCGGCGTCGAACATCACCTGCGCCATGCAGAGGAAGCCGGCGACAGCCAGCGTCGCCACGAGCCACTGCCTGCCGGCCTGCTGCACCATTCTTGGGATCTCCCGCTGCGGCAAGGGCAGCAGGAGGCCTCCCGCCAGAGCGGCTACCACCATCCAGAAACCAGGATGGTAAAGCAGCGGCAAGCTGTAATCGAAGCGCTCGATTTCCAAGCGTAGGAGACTGCGGCTCCACTCCGCCAGGGGCGGCAGCAAACGGGTCAGCAGGAGCCCGAGCACCAGTACGACCACTGGCGCCAGTGCACGCAGCAATAGCACTCGGGAAAGGCTTTCCTCTTCTTCCTTCAATGCCCGTCGACCGCAAAGCAGGCCCAAAGACAGCACCGCAAGGCCACCGAGAATCCCAGCCAATTCCACGCCGAGCCAGCGGGAAACAGCGGCAAGCACCACTACCAGAAGAGCCGCATAGGCAAGAAGCTGGAGCAGGCGTCTCGTCAGCGGCTGCCATAGACCGCCAACCACCAAGGCAAGCGCGCCGCAGAGGAAGATGAAGGGAAAGC
>Ga0079224_100015654_pt1 | contig 10625 bp, 8 predicted proteins | sample Stecom2015_FD_80414 | JGI IMG/M metagenome (GOLD analysis project Ga0079224, IMG submission 80414) | Agricultural soil microbial communities from Utah to study Nitrogen management - Steer compost 2015 | ecosystem: Environmental > Terrestrial > Soil > Agricultural land | place: USA: Utah...
CGCTGCGCTTTTCTTTATCACCGGCCTGCTGACCGGTGTCTGGAAGTACGCCTGCATGGCCCGAAGCCCCAGGGCTGCGGCACCGCGCTATGTGGACATTGCCCACCGCAGCTCCCTGATGTATAGCTTTGCAGCCATGCTGCTGGGCTGGTTTGCCGGTTACAGCGTTTACCCCGGCTGGCTGAACACCCTGGCAGCGGCGGCCGCCCTTGGCTTCTTCGCCCTGGCCATCGGCACCTACATCATTCACGGCCTGCTTCGGGACACCAGCAACCAACTGCGCAAACCCCAAAGACTCGGTAATGCAACACTACCACCCTCGTTGATTCATGGTTTTATGGTGCTGCTGATTGTTGCCGAGATAGGGGGCACGCTGGTTCTGGGGTCGGGCGCACTCATTGCCGTATGGCAATGAACCGGCCGGGTTAAGCTCAAATCAACTGCCGAATCTCATTGGCCTGCCAGGTTTGAATATTGCCTCTGTCACACTCCAAATACGGGTAAGACCGGCGAAATCCCGCGACGGGGGCGTCTTGATCTGAAGCGCCTGCACTCAGTAATGAGATGGCTTCAGGTAAACGAAAGTCGTTGTGGGCGGTATTGGTTATTGTGTTAATCAGCACAGGAAACCAGCCGCCTCAATCGACTCATCACATCCAGGTTGTTGGCTTCCATGCCCTCCAGTGCTTTCAGCGCATCTTCAGGACGACTGTCGTGGTGGGCCTGCACTGCCTCGATAGCATATACATGTACCAATCGGTGCGGCTCCTCAATGGCTTTAAAATCCATTCGGCCGGCGTACTGTTGGTTGCCATCACCCTGGTAGTACCACTGGCCGAGCCGGCATTCAGTTTCTGAGGGAAGTGTGTTTGCAGTTCTATCAGACAGTCCAGCCAGAATCTGGTAAACAGTGAGCTTGATTTCCAGCTCTTCCAGATTGGCCAGTTCGATTTCTGACAGCAGGGCGGCGTTGCCCAAAGCCGTAGACGAATTGTCCGCAAGATCAATCAACGACATCAAACGGTCCCGGGCGGTTTCAGCCTCTTCGGCAAGCTTTTGCATTTCTTCGCTGCTCGCCTTGCTGGCCCCGGAGACGGCGGAGGTCTGGCTGCGAATCCGGTTGATGGCCTCATCGATTTCACGGGTGGCTTCACCCGCCCGGAATGCAAGGTTACGGACTTCTGTCGCCACCACGCTGAACCCCCGCCCGTGCTCGCCGGCCCGGGCGGCTTCGATGCTGGCGTTCAGGGCAAGTAGCGAAGTCTGGTCAGACACACCGTCAATAACATCCACCAGCGACGTTATGCTTCCGGTTTCTGTTTCCAGCGCCTCGATCTGCTCCGAAGAACTCACTACCTTCTGGCGTGCGCCATCCAGGCGCTGTACCAGCGTTGCCATGCCGTCGCGCACCCGACCGGATTCATCCCGGGTTTTCAGGGCTTCACTACGCCGGGAACCGAGCAAATCCGACAACTCGCTGAAGGATCCTTTGAGTTCGCTCAGCGAGGAACCGAACTGACCAAGACCTGCCATCAGTCGGTGGCCAAGCTCAAGTTCTGAGCGGGTCTTTACCAGCGCATTGCGCTCTTCCTCCAGTTCGGCTTCCAGCCTGCGATTCTGCTCATCTCGCTCAGCATATGCCTTGTTCAATGCCGACAACTCCGCTTCAAGCGCTTCCACACGCTTTGTGGACGGCCAAAAACCCATAATACTACTCCAGCCCCTCAATAATGATTCATATTTTATACATGTTTTAGATCGTGGCAGTAAGGGTTTGTAACAACAGGCCGAACCCAAAGCGGGTAGCGGATGGCTTCAGAGCGTTTCGTTCAGGATATAATTCCGCAGCGCCACCGCGTTGTTGTGCTCGGTGTCTTTGGCAGCAAACACCAGCGTTATGCGTTTGTGCTCATCAATGATCTTCCGGAGTGTTTCCCGATCCTCTGCGGCTCCGTCGGACTTGAGTTCTTTCAGGTAACGTTCCCGAAACTCCGGCCATTTGTCCGGATCATGGCCAAACCATTTGCGTAATTCGGTAGACGGCGCCAGCCCTTTCAGCCAGTGAGCAATGTCGGCATCTTCTTTGGCAACGCCCCGGGGCCAGATGCGGTCTACCAGTATACGCGGGCCGTCTGAGCGGGCGGCGGTGTCGTAGGCTCGTTTGAGTCGGATATCCATAAACGCTCTCCCGATTGAATGAGTCTGCCCTCAGACTACTCCCGGATGTCGAGGGTTTCAAAAAGCGGAGTGAGTTTGTTACGGACGTTTTGCTTATTTTCGATACTCAGACACCCAGCCACAAGCCCATACCGATACTGCCCCCTATCTAACTACCTTCGAGATACTGCATTCCACCTCACCCCACCTCATCTAATGACAATTATCATAACTTAATGAGAGTGAATATCATTATCATCAAGATTAGTAAACCATCTTTCCTAGCCACCTCAGCTTTGTCAGAAATAGCAACCTAGGGGGACCATTGCATGATACGAAGACCTTCCGCGAAACAGAACAACCACGAAACGGGGAGATACCTCAAAGAAAAGGCCATTGTTGTTGCCATCACCATGCTCAGCGCGGGACTGGCAAGTGCTCAGGAATCTGAAGGCACTTCAATGAATGAGCAGGCAGGCCAAAATACTTCCTCTGAAACAAATGTCGATACGCAAGCCAACAAGCCACTCACCGAGCTCTATCCAATCCTGGTCACCAGTGATCGTGACAGCGATGAGGTCAAGCAGGAAAAGGTCTACACCGAAAACGTCACCAACCTCTACAAAGACCGCGAACAACTCAAGCGCCTGCAAACCGCCAACCCCGGTGATGTATTCAAGGGCATGAACGGGGTGTACAGCATGGACACCCGAAGCAGCCAGTCAATCACCCCGAACATCCGCGGCATCACCGGCGAGGGCCGAACACCGTTGACTGTCGACGGCACCGAGCAGTCCACCAACGTCTGGCTGCATTTCTTCGGCGCGGGCAACCGCAATTACATTGACACCGCCCTGCTGCGAAGCATCGAAGTGGAAAAAGGCCCGTCACTGAGCCGGGACGTCCGAAGCGGCGTGGGCGGCGCGGTGAACATGCGCACCATTGAGCCCGGCGATATCATTCCCGAAGGTGACAGTGTTGGCGTTGAGCTCAACCTGGAAACCTCGGGCAACACCAGCGAGCCCCAGTTCGACGCCAGCGCCGTCTACGGCCAGGATTACCGAGACATACCGGGCGCGGAGCGGGCCAACATCACCAACATCAATGTGCCCTCACCCAACCCCCGCACCCGGGACGACGGGCAAATTCTGAACCTGGAAGACCACGCGGAAACACTCGCAATTGCCGCCCGTAACGACTTTGTGGACATACTGCTGGCACGCAGCGAGCGCACTACCGGCAACTACTACGCCGGTGAGGAGAATGCCGACAAGTACGCCGGCCATGACCCCTACGCCGAAAACACCACCGACAGATACATCCCGAACCTGACCAAGCTGTATTACCCGGGCAATGAGGTGTTCAACACCGCCAGCGACACCAGCACCACCCTGGTGAAAAACAACTGGTACCTGCCCCAAAACCAGAAGATTGGCCTGCAGTTCATGCGCACCGACTCCACCTTCGGGGAGACCACGCCCGGCCAGTCGATACTGCTGTGGGGCTACAGGGAAGGCGTGGAACAGGCAGAGCCAGACCGCGACTGGAAAAACGAACGCCAGTTCGTGCTCGAATACCCCCACTCGGATTTACGGCTCGACCGGTACCGCCTCAGTTACGATATCAAGCCCACAGGTTCAGACTGGCTTAACCTGGAAACCAGCCTGTGGCGCACCGAACTGGAAGGCACCCGCTACCAGACCGGCGCCAGCCCCTACACCATTGACATCGACCAGGCCACCTATGACGAACTGGAATTCTGGGAAACCGTTTATGAAGCGATAGCGCCAGGCTATTACCCGGAGCCTGAGCACGACGGCACCATCGTCTCCAAGGGCCGGCAATGGACCCGCCACGACCGCACCGGTTTTGATTTCAGCAACCAGATGCACCTGACCGACGCCCTGCAACTCACCTTCGGCGGCGGCTACCAGGAAGAAAGCCTGGACGAGAAGATAACCGGCGCCAATGCTCTGACCACCACCACCGGGGGCGTTGGGGTTGAAGGCGGCACCCTCTATGCCTCCACCGACCGCCTTGGCCCGCGCTCAGGCGAGCGCGAAGAATACTCGGCCATGATCAACCTGGCCTGGCAGCCCACCAACTGGCTGAACATCACCGCCGGCACCCGCTACCTGCACTACACCGGCAAGGACACCGGCACCGCCGAGCGCCGGCGCCGGCAGGAGGCGTTTTATGCGGCCAAGCGGCGCCTGGCCGGGCTGGAACTGGAATATCAGGAACTGATGTCGCCCGAAGACAAGGCCGAACTCACCCAGCTGCAGCAAGAAGCTTCAGATGCATTCAATGCAATGGACAGAGATGACCCGGACAATTGGGAAACCTGGAATTTGTATACCGTGAACGGGAAGCCCTTCACCAGAGACTTTGAGACGGCGAACCCGCGGTTCCGGGCGGCGCTGCAAAACCTGTCGGACTTTCTCACGGAACGTGATGCCAACACTTCCTTGCAACGAGCGAAGCTCCACTTCTCGGGTGAGGAGGCGCAGGAAGCCGCGCTTGCCTATCTGAAGACCACCGGCGGGTATGAATCCGGATTCGCTGGCGGTTATCAAGACGGCAATTACTGGGTAAAGCAAGTTCTCCTGCCCGCCAAGGACGGCAAGTACGATGCGTCGCAGAACCCCTTCGCCAACGGCGAAGTGGACGCCACCGAAGTGGTGGAGGACCCCTACAACCCGGGCACCACCGTGCGCCGGGTCATTCCCGTGGGGGGGTATGGCAGGCGTGTCTACGACACGCTCGAGTCCGGCAAGGCCTGGGAAATGCCCGAAGAGCAATCCGGCGAGGCTTTCAGCCCGGTGTTGAGCGCCACCGCCCGGGTGACCTCCCATGGCACCGTGTTCATGCGTTACGCCCAGACCACGCGCTTCCCCAGCGTCAACGAGCTGACCTCCAGCGCCATCATCGATGGCGGTGGCACTGTTGGCAACCTGGCGGTAAACGGCGCCAGCAAACCCGAGCGCAGCACCAACTGGGAGCTGGGCTACAGCCACGACCTGACCCAGTTCTTCCCCGACCTGCGGTTTGCCGACGTTCGCCTGAGCTACTACAACACCGAGATCGAGAACTTTATCGACCGGGACTTCTATTACAACGTCATTCAGTTCGACGAGAAGAAAACCAGCGGTATCGAACTGCAGTCCCGCTTCGATACCGGCGGGTTTTACGGCAGCCTGGGTGCCTCCTACCGGTTGAAGCAGAAACTATGCGACCAGGATTACGCCTCCGGCATGGACCCCTACTACAACCGCATCCCCAGCTGCATCACCGGCGGCTTCCCCGGCACCTACAGCGGCAGCAGCCTGCTGCCCAAGTACTCCATCGACATGACCCTTGGCACCCGCCTGCTGAACAACCGGCTGGACCTGGGCTGGCGCGGCACCTACCACTCCGCGGTGGAAAACGACCAGTTGGATAACCTGCTGGCCTCCGAAACAGGTGCTTCGGTTACCGACTTTCTGGCCCGTGATGCCTGGTTCCGCCAGGGGGTGGACACCTTCTACACCCAGTCAGTGCTGCTGCACGACCTCTACGCCCACTACCGCGTTCACCCGTCTATCACCGTCAACCTGGGCGTGACCAACGTGACCAACGAATACTACCTGGACCCCATGGCCAAGACCCTGATGCCGGGGCCCGGGCGCACTCTAACGGCGGGACTGAAGGTTAGTTTCTAGCTTTTTTGCTGGTTTTTCTCGAAAAAACCAGTGTTTCATCACTATCAACCAAAAGGAAATGGATATGAAAAAGTCAACATTAACACTGGCAATCATGGCCCTGATGGGCAGCAGTACCGCCTTTGCGGCATCCCCGAATGTGGAAGGCGGCAGCTCTGATATCTTCGGCGTGGAAACCGGGGCGTCCGACCACATCCTGTTTGACGGAGACAATTCCGGCGTGGCGCTGAACGGCGCCGGCAGCTACATCGACCTGGCGGGCGGGCCAATCAACGGCTCCAACAACGCCATCGATGACCATGGCAACGGCGCCATCATGACGCCTGCCGACATGGGCCTGTTTGGCGGGCTTTCCGTCGCCCAGGTGTGGAAAGCTGATGCATCGGTGAACGGCGGCGGCAGCACCCATGCCAACTTCGCCATCAACAGCGTGCGCCAGATCACCACCCTGTCCTTCGCGCCCCAGTTCGGCGGCCTGGTAATCGGCCAGGTGGGGGCCAACAGCACCGGCTCCGCCGCAGACCCGGCACAGCCCCTGTCGGTCGGCGAAGGTGTCTACTTCGGTGAATGGGCGCCCCGGGCCGACGGCACACCGCCCCAGGACAGCACGGACCTGAACATGGCCAGCAGCGAGCGCACCGTCTGGTACGTGGGTGACGATGCGGTAGACACCAACAGCATGCCGACCGCCATCAATGCCACCTACGGTGTGATCGGCATCAATGGTGTGGGCACTACCGCAGGCGGGTCGCCGGATAACCCGAACCTGTATACCGGTACGCTGACCGCCAGCTACGGCACCGGAGCCAACTCGCTGGCCGGTTCCATCAGCCGAGGTACCGACACCGTCGACTTCACCGGTACGACCATCAGAAACGATGGCACCTTCGATAAAGGCACCACGATCAAAGGCCGTTTCTACAACGGCGCCGAGGCCCTGGCCGGTATCTACACCGGCTCCAGCGGTGCCGCCGACGATGTCGCCTTCGGCGGCAGCAAAATCAGCGGCACCATCACCCCGTAACGTTTGACCACTCTCCACTGGCGGCCACCAGTGAAGAGCGTCAAACAGGGCGATGCCGGATGGGTTCCGTTCGGTATCGCTTTCGGGAGCACCTTCGGAGGCCGGTCCGCCGGCCTCCATTCTAATGCACGCACATTCATTGTGGGAATACGCTATGCCTTGCCGTTTCACCGCCATGGGGCTGTTGCTACTGGCCTGCCTGGTCGCACCCGGCACCCGAGCCGATGACGACGACACACGTTTTCTGCAGGACCAGACCCGCCGAACCCTGGAACAGCAAACCCGGGGCGAGGAAAAGCTGGCTGCCCCGCCCGGCACACTGATGTACGAAGGCCGGCGCTATCAGGTGCCAACCACCCTGGAGGCTCTGGCCCCGGCCATCTACGTGGCCATCAACACCAACCAGTGGTCCCAGTTGCCCGGCTTTCTGGACCGCTACCGGCAACTGCCTGGCCACCGGCCGGCCCTGGTGGCCATGGCCGAAAGCCTGCTGGCCCGGTTCAAGGGCGACTACACCAGGGCCCTGGAACGCATGGGAACCGCCAGTGAGCTGGAACCGGACGACGCCCGCATCCGCCTGGAACTGGCACGGCTGTGGTTTGAAGACAATCAGGACCAACGGGCCAAGGCAGGCTTTGAAAAGGCACTGGCCGCAGGCCTGCCGCCCCAGGCGCAGCATCTGGTCCGGCAATACCGCCAGGCGCTGGCCATTCGTGACGACTGGCATGGCAGCTTTGCCCTTGGGCTTGGCTATAACGACAACATCAACCAGGGTAATGGGTACTACTCCTGCCTGTCGGCGTTTGCCGGCTACTGCCTGTTCGAGCGGCGGATGCCAGAGGCCATCGAATCGGAAATGGCCAGCTACGAGCTGTCTCTGCAGCGCCGCGTGAACCTGGCCGGCAACCACAACCTGCAATTCCGCCCCGTCAGCTATGGCAACTACTACCCGGAAACCAATCCGTCCGAAACCGCGGTTATTCACGATTACAGCACCAACCTGGCACTACTGCAGGCCGGCTATCAGTACCTGGACGCCCGGGACAGCGTCCGCCTGACCCCCTACCTGGAGCACTACTACCGCAACCGCACCAGTGAATACCTGGCCCACGGCCTGGAACTGGAATGGCGCCATTTCCTCAACCGCCAGTGGCAACTGGCAACCAGCCTTGACGCCAAGCGTTACGAATACACCAGCAATGGCGAAACGGTCGGCACCGACTACAAGCGTTACCAGTGGGATGCCAATGCCACCTACCAACCCCGGGCAAACACCAGCCTCTATGGTGGCGTGACCCTGAGCCGCCGGGAATACGAGCAGGAAGCCGCCAGCAGCAAATCCTGGGCCGTTCGGGCCGGCCTTTACAATGCGCTCCCCGGCGAGGCGGGCCTGTTCGTCAACGCCCTGGCAATCTACCGGGACAGCCGCAACGACGCCTTCGACTTTTTCCTGGGCGACCGCCGCCATGACCAGCAGCAAGTCTACATTCTCAGCGCCGGTGCCAACGGCTGGTCCATCGCCGGCATGACTCCGGAACTCCGGGTACGCCACACCATCAACCACAGCAACCTGGACTGGGCGTTTGGCTTTGAACAGACCGAGGTAAGCCTGATGCTGCGTCGCAATTTCTGATGCTTCCCGGGTCAAACATAAAGCATGATTTTGGCAAGGATCACAATCAGCACCATATGAGCAAAAACGCTGTAGTGTGTCAGCCGAAAACGTCGGGAAGTCATATTATTACAGAGAGATGCGCGGATGGCGGTAATAAAGTGAACAAGAACACTCACTGCTAAAAGAACCTTGAGTGTAAGAAGCGTCGAGAAGGCACTTGAAAACGGGGGGTACCAGCCATTCCAGTATACCCGACCCAACAGGGCAATACCGGAGGCAAACAGGAGGATAACCACAAAGGGCATGAATCGACGGGCCCGGGTGTGAATACCGGCTTCAACCAGCTCCATCATGTTGTCTGGCAAGTGGGTGCGTATTGGCTCCAGAAAAAGAACCTCGAAAGCTACCACACCGATAAACAGAATAGCGCAGCTCAGGTGAATCAATAACAGAACGGGGTATTCCATAAACAATCATCAGCTCCGTAGGTCAAGAATATCACGAATTTGAGACCCACTATTATCCGCACTATAATCTCATTAGCCAATGACTATTATCAACCCGAAGAGAGGCCTGCTTCATGGAGGAGTTAACCAGCATCAAACTGTTTGAAACAGTGCCATCCGATCATCTCCGGACACTGGTACATGAAGCCCACGAACTGTCGGTACAACGGGGGGAGCATGTCTTTCGGCAAGACGACATCCTGGACCATTACTTCCTATTGCGATCAGGGTGCGTTCGTCTATACAGGCTCGGCCACGAAGGTCATGAAAAGATTTACCAGGAAATCCGGGCAGGCAGAATATTTGCGGAAACGGTAGCGTTTCAGCACGAGAGGATGGCTCCTGTCTCTGCTGTTGCAACCCGCAACAGTCAGCTTTTGAAGCTGGATAGCCTTCTATTACTCAAATTGTTTGAAAGCAGCCCGGACTTTGCCATGGTGGTCGCCAGAAACATGGCGAATAACCTCTACTCGGCAGTCAATCGCATTGACCAACTGACTGTCAACAAATCCGGACAGCGCCTGGTCATGCTTCTGGCAGAGCTCTACCAGGCACAGAAAACCCGCTGGCTGAAGCTGCCCTTTACTCAGGGCATACTCGCCAGACAGCTGAACATCGAGCCAGAAACCCTGTCCCGGATGCTAGCAAGGTTCCGGGAAGCGGGATGCCTGAGCGTCAAAGGCAAGGAGTGCGTTATACTGGAACCAGAGCAGCTTTGTATAATGGTTAACCTTCCCGCCTCCACGCTATCCAACAAACCCACTGGCAATGCTTCTTTTGATCTGCTTCGTTGTTGCGGTATCACCTGAAGGTTTAATGCACCGGCTGCCCTGGATTATTCCCGTATTTCGAACCCTTCCGAACAAAACCCGAGCAGGTACCGGAGCGCATCAATATCTGAAGCCATGATGGTATTAATTCCCAGTCCGGGATTGAGCATCTGCCCAGTGCGAGCCACCTGCACCGAAAAACGCTCCACACCCCGTCGGGCTAACTGATCACTGACCTCCAGTATCTGATTGGCACTGTGAAGGGCACCATGCCAGGTCATCCGGCACTCGAAGTCCACGCCGGCCTTTTGCAATGCGGAGATAGCCGCCCAGCTCTCCTGCCCGGAATGACGGTTGGTGGTGATGATTTCATAGTCTGAAGGTAGCGCCTTGATGTCCAGGCCCACCCAGTCCAGCCAGGGCAGCAGCGGCTCCAGCAACTTCAGGTGCGGGGCACCGGTGTGCAGGCCGTTACGAAAACCCAGTTCGCGGGTTTGCTGAAGGGCCGGTAGCAGGGCTTTCTGGATGGTGGGTTCGCCACCGCTGAACACTACGGCATCCAGTAAACCCTGCCGGCTTTTCAGGTGCCGGCGGGCTTTTTCCCAGGTTATTTCTTCATCATCGGCTTCCAGTGGTATGAGATGAGGATTATGGCAGTAATGGCAACGCCAGGGACAACCCTGCAGGAACAGGGTTGCCGCCAGGTGTTGCGGATAATCGACGGTGGAAAAGGCGGCCATGCCTCCGATCACCAGGTTATCCGCCGTCATTTCAACGCTCCCGGAAGTGGGTGCGTTCGCGATGCTCGGATTGCTTGCCTTTGTTGAAGGCTGAGACCGGGCGGTGGTAACC
>Ga0079224_100015655_pt1 | contig 10625 bp, 9 predicted proteins | sample Stecom2015_FD_80414 | JGI IMG/M metagenome (GOLD analysis project Ga0079224, IMG submission 80414) | Agricultural soil microbial communities from Utah to study Nitrogen management - Steer compost 2015 | ecosystem: Environmental > Terrestrial > Soil > Agricultural land | place: USA: Utah...
TCTTCGACGTCGGCGTGTACCTCGCCGTCGTCGGTGTCGTGACCACGATCGTCTTCGCCCTGGGCGAGGAGGAGGACTGATGGAGACCGTCCTTGCCTTCGTCATCGGCGGTCTCTACGCAGCCGGCATCTATCTCATGCTGCGGCGCGCGCTCGCCCGCATCGTGCTTGGCATTGCCCTGCTCACGAATGCGACCAACCTGCTCATCTTCACCGCCGCGGGGGTCACACCGTATCGGGCGCCGCTGGTCGCCGAAGGTGAGACGCTCACGCCCGAAACCGTCGCCGATCCGGTGCCGCAGTCGCTGGTGCTGACCGCGATCGTCATCGGCTTCGGGGTTCTGGCGTTCTCGCTCGTGCTCGCCCACCGCGTCCACCGGCTGACCGGGACCGACGACATCGACACGATCACCACGGGCGAGGCATGAACCTGCTCGCGCTGCCGATTCTCATCCCCTTCGCGACCGCGATCGCGCTCAAGGCCCTGCCGTACCGACCGGTGCTTCTGCACTGGGTCGCGTTCGCGGGGGCGCTCGGCATTCTCGCCTCCGCGGTCACCATCCTGATGCGGGTGGGCGTCGAAGGGACCCAGGTGCTCCAGATCGGCAGCTGGCCAGCCCCGTACGGGATCACGCTCGTCGCCGACCCGTTCAGCGCAATCCTCGTCACGATGGTGGGCGTGGTCGGGGCTGCCGTCACTGGCCACTCCTTCTCCGGCGTCGACCCACGTCGGGAGGCACTCGGCTACCATCCCCTGATCCACGTCCTCCTGATGGGCGTGTCGGGTGCGTTCCTGACGGGAGACGTCTTCAACCTCTACGTCTGGTTCGAGGTGACCCTCATCGCCTCGTTCGTTCTGATGGCGCTCCACCGGACCCGCGAGCAGCTGAGGGCGGCTTATGTCTACGTGACGCTCAACCTCATCGCCTCCGCGCTCCTGCTGACCGCCATCGGGCTGCTGTACGGACAGGCGGGTACCCTCAACCTGGCGGATCTGGCGACCGTCTGGCCCGGCCGCAGCTTCCCACTGCTCGACAATGCGCTGGCGGTTCTCTTCCTGACTGCGTTCGGGATCAAGGCGGGACTCTTCCCCCTCTTCTTCTGGCTGCCGGCGTCGTACCACGCTCCCCCTGCCGCGATCGGGGCCCTCTTCGCCGGGCTCCTGACGAAGCTGGGTGTTTATGCGATGATCCGGCTGTTCTCGCTGCTCTTTCAGAACCCGGAGCACCTGGGCTATACGCTGCTTCTCGGGCTATCGATCTCCACCATGCTGGTCGGGCTCGCGGGCGCGATCGCGCAGCGGGACCTGCGCCGGGTCCTTTCCTTCAACCTGGTGGGGCACATCGGTTTCACGATGGTGGGGCTGGCGCTCTGGACGCCCGCCGCGCTCGGCGCTTCGATCTTCTACCTCATCCACCACATCCTGGTCATCACCACCCTCTTCCTGGTGAGCGGCCTCTTTCTCCGGCAGCGGCACACCACCGACCTGCTGCAGCTCGGCGGACTGTACCGGTCGAACCCCGGAGTGGCGGTCCTCATCCTCATCCCCATCTTCGCGCTGGCCGGGGTGCCCCCCCTCTCCGGCTTCCTCGCGAAGCTTGCGGTCGTGACGGCGGCGATCGAGTCTCGTGAGTACCTGCTCGCCGCCGTCGCGCTGCTGGTGGGGCTTCTCACGCTCCTCTCGATGGCCCGCGTGTGGCAGCAGGTATCCTGGAAACCGGCTCCACCGGACGCGCAGATGGCGCCGCTCGGCTCCAGGGCACTCGCCCCCGTCGTTGCGCTCAGCCTGCTGACGCTCGCGTTCAGCGCGTTCGCCGGTCCTGTGTTCGACGCTTCGCTGCGCGCCGCGGAGCTCATCCTCGACTCGGAGAGCTACGTCCGGGTCGTTCTCGGCGAGGGATAGCCATGCTGGTCGCGAACCTTCTCCTGGCACTCGCGTGGGCCGCCCTACGCGCGGAGCTGACCCTCACCAACATCGTGGTCGGTTATGCGCTCGGGTATCTGATCCTCCTCACGCTCGTGAGGGGTGGAGTCCTCGCCGAGGACAAGTACATCGGGAAGGTGAGCTTTGCCGCGGGGCTGCTGCTGTATTTCCTGGCGGAGCTGCTCCACGCGAACATCCGTCTCACGCGCGACGTGCTGGTGCCAGGCTACTCCATGCGGCCGGGCATCATCGCCGTCCCGCTCGATGCGACCCGGGACGGAGAGATCCTCCTCCTCTCCGCGCTGATCAACCTGACACCGGGGAGCGTGGCGCTCGACGTCTCCCCCGATCGATCCTTCCTCTACGTGCACGTGATGTACATGGAGGATCCGGACGCCGCCCGCGCCGAGATCAAGCAGGGTTTCGAGCGGCGTGTTCTCCAGCTCCTTCGATGAACCAGGATCCATCATGCTCGATCTGATGATGCAGGCTGCACTCGGTATGCTCGCGCTCTCCGGCATCATCGCCCTCGCCAGGGTGGTGCGGGGGCCGACGATTCCGGACCGCGTGGTCGCGCTGGACCTGCTCGGCGTCCTCGCCGTGTGCATCGCGGTGCTCAGCGCCGTCCGCACCGGTTCCCGCTACTTCCTCGACGTGGCGATCGTCATCGCGCTGATCAGCTTTGTCGGCACGATCGCCTACGCCCGCTACGTCGAAGCCGTGGGGCAGGCGTGATCGAGTTCATCGCGGGACTGCTGATCCTCAGCGGCGCCTCGCTGGCGCTGCTGGCAGCGGTCGGACTGCTCCGCCTGCCCGACGTCTTCACCCGCATGCAGGCCTCCACGAAGGCGCCCACGCTCGGGCTCGGGTGCCTCCTCACGGCGTTGCTCCTCCTCGACCCCACGGCGGAGGCGCTCATCCGCGCCGTGACCATCGAGGCATTCGTCATGCTCACCACCCCGGTGGCAGCCCACGTCATTGCCCGGGCGGCCGCCCGGACCGGCGCCCCACTCTGGGTTGGAACCCTCGTCGACGAGCGCCCGGTCGAGGCCGGTCACATCGACCCGCACCCGGGGGTGGACAGCGCCGCCGCGACGCGCGGCCCCAAACCTGCGCGCCCTGTGGAATAGCCCCCGGGACCGCCCGAAACCACCTCCGCTGCCGCACCGAGCGGTTCGCCGAAGCGTCTCCACAGGCGGGTTTTCGTCACCCCTGGTCCTAGGTCCAATACCCCTTTCGGAGAGCGGCATTATGATTGAAATGCACCCCCGGTGCCCGTCTCCCCAGTAGTTAGGCGGCGGGGCGGGCTGAGCCGACCGCAACCCTTGACGCGGCCGGCGCCGGGTGAGGAATTGTGCATCGAACGGGTGCCGCGACGTCTCTGAACTGCGCGTCCACCGAGCGCGCCGATCACCGCCAGGGGCCGATCAAGCGGTACTGAGGCTCTGGGCTGACGCCATGGGGAATGATGGAAGCCAGGCTGCAGAAACGCAGCTGATGCATACCCCTGCCGCGGTGTACGTGGTGGACGACGACCCGCTCGTGCGCGCGTCACTCCGGCGGCTGATCGCGTCGGCCGGCCACGAGGTGCGAACCTTCGCGTCAGCGGGTGAGCTGCTGGCAAGCACCGATCACTTGGGGCCGGGCTGCCTCGTCCTCGACCTCAAGCTCCCCGACGTCGACGGCATCGAGCTCTACCAGCGCCTGCAGGAAGCGGGAGCTCTCCTGCCCGCCATCATCCTCACGGGCTTCGGCGACATTCCCACCTCGGTTCGCGCCATCAAGTCCGGAGCCATCGACTTCCTGCCCAAGCCGGTGCAGGACGACACGCTTCTCCAGGCCATCGATACGGCCCTCGCGGAAGAGCTGAAGCAACGACTGGAGCGGCTCCAGGACCAGGAGCTGGCACGACGATATGCGACCCTCACGCCCCGGGAACGTGAGGTGATGGGCCTCGTGCTCGCGGGCAAGCTGAACAAGCAGATCGCAATCGAGCTGCGTATCTCCGAGAAGACCGTGAAGGTGCACCGGGCGCACGTCATGTCGAAGATGGGCGCACGCCGGGTCGCCACCCTCGCGCAACTCGCCGTGCGCCTCGGCATCGGTTCCGACCGGTTCAGCGCCTGAGCACCGAGCGGTCGCCGCGGTTCGGATCTTCCCGCGATACGCTCTCGCCCGCGTCGCTTCAGCTTTTCAATCCCAATCCGGTCCGCCGCCGGGTCCACGGTGTCGGCAGACGAAGCCCGGATCCGGCTCTCCAGCGTGCCCCACCTCCGGGCCATAGCCCCTGGTGAGGTACGGTGCCGGTCTAAGGTCCAATGACGCCGCAACGGGCGCGACGTTAGGGTTCCCGGTGCGGGCGTGTTCCGTAGTAGTGTCGGCAACGGGCAGAACGTGCGACCCGAGGGCTCCTTTGCGGACATAAGATCCGTACCTTCGCCGCGCGGAAGTCTCTGACGACTGACGACTGACGACTACCCCTGGCTGGCTTATGCAGCGATTCACTCCACCAACGTCCGCCGGCCCCCCTGGCCCATTTCCCGACGCGTCTCGCGCGGACCGAGGCGATCGTCTGACCGGGTTTGCGCGGCTGGTCACGCGGACGCTCGAAGTGCCGGCGGCAACCGTGAGTCTGGTCCGCGATGACGTTGAGCTCGTCATCGCGGGAGTCGGCGAAGGGGAGGCGTTCGCGCCTGGCCGGGAGTTCGGCCTGCTCTCGCGGCTACCGCGGAAGGGGGGAAGCCCCTCCACGCTGTCGGTTCGCGACGCTGGAGGGGGGACGGGAGGGGCATCGGAGTACCTGGCGCAGCGGGGCATCGTCGCGTGCCTTGCGGCACCGCTCCGTGATCCGCGGGGTGTGGCGTGTGGAACTCTGGCGGCGATCGACTTCGTGCCGCGGCGCTGGTCGAAAAGGGATGTGGGGGTGCTGGCCGAGATGGCTGCCCTGGTGGAGCGGGAGCTGGCGCAGGATCCGAGTACGACGGGGGATCCGCCGTCCGGATCCGACCGTGTGCCGATCGACGAGGTGCCGACGCGCCTGTTTTCCGACCGGGCTCTCGCCGGATTGTTGACGCTCGAAGGGCGGACCATCCGCTGGGCGAATGCAGAAGCCGCCCGGATCCTGGGACATCCGGAGGACCGATTGGCCAACATGGATCTTTCCGCGGAGCTGCTGATCGACGGCCTGGAGGGAGAGCGGTTGCTGCGCGAAGTGGGGGAGGCGGATGCGGGTGCGGAGGCGATACGGGTTTGCACTTCGATCCGGAGGGGCGATGGGGAGGTGCTACCGATCGAGCTGCGCCTGGCGCGTGTGGATCGTGCGGATCGCAACCTCATCGTGGGATCGATCCACGACCTGAGCGGATCGGCGGCTCGCTGGCGGCGAGCTCTGGAGGGGGACCTGAGCGGCATCGTGATCGCGTCGGGGGACTGCCACATCCTGGATTGCAACGAGGAGTTTGCCCGCATCGTCGGTCTTCCCTCGCGCGAGGCTGCTCTGGGGATGGAGGTAGACCGGCTCGAACCGCAGCCTGGCGAGTTCGCGGCGCTGGTCGAGAGGCTCCGGAGGAAGGGGGGAGAGACGGAGGCCGCGGAGGTGGAGATGATTCGCTCCGACGGCGCCCGGGTTCGGGTGGTGGCGCGCTTTGCGGCGGACTTCGATCCTGACGGACGGCCTGTCGAGTTCCGCGGTTGGCTGCTGGACGTAACGCAGCGGGCGCTCCGCGAGGCGGCGCTTCAGCAGGCGAGCGAGCGGCTCCGCCTGCTGGAGCTGGCGACCCGGGACGTCTGGTGGGACTGGGACCTGACGACGGGTTCGATGACCTGGAATGCCGCCGGCGCCCGTCGCTTCCGGTACCCGGCGGGCGAGGTCCGCCCCTCGCTCGAGTGGCACTTCGAGCGGCTGCACCCGGACGACCGGGAGCGTGTGGTCTCCGGCCTCCATCAAGCCATCAGTGGGGTTTCGGAAGTGTGGGCGGACGAGTACCGCTTCCTCCGCGGGGACGGCACCTATGCGACCGTACACGACCGTGCGTACGTGGTGCGCAATGGCCGGGGTGATGCCGTGCGGGTCACCGGCTGGATGGTGGACGTGACGGACCGCAGGCGCACCGAGGAATCCCAGCGCTTCCTGGCTCGCGTCAGCACCCTGCTGGACGCGACGCTCGACACCGGGCTGACCGCCACCAGCCTTGCTACCGTCTGTGTCCCCACGCTCGCGGACTTCGCGATCCTCGACCGTTTCGAGAAGGACGGCAGTGTGCACCGCGACGCGGTGGCGCACGTGGATTCAGCTCGAGAGCAGTTACTGATGGCGGCGGACTCCCGCGAGAGAATCGAGGACCCACACAACCCGATTCTCGCGAGCGCACGCCGTGGCGAGCCCCTCCTCTGCGCGGAATGCCCCGGTGACCTGCTGCTGCGGCTCGACCATCTGCTCGGGGAGGGGATGACGGGCAGACTTGGCGTGCACTCGTACATGGTGGTGCCGGTCGTCGGACGCGACCGGCCGATCGGTGCGTTGACGCTGGCCCTCACCGAGACCGGCCGGCGCTACGCTCCCGTCGACCTCATGGTTGCCGAGGACCTGGCACACCGCGCGGGGCTGGCACTCGAGAACGCGCAGCTCTACGAGTCGGCTCAGCACGCGCTGCAGGCCCGCGAGCGGGTGCTGGCGCTGGTCAGTCACGATCTCCGCGGCCCCCTGGGTACGATCACCGCTACCACCGACTTCCTGATCGAGAACCCTCCGACCGACCTTGCGGGTGTGGGCAGGTTCATGAACGTGATCAAGCGATCGGCCGATCAGATGACCACGCTCATCACCGATCTCCTCGATGTGGCCAGCGTCGAGCTCGGAGAGTTCGCGGTGAACCCGGTGCCGAAGTACCTGGACGTGCTGGTGGACGAGTGGTGCGAGCAGCTCCGACCGCTCTGCGATGCGCACGGGATGACGTTCCGCTGCGACCCCGTCACCGATGTCTCCACACCGGTCGCCGTCGACGGGAAGCAGATGATGCGTGTGCTGCACAACCTGATCGGCAACGCCATCAAGTTCAGCGCAAAAGGCGACGTGATCCGGGTGAGGGTCTCCGTGGGGGGAGACGTGGTCCGCGTCTCCGTCGAGGACAACGGGCGGGGCATCGCAGCCGACCAGCTGCCGAACGTCTTCAAGCGGTTCTGGAAGGCGGAGCCCGGCGATCGGCGCGGCCTGGGGCTGGGTCTGACGATCGCACGAGGGATCGTCGAAGCGCACGGTGGACGGATCGGCGTCGAGAGTGTGGAGGGAAATGGTAGTACCTTCTGGTTCACGCTACCGGTTCTGCGCAACGATCCCGGAGCGCGAGGCAGGGGAAGCGCCGGGGAACGCGTGGCATCCGCCGGTTTCGCCCGCGCGGGGATGGACGGCTGATCGGACGTGGCGTTGCAACCGACAGGCGGGTGGTCAGGGGTCGAGGGGGTCTGCTGGGGTGTTGGTGTACCACGACAGGACCAGAGAGAGCAGCACGTTGGTGTCGACGGGTTTGCGCAGGCACACGCAGGAACCGGGGAGGGATGCTGTGTCGGTGGGTGAGATCTCGTCGTGCCCGGTGATGAAGATGATCGGCGGCGGTTCGCCTCCCGACGAGAGGCATTCGTAGAGCTCGATGCCGCTCATCCCCCCCTTCAGGTTCACGTCGAGCACCAGGCATCGCGGCTCACCGGGACCGGATCGCCCGAGGTAGGCCTCCGCTGACGCGAAGGTCTTCACGTTGATGCCGGACAGCCTGAGCGAGCGGGCGAGGGAGTGACGCGTCAAACGGTCGTCGTCGACGATCGCGATCCACAGCTCCGGTTCACCCGTCGAGCGCCGTTGTCGAGCAGGATGCGAGGGCGCCATGACTGTACCGTGGCGACCTGGTCCAGGGGTAGTCGACTTCTCCGTACTGCTTCGAGCTTCGAAGGGCACTCTACCGCGGCCTTCCTCTCCCTGAATCAGGCCATCGTATCGACTTCCACGCTGAAGTCCCGTCGGCCGCCCGCGTCGGCGTGCACAGCGGCGACCGGCAGGGTGAGGTGGAAGGTGGCTCCGCCGGCGGCGTTGTTCTGTGCCCACAGGCGGCCTCGGTGCGAAAGTACGATCGACTTACAGATCGGGAGCCCAAGTCCGAGCCCGTGCTTCTTGAGGGTGAAGAAGGGCTCGAAGATCCGTGTAAGGTGCTCCTCGGGAATCCCGACCCCGCGATCCGCGATCGAGATCTCCACCAGGCGTTGGTGTGAAGACCAGCGCGTTTCGACGGTCAACCGGCGATCGGGGGGCGGGACCGCGATCATCGCGTCGCACGCGTTGATGATGAGGTTGAGGAGGACCTGCTGCAGCTGGACCTCGTCACCGTGCACCGGTGGAAGATCCGGATCGAGGCGGGCCTCGACGGCGACGCCGCGGGCGACGAGGTCCCCCCGGGCAAGCTGCAGCGACAGCCCGATCATCTCGTTCAGATCCAGGCGCTCCAGCGGTGGGTCTTCCTTCTTCAGCATCGAGCGGAGGCGGCGGATCACCTCGGTGGCGCGCAGATCCGCCGCCACGATGTTGCGGAGGGCGGCGAGCACCTCCGGGATGTCGGGTGGATCCCGGCGGAGAAGCCGCTGGGCTGCCTGAGCGTCGCTGAGGATCGCCCCGAGGGGCTGGTTCAGCTCGTGGGCGAGGGTTCCGGACAGCTCTCCGAGCATCACCACCCGGCCCAGGTGAGCCAGCACGCGTCGCTGCTCATGCATCTCCGCGTCGGACAGCCGCCGTTCCAGGACGATGGCGGCGAAGTGGGTGGCGAGATCGATGAGGCGAAGGTCCTCGGGGCGGGGCGCTCGCGGCGACCTGGAGTAGATCGCGAACGATCCGAGCACCCGCCCCTGCTCGGAGATGATCGGGTTGGACCAGCACGCCCGCAGCTCGTGTCGCGTCGCCAGCTCCCGGTACGCTTCCCACCGCGAGTCCTCCAGGATGTCGGCAACGATGACCGGCCTGCGCAGGTACATGGCCGTTCCGCAGGAGCCGACATCCGGTCCGATCTTCACCCCGTCGACCGCCCGAACGTACTCCTCGGGCAGCCCCGGCGCGCAGCCGTGGCGAAGGTGAACCCCGTCCGCGTCGAGCAGGACGATCGAGCAGATCATCCCCGGCAGCTCGGCCTGGACGAACTCCACGAGGCTCTCGAGAATCGCCCCGTACGGCGCTCCCACGGCGATCATCTCCAGGATGCGCCGCTGCGTCTCCCTGAGCGTCTCCTCCGCCTTCCGATCGGTGATGTCCGCACAGAGACCGACGAGACGGCCCGGCTCTCCCTTCGGGCTCCGCAGCAGCTTCCCCGTTCCGAGCAGCCAGCGGTGCTTTCCTTCCGATCCGCGAATACGGAACTCCTGCTCGAACGGTTCCCCCGCGCGGACGGAACGAGCGATCGCGCGCGCCACGGGCAGCCGGTCGGCGGGGTGGATCACTTCCAGGAATCGGTCCAGCTCGATCGAGCTGTTGCCCTCGGTGATGCCGAGCAGCTGCTTCGTCCCCTCGGAGACGTCGACGGTAGCCGTGGGGACCCGGTAATCCCAGGCTCCCATCCGCGCGGCGCTCAGCGCGAGCTGCAGCCGCTCTCCCTGGAGACGGGCGATCTGGAGTGCGCGCACACGGTCTTCCACAGTGGCCGACAGCAGGAGCAGGGTGAAAGCGATCAGCAGGAAGAGCAGCTGGATCGTGAGGGAGTTCTGCTCGGGCGTATCCGAGGTGAAGGGTCCGCGACCCTCCACCGCGCTCCAGATCGACAGGATGACGACCAGCAATAGGCTGGCGCTGGCCCCGCGCACCCCGAAGCGCACGGCGGCCCACAGCAGGAAGGGGATCGGCGCGTACAGGATTGCTGGGTTCGTCTCGCCCCCCTGCGGGTTCCACCCGAAGGCTCCGATGCTCACCGCGAGCAGGCCGCCGGCAAGCAGAATCGCCTCGAAGCCGCGGTTGCCGGAGGTATCGAAGGGTGAGGAGACCTTTCCGCTCGTCCAGGCCAGGATCGCGGGAACGAGCGTCACCATCGCCAGCGTGTTGGAGAAGAAGCGGTTCCTCCATACGGTCCAGTAGCCGCTCTCCCCCCAGTCGTTCGCCATCACGAACGCCGCGTCGAGGAAGGAGGAGAGGAAGGGGGCCAGAAACACCACGCAGACCACGAACACGCCGAGGTTCCCATAGCGGTCGAGTCGGTAGGGTGGATCGGCGAACCGGCGCATCAGTCCCGCCCCGATCAGTGCCTCGCTGGTGTTGCTGATGAACCAGCAGAGGACCATCGCGAGGGGGACGCCCGACGAGAGCTCCACTCCGAGGTGGACGGGGAGCACGGCGAACAGCAGGATCCACCACGAGCGCGGCGGCACGAGGAGAAGGGAGGCGAGAATGACCGCGTTCGGGAGCCAGAGCGTCGAAACCGGGTGAGGAGAGAAGGTGAAGGCGAAACCGAGCTTTGCGCCGGCGTAATAGGTGGCGGCGAGCACCGCGGCAACGACCAGCGGGTGCGGGCGAACCGCGACATCCCGCTCGCCAGGCTCAACGGTCTCGCGTCGCCGGTGCGGTCTCGCAGTTTCGTCCGAGAACGGGACCATTCGCTCCTCCGTTGGAGGTCCGCTGTGAGCACGATCGGCGAACCCCCGGTCCTGCGGTGCAACGACGGGGTCCGCGACGCCTGGCGCCA
>Ga0079224_100015656_pt1 | contig 10625 bp, 6 predicted proteins | sample Stecom2015_FD_80414 | JGI IMG/M metagenome (GOLD analysis project Ga0079224, IMG submission 80414) | Agricultural soil microbial communities from Utah to study Nitrogen management - Steer compost 2015 | ecosystem: Environmental > Terrestrial > Soil > Agricultural land | place: USA: Utah...
CTCATCTCTACTATCTAATTGTTTAAGTGCCTCAATGGTTTCTGGTCTAGTAGGATCTTGAATTGCTAAGCCGATATTAATTCCGTCCTTAGTGAATGCAAAGATCCGACCACGTGTTGCCATTCCCTTTGGGATGATTATGACTGCAGCTGGATCTGGCTGAAACCCGACCAAGTTCTTATAGGCCAGGCTAAGTTTGCTGGCTTTTTTTTGAGTGATTTCTTCCTCCCGTTCCCTTTGTAAATTGGTTACAAATTGGTCGAGAGGTTGCTTCTCTGAATGGTCGTTGGAATCAGACATGGTTATTTAGTGGTAACAATTGACTCTGAGCTCTCAAGTTCGGTTTGATCTCGAGTGATGCTGGTACGGTTGGTAAGAGCAAATGGGGAGTCTGAATTTACTGTAACAGAAAACCGTAGTTCATAAATCCCAGCTCCACGGTTAAGCAGTATGCCTTGGTCAAATACTGGAAGTAGTTGAGATTCAGAAAGTCCGAGCTGGAAGTTGTTGAATAAAAGTCTAAGAGTTTGAGGTTTGTACTCTAATTCGGTTGGTAAGAGATCGCGAAGAGTTAGGTTGTCCTGACTAGTTTCTGCAAGAATTCTAAATTCAACCTCGTCGCCGTTTTCTGCAAATACATAACGATACCAAGAAGTGGTTCCTTCAACTCTTCCAGTTTTGAATAGATCGATAACTGCTGGTGGAGGAGGTGGTGGGTTGCCGGCATTATCTTGGATTCCAATTGAAACTAGATCAAATCCATTGATAAGTGGATTGGTTTTGTCATGCGCTGTGACCTTATTGAAAATGGTATCTGAAGTGTTGCCGGTCACTTGAGCGGTGAAGTAGATATCAAATTTATGACTACCAGGCCCAACTTCAAATTCCCAGTTGCCAGGCCAGGTGGTGAACTTATTAGTACTTGAATCACCAACGGTACCTTCAATAAATCTTAGGCGAGAACTAAGAGTATCTTCAATCACCACAGTTTTGGTGCCGGCTCCGGTCATGTAGGCATCGACATGGAGGTGGAAATTCAGAATACTACCCACAGATACTTCTACCAAGTGTTGGTTGTTTACGGTCTTAACTACGTTGTCTATATATAGTTGGGAGAGCGGGGGCTTGGATTGGCGTGGAGGAACAGCAGCACCAAGTCCACCAACCAAGGGATCGAGGGGATCGGTGTCGTTGGCAATTTCTATACAGTCATCGACACCATCTCCATCGGTGTCGGGATTTCTTGGATCTAGTCCGAGATTGTTTTCTTCAGCATCGGTAAGACAGTCACCGTCATGGTTACCGTCACCAAGGAGAGGGGAATCGGCTCTGTTTGAGTCATTGGGGTCAACGTCGATATTGGCAGCAGCATCTTTTAAGGCCTGACGTTGCTCAATGGTTTTATTGTCCCAACGTTCAAAAATACCTGTGGTTTCACGGGTATAGCTTTGAAAAATGCTGGCAATTAAAGTCCCGGCAATAATTGGACCACCAACTAGTGTAATGAAAACAGCTGCCCAGCCCATTATTCCTCCCCAGTCAGTTTCTTTAACTCTGCAAGCTGTGCAGGGTCGGTAGTTATAATCTGATCTTCAATATAACTGGCAACCACCTTGATGGCGGCATGGTTGGTACCGGCAAAGAATAGACCTTCACCAACTTCGGATTCTAGAAGGAGGAATTTTTCTCCGTCGGTAAGGTTAAATGTATCGGCCACAATATCGATAGAAGCAGGGGACTGACGGAAGAGAAGCTGCAGAGAAGAGTTGGCAACAACAGCCTTACCGTATGAAGAAGCCAAGAAGTCTTCCACGTCCTGGGTAATAGTGGTGAGTCCTAAGAAATACTTACGTGCACGTTTTGCAATTGAGTATAGGAATTTAGCAGAGTCTTCATACTGCATCATAATCCAGGCTTCATCGATAACCAGCATGCGTTTCTTTTGATTGAATCGAACCTTGTTCCAAATGTAGCTAAGCACGATGTACATAGCGATAGGACGGAGAGAATCTTCTAGGTCTCTAATGTTAAAGACCATTAGACTCTTATCCATTTCAAAGTTGGTAGGCTTGTCAAAGACGCCTGAGAAGGTACCGTTAGTATATTTAGATAGGCGTTGAGCAAGGCTTTCAGCACCGGTCATATTTCCCAAAACGCTTTGTAGGTCTGACATGGTTGGGACCTGGTTAGTATGGGTCTTGATGTCAGAGGTTATGTCTTTGAGTGCGTAGGTTTCACGAATAGCTTTATCCATTAAAGCATCTTCTTCTGGGGTGAGTTTTCCAAGCATTAAGTTCATTAGTCCAAGTAAAGTGATAATTGCTGAGCGCAGAACCTTTTCACCATCGGCGCTTGCTCCAAGGTTTGGAAGATCGAATGGGTTAATACGTTTGTCAGAGTTGAGACTGATAGAAATGTAGCTACCACCAACTGCGTTAGCGAGTGTTTCGTATTCGTTTTCAGGGTCGATAACAATTGTATCGACACCAACCATGAGGCTTCGTAATACCTCTAATTTAACAGCGTATGATTTACCACCTCCGGACTTTGCGAAGACGGTCATATTGGCGTTTTCTAGATCGAAACGATCAAAGAGAATAAGGCTATTGTTGTGGCGGTTGATACCGTACAAGACACCTTTACCCGTAGTAAGATCAACGGATGTGAATGGGAAGGTGGTGGCAAGAGAACTGGTAGTCATATTGCGAACCACATTGATTTCATCCAGGAACATTGGGAGAGATGAGTTAAATCCTTGTTCCATTTGGATCAAAGTTGGACGAGTGTAGACCAACTGTCCACCAAGTACGGTTTCAAGATGTGAGGTAATGCTATCTAGTTCTTCCTCGGTTTTGGCGTAGACCGTGAAGTATAGAGCATACTGGAAAAACTTTTCGGTACCACGCTGCAAGCGGTCACGAAGCTCCTCGGCATCTTGATAGGCGATTTCTAGTTCAGGGTCACGAATTGCTTGTTTCTCCTGGTTGATGCGAAGAGATGCTTCCATTTCTGAAACCTTGCGACGCAAAACGCGCATAATCTGGCTGCTATCAATTGGATATACAAACATAGAGATGTCTAAGTTAACATCATAGTTGATGATAGGGGAAAGCCAGTTGGTTTCGATGTATTGCGGATAGGTAAGAACAAAGAAGCTACGAACCAAACGATTATTGAGTTTTAAGTGATCGTTGTTGATCTCGATTGAGGAAGGGGAGATAAGGTCGCGAACAGAAACCAGGCCTGCTTGAAAGATGTCGAGTGTCTTCTCGGCAGCAGCCTCTTCTGGGGATTTTGGTTTGCGATTAAATAGTGCCATTGTCTTCCTCCTGTTGTTCCTGGGCTTTTTGGATAATGCTGACGTCTACGTTGCTGATTGAAAACAGTTTTTGACGACGAGCAGTATCTATATTGTAGCTGGAATAAAATAACTCGATTAATTCTTGAGTGTTTAGTTGAGCGTTTGATAATCCAAGTGACGCAAGTCCGCTAGAGACAAGGGAGGTGCGTTCGTTGATTTCCTGTTGGATTTCTTCAAAGCGTTTGCCTAAACTAGCAGGCCCTTTATTCTTACCGCCGAAGAGATTGCTGAAAAAACCACCTGACTTTAATGGGCTGGTTTCGTAAGGGATCACCACATAGAAGGTCTTGCTCATAATGTTGGCAACACCAATTAATTCGTTCACGAAGTTGATGTATTCATTGGTCTGAGTGCGCAATAAATCGTTAGATTGCTGATTGGCAATCTTCTTTAAACTATCAAGGTAGTCATCAAGATCCAGGGTTCGTGATTGGGTAACAATCTGGATGGGGAAGGATAGTCCGTTTAGGAAGTTTTGGTAGGATCCAATTAATCCTTCCTGTTCTTGAACAGATTTCAGATTAAAGTTTAAGGCGTTGACCATGATTACGGTGCGGTAACCACCGTTTTTGAGAATTAAAATACCATCGCGAATTTCGCGAATTGCAACTTGATTCTGAGTGCTATTCTTGGTTTTTTTAGCCATGGTTTTATTCGTCGGTTTCGAGCAGAACGTCTTCGACTTCTGGTTCTTCTACCTGGGCCAAGTTTTGGCCAAGCTGACCGATACGTGGTTCATCTTGTACTATTTCTCTATTCATCTTACCACCTGTATCGAGTACTTGTGCTAACAATTCTAGCTGAGATGCATTAGCACCCTTTTTGGCTCCCTTGTTTTTGTCATCGGAAGCATTAGTGGTTGGGTTCTGATGAACTTTGATTGGCATTGATTCCTGCTTTTCCCAAACTAACATCTTAGGGGAGAAGAGGTATCCCCACAGGTTGATTAAGAAGATACCAAATGGTCTGCCATTGATCTGAGCGAAAGCGAGGGCAACTGTAAGGGAGGCAACGATAAGGCTAATAGAAGCAAATTCAATGAAGTAGAGGTAGAAGTTAATGTAGTACTGGTATGCAGTAAAGATAATGGCACCACCGAATAGGAGGTAGAGGAATTGCTTTAGAGTAAGTGGTCCGATTAATCGGTCTTCTCTGGTTACGTCTTGTGGAATTTTAGCTGCCATAATTATTATTTACTCTTTTGGTGATAGCGGTTGATAATTGCTCCAAAACCGGAAACTAACTGGTCTACTTTTGCAGTTGAAGCCTTTTTGTCTAAATCTTCCTCTGCTGTGTTACCAAGTCCGGGCATTGCACCAACCATAGTTTCCCAAACCTTAGTTAATTTCTTAGCTTCCTCTTCCTCAAAATCTGCGAAGACATCAGTGGCATAAGCACCTTGTCTCTGGGATTCTGACATCGAGCTGATCTTCTGTAGAACAACCGGGGCATATTTTTGCATGTCATTCTGATCTTCCTCTGGAAGCTTAGAGATTGCGGAAATAAGCAATGACTTTCCGTCGAGTTTTGAATCAATTTCATCGCGGATTGATTCAATACCAGCTTCAAGATTTGATCTCTTTAAGACTTTTTGGGCATTTGTAATGTATTTTCCTTCTTCTTCAGTTCCTCTTACTGACTGGTATGACTTTTCTAGGGTGACTGCGTCCGAGATATTATCTGGAGTAATTCCTGTTGCCATTATTTGAGTAATTCTGTTTTCAATTTCTGGTACAGCAGTCTTGGCTAGTTCTGGATACTTTTGGATGAGGGACTGGATAGATTTGACTGCTACTTCAGGGTTCTGGGTACGGGCAATTCTAAGTACATTAGAATTGAAGGAATTCTGTTTTTGTGACGCTAATCCACCAAATGCATCTGTGAATGCTTTAACTTGATTTTCAAGTTTAAGATTAATGATGTCTCCGGTTGCCTGAATTGCCTGAGCGTTCTTGTCGTCATTTCTGTTGGTGGCAAACACTTTTACGGTGTACCCATCTGCTCTATCAAGGTTTTCTACAGCATTACCGAGGTTGCTGCCTCGTGAAATTCCTTGACGATCTTCAGCTATCTTCTTCTCTAAATCATCGTATTCATTTTGTTCGGCAAAGAACTCTTGAAGGGTGTTTTGTGAAATTCTGTTCTTGTCAAAGTTAGGAGCAGTGACATCAAAGTTATTGTTTGGTGTCGATGCATAGGCGATAGACCTGTTTTGGTTGCCTTTTAACAATTCTGCTTTAACAGTTTCTGCATGTGTTCCAACGTTACCACCCTCGCGTTTGTATTTATCTAGGGTCGCAATACCAATACCGATTTTTCTGCGCAACTTTTTCTTCTCGGCTTCCGAAGTGTTTTGATCTTGATACTTTTTAAATGCATTCCTTAACTCTTCTTCAACCATAGGAACTGTTTCTCCTCTAGCGATTTTCTTGTCGGCCTGTTCTGCGTAGAAAATAGCGATGCTTTTGTTCAGTTCTTTCATTTGTTCAGAACGTGCCTTGTTGCTTCCATCGGCCATTGGCACATAAGTTGTACGCGCTGCCTTGTTGGCCAAGAATTCATCAACGTTTTCAAACTTACCAAATTTACCGGATGAGTTTGCAAGTGCCATTGCTTCCAAGTTGATCTGGTCTTCTAATTTGTTACGAGTAGTTTCTTGTAATTCAATACCACGTTCTTTTTCAATCTTTTCAACTTTTTCTTGGTTGGCTTTTTGACGTGCTTTTAGTGCAGAGTTGCGAGCAGAGAATCCTCTAACAAACTGAGCAGGTTTTGCAATGAAAGCGTTCTTGCTTTCGGCGGCATTTTCCAAGTTCTCTGCAGAGCGTCTCTTTCCTTCGTCAATAACTTGACCAGCGACATCCTTGGAGTACTTCTTAATAAAGCTGTTAACAGGATTTAAGACGTTACCGGTTACAGACTTTAACCCAATGAGAGAAGCTGCTCCACCAGCAGAGATGGTGATTGCGATAGCCGCAATTGACTGAAGAATCTCAGTCCAGAATGTTTCACCAGAACCCGTGGTGTTGGTTATTACTTGAGCAACCCTCAGTGAAAGATTGAAATCACCGTCAGGCATTAGAAGTCCGGCTACACCAAGAAGGATATAGACAAGGGGAAGGACTAATGTCCACTTGATTAAATTCTGCCACCAGTCGGAGGCAAGTTTGTCGATCCCGGCAACACCTGGGAATAATTGAAGGATGAATACCAGGGGAGCAAGTATCACCAGCATCATAAGCTGGATGGTACGTTCAATTAGAACGATTGCTACTCTAAACATTGCAAAGGCACCAACAGCGAGAATTGAAATAGTGATGATTGCAATTAGGATTGAGTCAACAGTGTGGCTAGTGCTGAACACATCTCCTATAAAGTCCCCGTTGTTTAGTGGAGATACATCAAACAATCTTTGCATACCATCGCTCCAGATTCGGTATGCGTTGCTACCACCATCTGTTCCAAATGCGCTTTTAATCCCACTTACTAATGAATCTCCGAGGCTAACTATAAGTCGGACAATTTCATAGCTTAGGTTGGCGGCAACAACAGCGTAGATGAGAGAGGAGAGGGCTTTCTTTAGGTTGTAGTTATTGCGACCAAGGATGATCATTATCGCCATGGTACCGAGTGCTAAGAAGAGCAATACGTTAGCAGTTTGGAGCATGATATTCCATGCATCAATCACACCCGGAGCCATAAGCAGATCATTAGTGCCAGCTACGACGTTATTGATAATAAACTGTCCTAGGTTATAGATGTAAACCAGGATAATTCCAATAACTCCGGTAATCATCGTTGCTAAACCGTCTATAATAAGCGGTGAGAGTGCTGCTCCTGCTAGGAGTAGTGGTAAGTATGCAAAAGCCGGCTTAGCCATCAGTACAACTGGTAGTGCTAAACCGATAATTTTGGCCGCATTTGCGAACCATTTCTTAGCCTGGTTAGCTATCTGTTTTGGTTTTTGCATTTTGGTTTTTTGATTGTTATAACATTGTAGCATTAATAGGCTGTTTTGTCAAGAAGGGGGCGAAGGGTGAATTGATAGTGGTTTTGTGGTTCTGGAAGTGGTAATCGTGGTATTCTAAAGTGGTATGGAATCCGAAAAACCAAAAACACCACAGGAGGAGTTAGAAGAACTATTAAGACAGGCTGGGGGACAAGCTGGTCCAGATCGTCCAACGGAGGTGAAAACTCCAAAAACAGGGATGGTTAGACCGGTAGCCCGAATGGCTGAAGGAGTTTTGAGTGCAGCCAAAGGAGTAGATCGTAAGTGGTGGCTAATTGGAGGGCTTGGGTTGGTAATGTTAATTGCCACGGTTTTCTTTTTGGTAGGGACATTTGGTAGCGGAGATAGCGGGATTGAGATTATCTCGAGTCAAAGCGATGTATCTGTGACAGTTAGAAACCGTCTGTATCAGAATGTGGATAATGGGTTCAAGTTGGACTTAAGACCAGGTAATTACAGCTTAAAGGCAACCCGAGACGGATATTTGGATATTAATGTAGCTGTGGAGGTGAGCGATAAGAAATATTCTCAGATTGTATTGAACTGGTTGGCAATCCCAGAGCTGTCAGAGGTGATTGCAGGTGTAGATGAAGTCCGGTTGAGTAGCGATGGAACTGAAATTACCTATTTCGATAAGGATGATTTTAAGTTTAAGACCCGGGTATTAGAGAATGAGGTGGTGGCTGAGTTGTTTAGAGGTAACTTTCCAGACGTGGTGGATATTGTTTGGTCTAACACCCAGCAGGCTGCGATTGTAAAAATAAGTGGAGAACCGAGGTTTACCAATATGTTGGACAATCGAGGAGTTGAGGGTAGGTATTTAACTTTGGGGGAGAGACCAAAACAAGCACCATCCTTAAGCAATGGCCAATCAACATGGTTGTTCGACGATGCAAACAAGACAGCAGCAGGATGGCAACCAGTATTATTAAACGAAAACATTAGGCAGGTTGCTTTTTCAGAAGATGGTAGTGAAATTGTATATATATATGAAGCTGCCGATGGTGAATATTCATTAGTAACATCTCTACCGGACGGGCTGGAATGGGAAAGAGTGGTTAAAGATTTACCTCGATTCAATAATCCAGAATTAATCTGGAGTCCGGACCAAAGAACGGTAGTGGTAATTGATGGCTCAAAAGTTTATCTAATTGATTTGTTTAATCAATCGGTTGAGCAAACACTAAATGATTGGGTGATAGGTAGTGATATTAAATTTGATCCTAGTGGTAATCGCTTGGCATATTTTGCTCAAGATGGGGATAGAGTTGCCTTGAAGAAATATGAAGTTATTGATCGGATTACATCGGATGTAGATATCTCATTGCCAAGCGGTGGTGTGCGGATGGTTTGGATGAACCTCTCGGAACTAATTGTAGTTGGTGAAGATCAGTCGTTTAGAAAGATTGATGTTGATGGAGGTCAGGAAACATTTATTCCGTTTACCGGGACAATGTTAGATTCGGTGGTGGAGGAATTGGAGTACAGCCAATTTGGACATACCTTGATGATTAGATCCGGTCAAAAAATTTATTACATGATTGTGTAGATGGCTGACAACGGACAACTTAAAAGAAGGCTTAAAAAGATTGCTGATCAACTTCAGAATCAAAAAAATACCTCTCCAGAAAAGAGAGCTCTTTTTAATAGAATTAAGATAAAGCAAAATCAGGAGACAGTAACCGAACTAGAAGTTAAGAATTTAGAATCGCAAGCTCGGTCGCAAGGTGTGGCTCCAGAACAAAATGAATCGAATGGAACAGTCGACTCTAGAGCAGATCAGGGTGTCAGCAATCTGTCTGAAGCTGATCAATATATTCCAGAGACAGTACAAGAAGATGACGAAGAGGAAGAGCAATCGTCTAATATCCAAGATCAGCTAGATAGAGCACAAGACGAACTTCGAAACCAGCGAAAGAGGCAGTCGCAAAAGCAACAAGATAAGAAACTAAAAGATCAAAAGGCAGCGGACAAACCAAAGCCAAAAACAGCTCCCAAAAAGCCTGCCGTAAGGCCAACCCCAAAGCCTCCTGTGGCGAGCCGGTTGTCTGGGATATCTAGATTTGCTAGAGGTATAGCAACAGTGGGTAGAGGACTGGTGGCGTTTTTTTCAACCCCAGTCGGTTGGGTAACGTTGGCTATTATTTTAGTTTTATTAATAGTCTTTGGTTTGTTGTTGGCATTTGGGGCTGGGGGTAAGAACAAGGCTATCAGTTCATTTGGTGGTTCGCAGTTTTTACCATTAGATTTGAGCCGCGAAGAAGATAAGGCGATTCTTGCTCAAGTGCAAAGTTTTGCGGATCCAAATCAACAAGATCCGGTGATTGAAGTAGTTGCACCCGCCTCAGTTAATGATCTTATCCAGCTGCAAGCTAATGATGACGGGGAGGAACAATATCTGTTAGATCGGAGAATCCCACAAACTCTTAATTACTTGGTGAGTGAAGGATGGAATAAAATAATCATTGGTTTGTTGAAAACTAATGGTCCAGACTTTACTCAACGAATTGATCAAAGATCAAATGGAAATGGGGAAGAAAATACGGCCTATTCTGCATTCGGTTTGGGTCAGGCAATGGGTATCGTAGCCATTGGTAAAACAAGCCCTGGCTTGACCAAGTGTTTGGGTCTGGATGAACCAATCCCGGTTCAGATAGCATGGCAAGAAATGATGTCTGAAAACTATCTGCGACCAAGATACGAAGAGTTACAGGTAAAGTTAACTTACCTATTTGAATATGGTCAAAGAGATTGGTCTATAGCAGGCAATAGTGAAGGGGTGCGAGGATTTAGTACAGAAACTATTCAATATCTAAACGATGTAAAAGGCGTTTTGGTTGAACTCCAGACTATCTTTAATACCAACGGTAGTACCAATCTCAACACGGTAAAGTATGCTAAACAGGCGAGCGATTCTTTGGCTAATGTAAATATTGAGGATGCGGTTGAGGGCTGGAAGGACTTACGTCATGGAATGATGATGACCTATACCATGATGAGGGCAAGAAATATTCGCGGATGGGAGGGTAGCACTAGTAATGGTTGTAAGTTGTGGAAAGCGGCAGAGGCTATTAATAATCAACGAAAATTAGAGGCAGATCTATTGATGATGCCAACAGTTTTAGCTCAGCCAGAACGTAACGGTAAGCCAGGATTTAATGGAGACATTGTTCCGAAGCAAATTATTGTGTGGAGTCCGGAAGATGATATAGACAATGGATTACCAGACACCGACGTGTGGCCAAGTGGAATCAC
>Ga0079224_100015657_pt1 | contig 10624 bp, 9 predicted proteins | sample Stecom2015_FD_80414 | JGI IMG/M metagenome (GOLD analysis project Ga0079224, IMG submission 80414) | Agricultural soil microbial communities from Utah to study Nitrogen management - Steer compost 2015 | ecosystem: Environmental > Terrestrial > Soil > Agricultural land | place: USA: Utah...
GAAGGTTAACTACTGTATCCACGCTTTGATAGAGAAGGGCATCGTAAAAGCGAGTAACTTTAAAAACAGCCAGAACAAACACGCCTATGCTTATCTGCTGACACCTAAAGGGATAGAGGATAAGACCAAAGTGACAATTCGTTTCCTCAATAGGAAGTTGTCTGAAGTTGAAACACTTCAGACCGAGATTGAAGAACTTCGGCGTGAGATATTGAATGCTAGCTCTTCCCAAAGTTAGTGAATTATTGATTTAAAATTACAATTAAATGATTAGGTTAAGAAAATGTTTGAATTAAAAAATGCAAAAATAGCAGTAATTGGATTGGGTTACGTTGGTTTGCCATTAGCTGTTGCTTTTAGTGAAAAATATAAAGTGATTGGTTTCGATATCAGCCCAAAAAGAATTAAAGATCTTTGTGACGGAAAAGATCTCACTCTAGAGGTAAGTGAAGATGAGCTCCGAGCAGCAGGAAATCTAACGTTTACCTCAGACGTAAATAAAATAACATCGGCAAACGTCTATATCGTTACTGTACCTACACCAATTAACGAACATAAACAGCCTGATTTAAGTCCACTTATCAAAGCTAGTGAAACCTTAGGGAAAGTTATCTCTAAAGGTGACGTCGTAGTTTATGAATCGACCGTCTACCCTGGTGCTACAGAAGAAGATTGTATTCCGGTGATCGAAAAAGTTTCTGGTCTCAAGTTTAACCAAGATTTTTTTGCAGGTTATAGTCCAGAACGAATCAATCCGGGCGATAGAGAGCACACTGTTAAAAATATTAAAAAAGTTACTTCCGGCTCCACTCCTGAGGTTGCTGAGTTGGTAGATCAGCTCTACTCATCAGTGATAACAGCGGGAACATATAAAGCTCCATCGATCAAAGTGGCTGAGGCGGCGAAAGTAATAGAAAATACCCAGCGAGATTTAAATATTGCTTTGATCAATGAATTGGCAGTTATATTTAACAAATTAGAGATCGACACAGAAGAGGTTTTGAAGGCCGCTGGGACTAAGTGGAACTTTCTTCCGTTTCGCCCGGGGTTGGTGGGTGGGCATTGTATTGGTGTAGATCCTTATTACTTAACACATAAAGCAGAATCCATCGGTTATCACCCTCAAGTTATCTTGGCAGGGCGTCGTATAAATGATGCTATGGGAGAATACGTTGCAACACAGCTTGTTAAAAGAATGATAAAAAAACGCATTCATGTCCAAGACTCCAAAATTTTGATAATGGGTTATACCTTTAAAGAAAATTGTCCCGATACTAGGAATACGAAAGTTGACGATGTGGTAAAGGAGCTTCTGGTATACGGAGCTTTTATCGACATATACGATCCTTGGGTTTCCTCTAAGGAGGGAATCAAGCTTGATAACGTGTCATTCATAGAGACTCTCCCTGCTCATGAGTACGATGCAATACTCCTTTGTGTTGCACATGCCGAATTTATCAGTCTTGGTCTTGAGACGCTTAAATCTTTATGTAAGCCTGCTGCAGTCATTTATGATATGAAAAGTATGTATTCGATAGAGGCGACTGATTTAAGGCTTTGAGGAAATATCAGAAACTAACATCAAGCTTACTTGATGACCTTGATAAAGCATGTGGGTGGTGATAGGTATCATGCGCTTATCGGTGCAAAGTTTTTCTTGCAACAAATTGAGATTTTGCGGAAGCCAATCTGTTCTTTGATGTAGGTCTAAGCTATAACAGGAGTTCTCGGTTTTTTTCGAGGGCTATTATCAATGCCGTTATTTATAGATATAGAGTTTGATGAAGTTAATAAAACAAAAATTTGACTATTTACAAAAAAGTAAATTTGTTAGAGGCGTCGTTGTTCTTGCTACAGGGACGGTTGCCGCTCAGCTAGTAGGAATACTGGTTACTCCACTGATAACTAGATTATATGGGCCGGAGGAGTTTGGGCAGTTAGGGGTATTTATGAATATCCTCTCTGTAATGACTCCCCTAGTGGCGTTATGTTACCCCATCGCTATAGTGCTTCCAAAAGAGAAAGGGAGTGCAGTGGATGTCGCTAGGCTAGCCCTTTTTATAACATGTATAGTCTCTTTGTTTTCTCTTTTACTTCTATTATTTACCCCGTCAAGTCTACTAGTTAATCTAGGATTCCCTGCGTTCCCTTTATGGCTATGGGCCATTCCTTTTGCTCTTTTTTTTGGTGGAATTTTGCAAATTTGTCAGCAATGGATGATTAGAGAGAAACAATTTGGAATGTTGGCTAAGGCTTCTTTTTATCAATCTATTTTTGTTAATGTAGGGAAAATTGTTCTTGGTGCGATAAATCCTGTAGGAATAATGCTAATAGTTATGGCAACGTTAGCGAGTATTATTCACGCCGTCATACTTTTCCCTGGTTTAAAAACCTTGAATAAGGGGGATGCATGGGACACAGAAAGAATAAAGTCCATGGCTAAACAGTATATAGATTTTCCTATCTATAGAGCCCCTCAAACATTTATAAACGCTTTATCACAAGGTTTTCCTGTCTTTTTCATAGCCTCTTTTTTTGGTGTAAAGGAAGCGGGTTTTTATACATTGGCTACGTCGATTATGGGTATTCCAACTGCATTGATTGGAAAATCAATAAACGATGTATTTTATCCACGAATAGCAGAGATGGCCTACAAGGGAGGGAAAGTAGGTGATCTTCTTGTTAGGTCCTCAATGTTATTAGCTGGGTTGGGTTTTTTTCCGTATACATTAATTTTTTTTATGGGGGCATGGGTATTTTCCTTAGTCTTCGGATCGGAGTGGGCCGTGGCTGGCGAATATGCATGCTGGCTTTCCTTATGGTTTTATTCAATGCTCTTTACTACTACATGTGCCTCATCACTTCCGGTACTAGGGATTCAGAAATTTGGACTTATATTTACTGTATTTAAGATTACAATAAGAGCGTTGGTTGTATATATAGGTTGTTTCATAATGAAAAATCCACTGGATGTTGTGTGGTTATTAGGTGTTAGCGGGTTCGTTGTGAATGTTATATTTTTGGTTATGGTGTTAAGAGCCGCGCGCGGAAAAGATGCATCATTAATTTAATGTTATTTTCTACTGGTTATTTTTGTGGGCGCAGAGATTATGATCGAAGTAAAACTAGATGAAGCTATTATTCTTGCCGCTGAAGATGCATTGAGGCTTCAGAGGCAGGATGGTTCTATGCCTGCGGGGCATAATGGACCGTATCACGATGCGGAGCTTCCAACTCGCAATACTGCACATTGGTTATGTATTTATTCGTACTTGTATGAAACAGAAAAGTCTGAAAAGTGGAAGGTTGCCGGAGAAAGAGCATTATCATATCTTATGGGTATGGAGTGTCGACCTTATGGAAAAGCTTTCCATTGTAGAGATAAGGAGGGTAAGGATAAATGTAACGGATTGGTTGGGCAGGCTTGGGTTATAGAGGCTTTAGTGGCAGCAGGAAAGGCTTTCGATCGTAAAGAATGTATAGATTTGGCGGAGGAGGTATTTTTGCTTCATAGTTTTGATCAGAATGTGGGGCTTTGGAATCGGGTGGAAATTGACGGGGAAAGGCTTTCATTTGATCCCACGTTCAATCACCAGTTATGGTTTGCAGCAGCAGGCAGTTTGCTGAGAAGTTCGGAAATCCAGAGTCAAGTTGAGAACTTTATAAACAAAGTGGTTCGGAATGTTCAGTTATATTCAAACGGAGTGATATATCATGCCTCCTCTATGGGGCATCTTTTTGATTATCTAAAAAAAGGTAAAATTTTTTTTATAAATGAGATAATTTTGCGAGTAAAACGGATTTTTTCAAGGCGAACTTTGTATAAGAAATCGGTTGGATACCATGCATTTAATTTATATGCTCTTTCGATGCTGAAGACCAAGTTTCCGCGCAATGATGTATGGCTTAGTAAACGAATAAAGAGGGCTCTTGATGTCAATAATAAAAAAAGTTTTGTTGGGTGTCTGGATTGTACCCCTTTTTCATATCTCTACAATGTAAGTGGGATTGAAATGGCATATGCACTCGAGGTCTTTTTAGGTGACGAAGTTTCTGCTTCGCAATGGTTGGTCGAGCAGTTTTCAAGAACTTATTCCGATCCTGCCCATCTTTTGTTTGATGGTGTTCCAGATCCATATACTTCATGTGCGAGGCTCTATCAGGCGTGTAGATTGTCTGGGCGCTACGAAATCAAATTACATAAATAATATTCTAGGCGTTCCGTCAAATGAAAATTTCTCTTAAAAGGGTAAATAGGGTGAAATTAACATTCACATCTATTTTTATTTTTTCCTTGAGTGTAACGCCTTTGGCAGCCTACTCTCTCGTGGCAAGTATTTCTTTGGACAGACTGCTTCTATGTTTTGCGCTTCTTCTGTTTCCCCTTCATATTCTAAATACTAAAAAAAATATATGCGCTATCACAATATGTTTTTCCCTTTTGTTGGTTTCATTAATTGCGAGTTTATTGTTTGGTGTTTCATCTGGCAGCGAGTTGGCGCCAATGTTTTTTCTTTGCTACGTGTACTTTTTCGTGTGCTTTGCTTTTTCAAAAAATAATGTTTTTATACTTCATCAAATAAGTTTCGTTCTCAAGTGTTGGTTGTTGATTCTTTTGATGTTTGGTGCATATGTATTTTATCAGCAGTACATTCTAGGGAATCTATACTACACGGATCCGCTGGGAATGGAGTATTCTGATCCTCAGCACCGGCGGCTCATGATGGGGAATAAACGCTTTTTTCTGCCTTACGCTAGCGCCCCTTTCTTGGGATTTGTTGCCGGGTTTATATTTCTGTGGTTTTTTTGTGTTAATTCATTGAGAGGGAGTAACAAATTTTTTATCTGTTTTTTGGCATTTTTAGTTCTTCTTCTTAGTATGTCAAGAGGCCCTCTTTATGCACTTATTGGAAGTGCACTGTTTGTCTATTTGGCTCGATTTCTAGTTGCCAATATTAAGGCTACATATACCATTATGGCCAAAATTATATTCTGTCTTTTTATGGGTGTGTGCTTTCTTTTGTACATATTATTAGTTGAACCTGTTGGCTTGGAATATGCGGTAACTGATTCCCGGCTTATGCCGACATTTGAATCGATAGTTGAAAGTAGACATATGGTGCTTCGCTTGGATGCAATAGGCATGTTCCTAGAAGCTTCGCTTGTGAATAAACTTTTTGGGAGCGGGTTAGGGTTTTATTCATTGAATGGAGAGGCGCCATACTCATTTATGTCTTATCTGACCATCTTGGTGGAAATGGGTATCTTTGGCTTAGTTGCCTTCATTCTCCCTCTTTTGCTTTCAATGGCATTGTCATTAGGTATGCTTTTTTCTCCCTGTAGGAATGCAAGAATGAAAGGAGTATTGATATTCTCGTTGATATTATATGTGGCTACTTGCCATATGTTTTATGAATATAAAACCTTTGTACCAATCTGGATTGTTACTGGATTGATTCTAGGGTTGGTGACTACGCCAGCAGATACAATATTTTATAGGTTTCATCGATCTGCATAATTGGAAATGAATATGTACTTGTCAGTTGTAACTCCTTATTTAAATGGGGAAAAATTCATTGAAAAATTTTCCCGTGCATTTATAAATCAGACATTGTGTAAAGATAAGTTTGAGCTTATTCTAATTGATAACGGATCTTCTGATGATAGTTCATCTTTGTTGCAGGCTAATTTGCAGGCTTCAATAAATTACAAAATTATTGAATATCATACGGCAGAAAGTTCATATGAAGCAAGGAATCATGGGGCTAAGTTTGCTAAGGGTGATGTCCTGGTATTTACTGATATTGATTGCATTCCTGATCCTAATTGGCTTTTGAATATATATTCATCATTTTCTTCTCCTGAAAACAATCCAATGTTACTTGTTGGTGGGGTAAATTTGTTCTTTTTAGGATGCAAGCCAAATGTATTCGAATTATTTGATCTCAAGTATTTTCTGGGGCAAGAGAACTATGCTAAAGAAAAAACAGGTGTAACAGCAAATTTAGCTGTTACAAAATCTTTATTTGATAGTGCGTTGGGTTTCAAGGCGGTTAAATCGGGTGGAGATAGAGACTTTTGTAGGCGGGTTGCTCTCGCGGGAGGGTATCATTTTAAATACTCTCCAGAGTGTTTAATTTGGCATCCGGCCCGCTCAACTCATTCTGAGCTTGTAAAGAAGATTCAGCGGGTTTCAGATGGGAAAATTAGCTTGGTGGAAAGACGTTCGTTTTCATTAAAGTTCTATCTTTTTTTCAAAACTTTAATTGCACTGGTTTTGCAGCCAAAGCAAGTAAAGGAATGTCTAAGCGTAATATTTGATAGTGATTATACAGTAGGGATTAAATTTAAGTTCTTAAAAGAGTCTTTCGTCTTAGGATTTTATGCTAGGTATATTTTGTTCAAAGGATATTTAAGAGCTATGTTGAAATAAATTATGAAAATAGTGCACGTATGTAATAACTATTTCTCTAGTCGGGTTCATCAAAATTTATCATCTGCACTCGTCGGTAAAGTATCTGGTCAGGTTTTCCTTGTCCCTATTAAGGGGGATGTGGATGTCGGTGTTTATGATAGGTCTACTCTTAGGGTTTTTCGTTATCCAAGATTTCTTAGATATTTCCCTTTTGTAAAATGTTTGTATGTTTTTGTTGTGGTTCTTTTGGATCCTGTTGCGAGATCTGCAATTCGCGATGCGGATAGAGTTGTGGCGCACAATTTTTGGTCCGATGGAGTGGTTTCCTTCTTTCTCTCTTTCTTTTTCAAATTCAAATTTCTTCTTGTTATTAGGAATACAGATATTAATATTTTTATTCCGAAATTGGTACATTATAGGTGGCTGATGAGGTTGATGATTAGGGCCTCTGTATCTGTTGTATTTGTAAGTAAAGCGTATGAGTTCAGGTTTAAGTCAAAGTTTTCTAAATTGTATCGCGAAATGGATCATAAATGTGTAGTGATACCGAATGGCATTGATAAATATTGGATTGATAATCGCATTGAGTATCGCGAGTATAGGCCCGAATCAATTTTGTATGTTGGGAGATTTGTTGAGGTTAAAAATCTCGATAGATTAATTGAAGCATGTGCTTTATTGAAAAGAAGAAGGCCTGGGCTAACTCTGACACTGGTTGGGGGATATGTGGAAGAGCTAGTAGGGCTTGTGGGTAAGCAACCTCCTGCTTTTGTGAGGGTAGTGGAGAGCATCAAAGAACGTTCGTTGCTAATTAAATATTATCGTTCGGCTAGAGTTTTTGCGATGCCATCCTTAGGCGAAACATTTGGGCTGACATACATAGAAGCTATAAGTCAGGGATGCTCAATAATATGCTCCCAAGGGGAGGGGGTGGATGGAATGTTTTCGCCAGAAATTTCTCTTGCGGCTAATCCATTATCTGTAGAGAGTATTGCGTTGGCAATAGACCGTATGTGCCAAAAAAACCCTAAAGGAATAAGCGTAGATCTAATGAATGATTGTATTCATTTATTTGATTGGGACGCAGTTGCTGATATGTACATCGAGAATTTAATATGAAAATTCTATATTTGCATCAATATTTTTTGACTCCTGATATGGCAGGAGGGACTAGATCCTATGAAATGGCTCGTCGGCTTGTTGCTAACGGACATGAGGTCCACATTATAACTGCTCTAAGCATCAGTGGAAAAAGTAGGGGTTGGTCAACCAAGTCAATTGACGGAGTAAACGTACATTACGCAAATATTCCATATTCTAATCGGATGGGATTTTTAATGAGGGTGTTAAGCTTTGCTCGCTTTGCTTTGATGGCTAGTGTCAAGGCTATTTCATTCAAAGCTGACGTGGTTTTTGCTACAAGCACTCCACTAACCATATGTATTCCTGCAATAATTTCATCTAAGCTTAATCGGTGTCCAATGGTTTTTGAGGTGCGGGATCTATGGCCGGATGTACCTATAGCGATGGGCATTATTAAAAACCCTATATTGAAACTCCTGACACGTTGGTTGGAGAAAATTGCATATGCATGTTCGAGACGAATAGTGGTTTTGTCTGAAGATATGAAGAGGGACTTATTGAGTCGTGGTATAAATGCGAACAGGGTTGAAGTCATCCCAAACGGATGCGACATTGATCTTTTTAGTCCAAAGAATGGAATTGATGAGGGTTCTTGCGCGTTATTTGATGCGAAGGAAAATACAAAAAACGCTCAAGTTCTCCTTTATCCTGGAACTATAGGTGTTGTAAACGGAGTTAAATATTTAGTTGATGTGGCTGCCCATTTTTCTGACAAACAAAATATTAAAGTAGTGATAATTGGCGATGGAATTGAGAGAGAAGAAGTGATTGATTATGCAAAATCGCGTAACGTTTTCGAGAAGAGTTTTTATGTTTATGCTCCAATTTCGAAAAATGAGCTGGTTTCAGTTTTTAAATCGGCCACAGCAATTGTGTCTACTGTTATTGATATAAAGGAGCTAGAAGCAAATTCTGCTAATAAGTTTTTTGACGCACTCGCTGCTGCGAAGCCGATATTCATAAATTATGGTGGGTGGCAGAGCAGGGTGATCAAGGATAATGATATTGGATTACGTTTGTCCCGTAACCCTAAAGAGGCAGCTGAGGCTATATCGCAATGTTTTGGTGATGATGAGCAGCTCAGGAGATGGTCTATGAACTCTTTTCTATTGGCCCACCGAGATTATTCGAGGGACTTGCTGGCCGCAAAACTTGAGGGGGTTTTATTAAATGCCGCGAATGTCAGCGATAAATGAAGCGCCAGTTGTGGGGTAAGATATGATTGGTAAAAGATTTTTTGATGTGACGTGTTCATTTTTTCTGATACTCATAACACTGCCGCTTATGATTGTAATCGCTATTGCCATTGTATTGTTTATGGGGAGGGGCGTTTTTTTTCGACAAGCTCGTCCTGGCTATAAAGGTCGGCCTTTTTTGATGCTGAAGTTTAGAACAATGAAGGATAGTAGAAATAGCCATGGTAGGCTGTTACAAGATGAAGAGAGATTGACTTCGTTTGGGCGATGGCTACGCTCTACTAGTTTGGACGAATTGCCGGAACTATGGAATGTTCTCAGGGGTGACATGAGTTTAGTGGGTCCGCGCCCATTGTTGATGGAATATTTGCCATTATACAGTGAGGAGCAGTCTCGTAGACATGATGTGAAGCCCGGAATCACAGGTTGGGCTCAGGTGAATGGGCGAAATGCTATATCTTGGGAAGAGAAATTTACATTTGATGTGTGGTATGTGGATAATCAGTCATTTTGGTTAGACATAAAAATTTTGCTGATGACGGTAAAGAAAGTATTTGTTCGAGAGGGAATTAGTGCTGAAGGGCAGGCCACCATGGATAAATTTAAGGGTAACGGATGATGAGGAAATTGGCTGTCATCGGTGCTAGTGGTCACGGAAAAGTGGTTGCGGATATTGCTGAGTCTTGTGGCTGGGGCAAGGTAGATTTTTTTGATGACGCGTACGCTACTGAGGCAGCGGTCAATGGTTGCTGGTCAGTTAGAGGGCGGATTGCCGACTTTATGTTGGTTTCGTCTTCATATACAAGTGTCTTCGTGGCTATTGGGAATAATGATACACGTCGAAAAGTCAGCGAAATCATGTTAGCTAATGATATCGATCTGGCAACCCTTATACATCCTGCTGCTGTGGTAAGCCGATACGCGCAAATCGGGGCTGGTAGTATTGTAATTGCTGGTGCAGTTGTTAACGCCTATGCAGTTATTGGTCGTGGTGCAATTATAAACACCTGTGCATCAGTAGATCATGATTGTCATTTAGGTGACTACGTTCACGTAAGTCCGGGTGCTCATTTGGCCGGTGGCGTAAAGGTAGGTGATAACTCATGGGTTGGTATAGGCTCTTGTATCAAACATCAAGTAACTGTTGGTGCCGGGGTTATTGTTGGTGCTGGAGCTGTGGTTATAAATGATGTTTTAGATGATCTGACGATAGCTGGTGTTCCGGCTCGTCCTTTACTGTGAAGTGGATTCTTATGCTAAACACCCCTTTCTCTCCTTGGCCTTCATTTACGCAAGAAGAGGCTGATGCTGTAAGCAGAGTACTTTTGTCCAATAAGGTTAACTATTGGACCGGCAGCGAGTGTCGTGAATTTGAAAAGGAATTTGCAGCTTGGAGTGGTACTAAGTATGCGGTAGCGTTGGCTAACGGAACCCTGGCTTTAGACATTGCATTAAAAGCCCTAGGAGTCGGTGTGGGTGATGAGGTCGTCGTTACACCAAGAACATTTCTAGCCTCTGCATCATCTATTGTTACTTCTGGTGCAGCACCTGTTTTTGCTGATGTGGACTTAAATAGCCAGAATATTACTGCAGAAACTATCGGTGCTGTTTTAACTCCTGCAACCAAAGCGGTTATTGTTGTCCACTTAGCTGGCATGCCAGCTGAAATGGATGCAATTATGGCGCTAGCCGAGAAGCATGGAATCTTTGTAATTGAAGATTGCGCTCAGGCGCACGGTGCAAAGTACAAAGGTAGGTCTGTTGGCTCAATTGGTCATATTGGTGCTTGGTCTTTTTGCCAGGATAAAATTATGACTACGGGCGGTGAAGGCGGAATGGTTACTACCAACGATGCGACGCTGTGGAGAAA